>Ga0074046_10000243_pt1 | contig 48148 bp, 39 predicted proteins | sample BogForMeECP23OM3_FD_94441 | JGI IMG/M metagenome (GOLD analysis project Ga0074046, IMG submission 94441) | Bog forest soil microbial communities from Calvert Island, British Columbia, Canada - Bog Forest MetaG ECP23OM3 | ecosystem: Environmental > Terrestrial > Soil > Wetlands ... | reverse complement strand
TGCCGCAGATCATGCCGCAGATCAGCTGATTCTGACGATTGCAGTTGACCGCAGTAGTCCGCGGAATGCACCTGAGCGTCTTTATCCCGCGGGCCGCTTCCAATCTTTATCGGAAGCTCGGACAGAGTTACAACGGCGCAGGCGGGAGAACGTCGCCTTCATCGCATCCAACAGCGAAGATTTGCGGAAGAAGTGGATTAAACATCCGCTCAGAGAAATGGATGGCCACCAACTGGTTCTTTTGCTATGTCAACACATGCACCGGCACATCTCGCAGATTGACGAGATCAAGAAGAGCGCGGCGTTTCGTGCAGTCTCAAACCAGAAAGCGGCAAGCTAGGAATTCATGGCAGACGCAGCATCGGTAGTCAACATCACGGTGGATGGCAGGCCGGTGAAAGCTCCGGCGGGCAGTTTGCTGATCGAAGCCTGCAAGAGCGCAGGCATCGAAGTGCCTTCTTTTTGCTACTATCCCGGCCTTTCGCTTCAGGGCGCGTGTCGCATGTGTGTGGTGAAGATCGAGAAGATGCCCAAGCTTCAGACCGCATGCACCACAACCGTGACCGAGGGCATGATCGTTGCAACCGACAGCGATGAAGTGCGTCAGGCCCGCAAGGCAATGGTTGAGTTGCTGCTCGGCAACCATCCGCTGGATTGCCCGGTCTGCGACGCCGGCGGCGAATGCGAACTGCAGGACATGACGTTTTCCTACGGCGCTGCCGAGTCCAAGTTCACCGAGGCGAAGAATCACCGCGAAGAACAACAGTGGTCTCCGGTGGTGTATTTCGACCGCCCGCGCTGCATTCTGTGCTATCGCTGCGTGCGCGTCTGCGGCGAAGGCATGGACGTTTGGGCGCTCGGCATTCAGAACCGCGGCGTCGGTTCGATCATCGCCCCGAATCAAGAGGATCATCTCGACTGCGAAGAGTGCGGGATGTGCATAGACATCTGCCCGGTCGGCGCGCTTACCTCCGGCGCCTATCGCTATAAGACGCGCCCGTGGGAGATGAATCACGTGGGCACGATTTGCACTCACTGCGGGGACGGCTGTAAAACCACGCTGGGCGTCCGCCGCTCGGAGACCGGTGCGGAGATCGTCCGCGGCGACAACCGCGACAAGAGCGGAATCAATGGCGATTTCCTCTGCGTCAAAGGGCGCTACGCTTTCGACTTTGCGCATCATCAAGACCGCCTGACGCAGCCACTGGTTCGCAAAAACGGCAAACTGACACCGGTGAGTTGGGAAGAAGCTTTTGAACTGATCGGCAAACGGTTTCGAGAAGTTCGCGACGGAGTTAACAACGAAGCTGGCAAAGAAGTCCACGAGGGCGGGAGCGCGATCGGAGTGATCGGATCCAATCGCACGACTAACGAAGAGAATTATCTTCTTTCAAAATTTGCCCGAGTTGTTCTCAAGACCAATAACGTCGATCATCACCGCACAGCCGACTACCCTGCCTTGGCGGCCGCTCTCCACGGCAAGCCCGGACAGACGGCTTCCATGCGCGATGTCCTAAACGCACCAGCGATTCTGTTGATCGGCAACGATCCAACCAATCAGCACCCATTATTGGCTTGGCAGATCCGGACCAACGTGCGCTTGCGCCACGCGAAACTTCACATCGTGAACTCCGCGCCCATCAAATTGCGGCGCCAGGCGGCGGGATTCGGGCTGGTGCCGGCAGGCGCGGAAGCAAAAGCAGTCGCATTTCTCTCTGGCGACGATTCCCTGCTCGATTCGCTTGTCGTGTCGCAGGACGCGGCGCAGACCACCGATGGCATGGCGCGCGACGCCTGGATCGCGTTGCGAGAGAAAATCCGCGCTGAACAAAATATGATCATCGCCTTCGGTTCTGAACTGCGCGGCCATGACATCGAGAAATTGGTTAGTTTTGCTTCGACTCTGCCCGGAGCCAAGCTGATCTGCCTCGGCGATTACGCGAACTCCCGCGGTGCCAGCGAAATGGGGCTTTATCCTGATCTTCTGCCAGGATACGAGCCCGTCGCCAGCGCAGGCAGGTTCCAACAGGAATGGGGCAATCTGCCCACCGAAAAAGGCTTGACCCTGCCGGAGATGGTAGAAGCGGCGAAGGCCGGTAAGCTAAAGGCGCTTTACGTAGTGGGCTCCAATCCGGTCGGCCGCTTCGGCATTGATCCCTTTGTGCTCTCGAAAACTTTTGTGGTGGTTCAGGAGATGTTTTTGACCGAAACCGCGATCATCGCTGACGTGGTTTTGCCGGCAGCGAACGCTTACGAAAAAACGGGCTCTTATACGAACACCTGCGGCGATCTTCAGCTCGTGAAGAAGGCGGGCGAAGTCACGGATACCAAGCCGGACTTCGAGATGATCGTCCGCATCGCCGACGCCATGGGCTTCGACGTTCACGGTCTCGTGCCCTTCGGGAGCGGGACACACTCCGACATGGGCCAGACTCGCGGTGCGCAGTCGGGCGAGGCGGATCGTCACGCGGTGTGGCTCGAAGCACACAATCTCGAACCTAAAATGACGCCCTTCGATCCGCTCGCGATTCTCGATGAAGTACAGCGCGTGGTGGCCGGGTATGATGTTTCGCGAATCAATTTGCTGGCGGGTAACGATCAGCATCTCGAGATTGCCGAAAGCGGCGCGAGCGCGATTCAGGAACCGGCGTTAATCGTCCCAGCCAACGATGATTTGTTCAGTTCGGGTACGCTCGGCAGATATTCCAAAACTTTGAATTCGGTTTGGGAAAACAAATCCGCGGTGCCGGAAGTTGCGGCGGACTAACAACCTAAGATCAAAATCACGCGGGCGGGAGCGACCGCGCTACACTCGATGAGCATAACGACCTTCATCATCATTTCGATCATCAAGTCGGTTGTCGTGGTGGGTCTTCTGCTGTTCGGGGTGGCCTACAGCGTCTGGCTGGAGCGCAAGGTGGCGGCGCACATTCAGAACCGCTGGGGCCCGACGCGGGTTGGACCTTTCGGCCTGCTGCAACCGATTGCCGACGGCGTCAAGAACATCCTCAAAGAAGACCTGACACAGCCCCATGTCTACAAGCCGCTTTACATTGCGGCGCCCATCATCTCACTGGTCTTTGCCATCACGTCCATTTCGGTGATCCCGTTCGGCAACTGGGTGAACGTCGGTCCCTGGGGCACGTATTTGCAGATTACCGACTTGAATATCGGGCTGCTGGTGGTTCTCGGCATTACGTCGATGGGCGTGTACGGTATCGCGCTTGCCGGATGGTCCTCGAACAGCAAATATTCACTCCTCGGCGGACTGCGCGCCAGCGCTCAGATGATCAGCTATGAGGTTTCGCTGGGCCTCGCGCTGGTGGGAGTGGTGATCATGTCGGGGAGCCTCAGTTTGCGCGACATTGTGGATTTTCAGGGCGGCCGCTTTTGGGGCTTCATTCCGCGCTGGAACATTTTTCACGGGCAGACGCTGGGGTTTTTCATCTATCTGATTTCCGCGTATGCGGAGACGAACCGCGCCCCGTTTGATCTGCCGGAAGCCGAGTCGGAACTGGTGGCGGGATACCACACCGAGTACAGTTCCATGAAATTCGCGATGTTCTTCATGGCCGAGTATGCCAACATGCTGACGGTCGCATGCCTGGCCACGATAATGTTCCTGGGCGGATGGCACGGGCCGATCTTTGGTCCGCCCATGCTGCAAGCGGTGATGCCGGTGTTTTGGTTCTGTCTGAAGGCTTTCTTTTTCATGTTTCTGTATGTCTGGGTGCGCTGGACTTTACCGCGCCTTCGCTATGACCAACTCATGGCGTTCGGGTGGAAGATCCTGCTGCCCCTGGCGATTGCGAATATTGTGCTAACGGCGCTGATTGTGGCGTGGAGAGCTTAAAGGCAGTTCTCAGTTCTCGGTTCTCAGTTGAACCCTGGGCTTACTGAGAACTGAGAACTGGGAACTGAGAACTCGCAAAGATGCTTCATCTAATCTTATTTCTTTTCTTCGGAGCGATCTGCGTGGCGGGGGCCGTCAACCTGCTGGTGCAGAGCCATCCCATCAACAGCGCGCTCTCACTGATCGCGGTGATGGCCTCGCTTGCCGTCGAGTATCTTCTGTTAGGCGCGGAATTTGTGGCTGCGGTGCAAGTGATCGTCTACGCCGGCGCGATCATGGTGTTGTTTGTGATTACCATCATGTTGCTCAACGCCGGCAAAGAGGAACGCAGCAAGGGCAGCCGGGTCGCGATTCTGCTCGGCGTTCCAGGAGTGCTGATTGGCACGCTGCTCGTCGGCTGGACGCTGCTCTTTCGTTCCAACACGCGGGCGGTTCCCATTGGCGCATTGAAAGGCGATCCCCACGATATTGCGCAGCTTCTCTTCCATGATTTCCTGCTTCCCTTTGAAGTCACGTCGGTGCTGATCCTGATCGCTATCATGGGCGCGGTCGTGCTCGCCAGCCGGCCCGAAGCCGTGGCCCGCGGCCCGAGAAAGGATGTGTGATAAGAATGGTTCCTCTTTCCTACTATCTACTGTTGAGCGGATTCCTTTTTGTCTGTGGAGTGATCGGGTTCCTGATCAAGCGCAACATCATCACGATTTTCATGTCGATCGAGCTGATGCTGAATGGAGTGAATCTTTCGTTCGTGGCCTTCGCCGCACAATGGCACGCGCTCAGCGGTCAGGTCTTCGTCTTCTTCGTGATGGTAGTGGCCGCCGCCGAGGCCGCGGTTGGCCTGGCGATCATCATTGCGGTTTATCGCACGCGTGAAACTTTGAATGTGGACCAGGTGAACCTGCTCAAGCTATGACGCCCGCGACTCTTAATCCGTCTCTTAATCCGACTCTTAATCCGTTACTGTGGATGATTCCGATTCTTCCACTCGCTGGGGCGGCGATCAACGGCTACTTTGGCAGGAAAGCGTCGAGAAAAGCGATCTCCGCTGTCGCGCTCGTATTTTGTGGCGCGGCATTCGCTGTGGCGTTGTGGATTGCACTAACTTTCTCTTCGGCGTCGGCACCCTACTATTTTCCGCTTGCGCACTGGATCCGTTCTGGGAGTTTTAGCGTTGATTTCGAGTTCTATCTCGATCAGTTATCGCTTGTAATGCTGCTCGTGGTCACCGGCGTTGGCTTCCTTATTCATATTTACTCAGTCGGGTATATGTGGGATGACGACGGCTACTACCGCTTCATGGCGTACATGAATCTGTTCATGTTCTTCATGCTGACCCTGGTGCTGGCGAAGAACTATCTGGTCATGTTCATCGGCTGGGAGGGCGTGGGCCTGGCATCGTATCTGCTGATCGGCTTTTGGTTCAGAAAAGACTCAGCGGCAGCGGCTGGCAAGAAAGCATTCATCGTTAATCGCATCGGTGACTTTGGATTCCTGATTGCTCTCTTCCTGATGATCAAGCATTTCGGGTCGCTCGATTTCTCTCACGTCTTTGCGGCGGTGCAATCGCAGCCAACCGAGACGGCGGACACCGGACTCCTAACCGCGATCGGCCTCTTGTTGATGGTCGGTGCGGCCGGCAAGTCGGCACAGATTCCTCTTTATGTGTGGCTACCTGATGCCATGGAAGGCCCCACTCCGGTCTCGGCATTGATCCATGCGGCAACCATGGTGACGGCGGGCGTGTACATGGTGGCGCGATCGTCCGCGATCTTCGATCGCGCGCCGATGGCAATGATGGTAGTTGCAATCATTGGAACGCTCACCGCTCTATTTGCGGCAACCATCGGCATTGCGCAGACGGACATCAAGAAAGTGCTGGCCTACTCCACCGTCTCGCAACTCGGCTACATGTTCATGGCCTGCGGCGTGGGAGCGTTCTCCGCCGGCATCTTCCACCTGATGACGCACGCGTTCTTCAAAGGCTTGTTGTTTCTTGCCGCCGGATCGGTCATTCACGGCATCGGCGGCGAGCAGGACATGCGAAAGATGGGCGGGCTGCGAGTTTACATGCCCTGGACATTCTTGACCATGACCATCGCGACGTTTGCAATTACGGGCTTCCCGCCCTTTGCCGGATTTTTTTCGAAGGACGAGATCCTGTGGAAGGCTTATTCCAGTCCAAACGGAAGTTGGGTGTTTTGGCTGATCGGGGTGATCACCGCATTTATTACGTCGTTCTACATGTTCCGGCTGTGGTTCATGACATTCTTTGGGGATTACCATGGCGACCTCGCCGCGCATGGCAAACACGCGCATGGAGGCCACGGTCATGACGAGCCTCACGAAAGCCCGTGGGTGATGCTAGGGCCTCTATTCGTTCTGGCGATCCTGTCATTTGTCGGTGGATGGATCGGCATCGGTGGACGCTTCGAACACTTCCTCGCTCCGGTTTTCCAAAGCGGTTCCGCGGTGGAACTGGCGCACGAGATGGCGGGCGACGCTACTGGCAAAGGAACGGAAATGGTCCTCATGCTGATTTCCGTCGCTGTGGCCGTTCTTGGACTTTTGCTCGCTTGGACGCTCTACATTCGCCGCCCGCAACTGCCCGCGCGCATCGTTGCCAGTCTCGGCAGTATCTACCAGGCGGTCGCACACAAGTACTACATCGACGAGCTATATGCCGTTCTTTTTGTCAAGCCGCTGATCAACGGCTCCACCACGATTCTCTGGCACGGCATCGACCAGGGAGCGATCGATGCCGCGGTCAACGACTCCGCTGACGTTGCGCGCCACGTGTCTGACAATCTGCGTCACATGCAGTCGGGCAATCTGCGCTCATATGCCGGATGGATTGCCGCTGGAGGAGCAGTGGTGATCGCCTACATGGTCTGGATGGGAGTGCGATGAATACTATGGACAGCCTCAGTCCCATCATTCTTTCGCTGGTGACCTTCATTCCGGCCGCAGGCGGACTGCTGATTCTGCTGATCCCGCGCCGCGACCGCGATATCAAGCTCTTTGCCTTCGTCATCTCCCTGCTCACATTTGTCGCCTCGCTGCATTTGCCGGTGCATCTGCACCGCGATCCCAATCTCTTCAAGTTCGAGATCGACAAAGTCTGGATCACGACTCCCAACATTCATTACCACATGGGCATCGACGGAATTTCCGTCTGGCTGGTGGTTCTGACCACCTTCCTCACGCCCCTGTGCGTGCTGATTTCGTGGACCTCGATTCAGGAGCGAGTGAAGGAATTCTTCATTCTGCTGCTGATTCTCGAGACGGCCCTGATTGGCGTCTTCACCTCGCTGGACTTGTTCCTGTTTTACTTCTTCTGGGAAGCGACGCTGATTCCGATGGCGCTGCTGATCGGCATGTACGGCCACGGGCGCAAGGTCTACGCCGCGGTGAAGTTTTTTCTGTTCACCATGATCGGCTCGATGTTCATGCTGGCGGCGATTGTGTGGCTGTATGCGAAAACTGGCAGCTTCGATTTTGTCGTCATCCAGAATGCGGTTCGCAATGGGAGTGTGCCGGGTTTCGAACAAGCCTCGCTGTGGCTCTTCCTCGGCTTCTTCATCGCCTTCGCGGTAAAAGTCCCAATCTTCCCGCTTCACACCTGGCTGCCCGACGCGCACGTCGAGGCGCCCACCGCTGGATCGGTGCTGCTCGCCGGAGTACTGCTAAAGATGGGAACCTACGGCCTGCTGCGTTTCAATGTCGGCCTCTTTCCCGAACAGGCGCATCGCAACGCCCCGTGGATCATGATATTGGCATTGATCGGCATCATTTACGGCGCGCTCGTCTCGTTGGTGCAGCCGAATCTGAAAAAGCTGATTGCCTATTCCTCAATCAGCCATCTCGGATTTGTCGTCTTAGGAATCTTCAGTTTCACCGCCGCCGGCCTGAATGGAGCCGTCTTCATCATGCTGGCGCACGGGGTCGCCACCGGCGGCCTCTTCATGCTGGCGGGCATTCTCTACGAACGCCGCCACACTTACGAGATCACCGAATTTGGCGGGTTGGCGACGCCCATGCCCAAGTACGCCACCTTCTTTCTGTTCACCGTGCTGGCCTCGCTTGGACTGCCACTGCTGAACGGCTTTATCGGCGAGTTCCTGGTGCTGAGCGGAGCATTCCAGGCGCGCCCGATTTATGGAATTCTGGCCGCGACCGGCGTGATCTGGAGCGCCTGCTATCTGCTCTGGATGTATCAGCGCGTTTTCTTCGGCGAGGTGAAGCACAACATCAATGGAGCGCTGCCTGACCTCAATCTGCGGGAGAAAGCGGCACTTTCCCCGATTGCGGTTGCCGCGCTGGTGATGGGCGTTGCTCCGTTAGTTTGGCTCAGCGCGATTGACCCGGCGGTGCAACGATACGCTCTCGCCCCCTTCACCCAATTGGCCGGTAGGATGGTGGGCTTGGGCCAATAACAATGACAATGACAATCATGACGGCGGTCGCGCAATCATTATCATTACCGGCTCTGCTGGCGCAGGTGCAAACTTTTCAGCCGCCGCCCTTCGCCGACTACATGCGCATCCTGCCGGAGTTGGTGCTCTCGCTCTTCGGGATGGTGATCATGGTTGTCGACCCGCTGCTCGACCCAGAGCGCAGCCACCAATCGCTGGGTACGATTGCGCTGATTGGCGCGCTTGCCGCGCTGGCATCGACGGTTTGGATGGCGCAGTATCCCGGCACTGCTTTCACGAACATGGTTCGCGTGGAAGGCTTCAGCGTCTTCTTTCACTTCCTCATCATCGCAATAGCGGCGGTATCGATCCTCAGTTCTTTCGAATACTTGAGAGTCCAGCGCATCCGCGCCGGGGAATACTACGGTCTCGTCCTCTTCGGCACGGTTGGGATGTGTTTGATGTCTTCTGCCATCGAACTCGTCCTCATCTTCATTGCCCTAGAAATCTCTTCGATCTCGACCTACATACTAGCGGGCTTCCGCCGGCACGACGCCTCCAGCAGTGAATCGTCGCTGAAGTACTTTCTTTTGGGATCGTTCGCGACCGCGTTCTTCCTCTACGGCGTCGCGCTCATGTTCGGCGCCACCGGTTCCACCAACCTTGATGCCATCAGCAATGCCATCAACCCAGCGCTGCACTCCGGCAACGTCCCCGTCCTGGCCTATGTTGCAACCGCGCTCATGTTCGTGGGCTTGGGCTTCAAGGTCGCATCTGTGCCTTTCCATGTATGGACTCCCGACGTCTACGAAGGCGCCCCGGCTCCAGTGGTCGGCCTGATGTCGACCGGCCCGAAGGCTGCGGCCTTTGCGGTTTTGCTGCGCGTTCTGTTTGAAGCGCGCGCACCCGGATACTTCTGGCTGATCTGCGTCTCCGCCGCACTGACCATGACGCTGGGAAATATTTGCGCCCTGGTGCAAGAGAACGTCAAGCGCCTGCTCGCGTATTCTGCGATCGCCCATGCCGGATATGTGCTTGTCGCGTTTGCCGCACAGCCGGAGCTGGGCGCATCCGCAGCGATGTTCTACACCGCCGCCTATGCTGCGATGAATGTGGGAGCGTTTGCCATTGTCAGCCATCTCGCAGCCCGGAACGAACGCTACGTCTCGATCGAAGATTATGGGGGACTCGGCAAGAAATCCCCCGTCCTAGCCGCGACTTTCACATTTTTCCTGATGTCTTTGATTGGGATTCCGATCACGGGCGGTTTCTTCGCGAAGTTCTACGTGTTGAGTGCCGCGTTGAAGTCGAATCTGGTTGTCTTGGCGATCATTCTAGTGCTGAATAGCGCCCTAGGGGCCTATTACTACCTGCGCATCATCGTCTTGATGTACATGCGCGAGCCACGCGGCGAGGTCCCTGTAACTCCTGTGACCTTCTCCGCAGCGCTCGCCCTTGCAGTTTGCGTGCTGGCTACGCTTTTCCTTGGAGTTCTGCCCGGACGTGTGCTCGATTACGCTGCCCAGTCCTCTCGCCAACTTGTGAACGATAGATCGGCTCCGACGGCATCGTCTGCTTCTTTCCCGACGACCTTGATGGTTTACCCGCGAAGAAGATGAAAGGAGTTTCCCGATGGGAGATGACATAGTTCCGAAATTAGCAGGAACAGTTGCGGCTCGCCTTTTGACTTAGGCGCCAAGTGCGAGCGGTGGAAAAACCAGTTCCGGATGCGATTGACAATCGCCCCCCGAATCGTCATTATTACCTACGCGCAAAATTAATTTGTAGGGTCGGAGGAAGTATGGTTCAGTATTTCCGTAATGCTTGGGTGGACGAACAAGGACAAGATATCGCCGAATATGCCGTCATGCTCGCCGTTATCCTGGTATTGGTGATTGGCACTGTGAAACTGATCGGTAGCAATGCCAACAACGCATTTTCCCAGGTTGCCAGTTCTCTGGGAGGGCAATAATCTCGGGTCCCAGGTTTTGCAAGGCGTCGGCGTCTCTGACGTTATAGTTCAACATCTCGGTTCAAGACTTTTATGACACGATTTGGCAGTTTCCGCCCGTTTAGCTGCTATTGGTTTCCATTTACGGCGGAGGTGCCGAATCGGGCTTAGTGACCACAGCAATAAAAGACAGCTCAAGATTCCGCTAAAGCCGCGATAGTATCGCGGCTTTTGTTTTTTGACGGCAAATAGAAAGGTCATCGCCACGATTGTGAACATCTGCGTCAGTGCCACCGAACAGCAGATCGAGCACATCATTCAGCGCATCCGCGAAGCCGGATTCAGAAGTTCTTAGTTCCCGGTTCTCGGTTCTCAGTGACAGCCCAAGTTCTTCAACTGAGAACTGGGAGCTGAGGGCTGACTCTTGGGCCACTTTGTCCCAAAGTGGCTTTCCGGGCTGTCCCAGCCTTTGTTTTAAGTAAGTTAAGGACTCGGAAGCGGCATTGAGCCCGATCATTGGGCCAAGTTGTCCCTGTGCGCCGGGTCACCGATTCTATACAAGCCTTTGTAAACAATACACTTAACCATGGTGCGATTGGCCGCGCAATTGCCCACTAAAGGCCAGCCACGAAGGTGCTATATGCCACGCCTTCGAAAAGGCTATCGGAAAAAACTTATGAACGGCACCGATAAATCGCAAGTCACAAACCGATGCGTAGACGGTCCACTCGATTCCCCGGAGTTCAGTGCTGCCTGGGGCCGAGTTCTTGGGGTAGTGCTTTTGCTCCTTACGGCAGTTCCGTCCTACGCTGGTATCGAGCCTGCGCCTAGTAAATGCTCCAGCGATCTGCAGTCGGCGATAGGCCAGAACGGCACGGTGACGGTCATTGTTCAATTCCACCAGATGCCTACCAGCAAGTACTTGAAGGCTGCGGAGTCCGGTGGCGCAACCATCCAGACGAAGCTGCCGATGATCACTGCGGTGGCGATGACTGTGCCCGCCAGCATGCTCGCGCAACTGGCGAACAATTCCAACGTCGTTTACATCACGCCCGACCGTCAGATAAGCGCGACTGCGAATCCTCCGACCGAAGAGTTTGCCACCGCAGTCGAGGCGAATGTCGCGGAAGCGCAGTTTGGATTCAATGGCACCGGCGTCGGCGTGGCCGTCATTGACAGCGGAATCGCAGCTCATGCCGATCTGGACAATGCCAGCGGCACCAGCCGCGTCGTGTATGCCAAGAGCTTTGTCGTTGGCGACAAGACGACGCCAGACAAGTACGGGCACGGAACGCACGTGGCGGGTCTGGTCGCTGGCAACGGCTCCAGTTCCGGCACTGCCAATCACTATTCGGCGACATACGCTGGCATGGCTACTGACGTCAACCTTATCAATCTGCGCGTGCTCGATAAGAATGGATCGGGCACAGACAGCCAGGTAATCGCCGCCCTTCAGGAGGCGATCACCCTAAAGAGTAAATACAATATCCGCGTCATCAACATGTCACTGGGACGTCCGATCTTTGAGAGCTTCACGCTCGATCCGGTGGACCAGGCAGTGGAAGCCGCCTGGAAGGCTGGCATTGTGGTAGTGGTGGCGGCGGGTAACAACGGGCGCTACGCGCCCACGAACGGTTTCGGTACCATTGGCGTTCCGGCTAACGATCCCGCCGTCATCACGGTGGGAGCGACACTGACTATGGGTACGTCGACGCGGGTCGACGACGAGATTGCCAGTTACAGTTCCAAAGGTCCGACCGCGATCGATCACATCGTGAAACCTGACCTGGTCGCGCCGGGAAACCGGTTGGTCTCCTTGCGTGTTAAGGGCAGCACCCTGGATAAAAACTATCCCCAGGACGAAATTGCACCGACCAAGGGCACGGCAAAATACTTTCGCCTGAGCGGAACCAGCATGGCAACGCCGCTAGTGAGTGGGGCGGTGGCGCTGATGTTGCAGCAAAACTCCTCGTTGACTCCTGATCAAGTGAAAGCGCGCTTGATGTTGACAGCGTGGAAGGGCTTCGGGCAATTCACGTCGTCAGTCGACGACTCCGGAAACGTCTACAGTAACGAGTACGACATCTTCACCTATGGAGCGGGGTATCTAGATATCGACGCCGCTCTTAACAATACAGACCTCGCGACGGGAGTAGCACTTTCTCCGACCGCAGTCTTTAACGCGAGCAACGACACTGTGACGGTCACAAATACGTCCGACCCGGATTTCGCCGGCAGCAGCGTGGTTTGGAGTGCGACTTCGACGGTCTGGGGATATGCAGTGGCTTGGGGCGCTGACGAGATCCTCAGCGATTCCGTCGTTTGGGGTGCCGACAGCGTGGTTTGGGGCGCGGAATCCGTTTCCGGCTTCAGCGTAGTCTGGGGCGCAACTTCAACCGCTGAAACTTCGATAGCAACACTCAGCGACGGCACGGATGGAGACAATAACTAGACAACCGACTGCAACCATTATTCGGAGATTACCATGACAAATACATTACCAATCAAAGCGAAAGTCATGATCGGAATGGTGGCCGTTGCGAGTCTGTGCGCCCTGTCCTTCGGCGTCGCTAGATGGCAAGCGGAAGCCTGGCCACAGTTGGTGCTCCTGTTAGCCGCAGCCGCACTGAGTTCGCGTTTCAAGGTGAAGCTGCCGGGGATGACGAGCTCGATGTCGGGAAATCTGCCCGTCATTCTTCTGGGAGTCACGCAACTGGGATTTTTCGCCAGCCTGCTCGTAGCAGCAACGGCGGCGGTCGCGCAATCCTATTCCGGCGGGAATAAAACCAAGACAATCCAGTTTGTATTTAACGCATGCACACTGCTGAACGCATCCGGACTCGCTTACCTGGTCTACCACAGCCAGTTCTTTGCGGCCCACGCCACAGCGCATATGATGTCTCTGGTGCTGGCCGCCGTCACTTATTTCCTGGCGAATACGGCGCCGGTAGCCAGCATCATCGGACTGACCGAAGGCGGCAATCCTTTTGCTCTCTGGCACAAGGTCTTTCTGTGGTCGTTCCCGAACTATGTTATCGGAGCGGGATTGACTGCGATCGCCTCTGCCTTCAGCACGGTCAGCGGGCTGACGATGGTGGCCGCTCTGATGGCAGTGCTGTTCGCCGTATACCGGTCGTACAAAATGTACGTGGGTCGAGCCGAACCGACACAGCCACGAGTGCTGGCGACGGCCGCCGGCCGATAACCCTCCAACCATTCTTCCTGCGCGCAGCCTTCGGGCTGCGCGCTTTTCTTTCGGGCGCTATTTCTGAATGCCATAACTTTGGTGACTCTTAATCTTAAGTCACTTCATCGAGGTGACCGTCGCTTATCGCGAGACAGAAGTTTTGTTTGGACGGGCCGATGCCATCTACTGGAGGATCATGATGAAATTTCGCGCCGTCGGCATATTGTCACTCCTGGTGCTCACCCTGGGCTGCAGCAATACCACTCTCAATCCTGCTAAGTCTCAAGCGGCACGATCCTACAGCGGGACGGCTTCCGTGGGTGACTTTCTTAGCATCACGCTCGATCCGACCGCCCAAACGCTTTCCTACACCAACAAATCCAACGGAGACACGGGCAGCAACATCCCTTACATCCTGAATTCGGACGGAACTTACGCGGTGAACGACCCGCAAGGCAATCTGGTCGCCGCGTATGAGGTTCCGGGGTTTGGCTTGCTGGTGGAGGCCGAGAAGGCTGGGCCGAATCACAATGCGCTGGCCCTAGTCACCGCTGTCACCACAGGAAGTAACATTTCGACCACAACCTGGGCTAATCAGAGCTTTAACTACATGGATTTCCGGACGGCCGCCGGCGGAGTGGAGATTGGCTCGGTCGTCATGGACGCGCAGGGCAATGTCAGTAACGACGGCTATTGGCCCTACGGCGCGGTGACCGGCCAGCAGACGTTTAACACCGGCAGTATGCCTGCCAGCGCATTCACGGTAGATCCTTCCGGAGCTTTCATGACTGCGCCGGCTCCGGGTGACAGTGGAGCGTTTATCACTGTGTTCGGAACTCCGAACGGTGAGTTCTTCATCGATACACCGAGCGGAGCGATCATTGGACTGCAGAAAGCCACCAGCAAGGACTTCGATCCCACGACGGCGGGAACCTACAAAGCGATCTACTATCAGAAAACGGGCGCCAACACGGGCCCCGGTAATGTTGAAACGGGCACACCCAGTCTGGGAAACGCCACCATCGTGGTCACAGCAAACGCCCAGATCACGGTCACAGACAGCACTGGCACCGTCATCATGCAGGCAACGCTTGCCCCGGTGGCCGACACCGCGTACTTGTATGGAACTGCGGGCGAGCTGAACGATCCCTGTTTCGGACTGTTCACCTTCCAGCTCACAACTGGCAGCTCGCAGCAGGATGTGTTCGTGGCGTTCATAAATCAAGCGTTGCTGTTCTCGTCGTTCACGGCAGCGCTTCCCGTGGGGCAGAGCAGCACCTATAACTACCTGTACGGAGTTGGCTTGCAATAGAGCAGTGAAGGACGAAAAGGGCGGGACGGCAATGGTCACGATTCCGAATGTGTTCCAGTCGAACGGCGTGATCCACGTTATTGATTCGGTGGTCATGCCCAACTAAGTTCCGTAGAGACGCTGCTGGCCGCGCCTCCACGGATATAACACAGCGTCAAGCCCCGCCCCGCGGGGCTTTTTTTGTGGACACGGGTTAGAGAAAGATTGTTATGCTGGGTGGCTTATGCATTGAACTGCTCTCGCTGGGAGACTGGATGAAACAGCATCAGGAACTGATGCGGGAATTCGAACGCGTGGCAAGCTCCGGAAGCCGCGCTGACCAAGTGATGCAACACATTTCCGATCGGCTGCACAACGAACTGGTCCGCTACAACTGGGTTGGGTTTTACCTGGTAGATCCGGCCGATCCACACTATTTATTGCTGGGGCCGTATTCTGGTCTTTTTACGCCGCACGTGCGAATTTCTCTGGTCCAAGGACTGTGTGGCGCGGCGGCCAGCCTGGGAAAGACGGTGGCGGTCAACGACGTGAGCAAGGACCCACGATATCTCATGGGTGTGGAGCAGACGAAATCGGAAATCATCGTGCCGATCTTGGCTTATGGGGCGGTAGTCGCTGAGTTCGATATCAACAGCTTTTTCAAAGACACTTGGACCGCGGAAGAGATAGGGTTCGTCGAGAAATGCGCCGCATTGGTGAGACAGTGTATGTGACGCGGTGTCGGTTCGGATCGTCAGACCTGCTGCGCGTCGGCGATAATTTCGGGTCATCGTCGCGGACCTATTTGACGTCTCCGCACGCCGCACCGAGATACTTGGAGCTAATGGTAAAGTCCATGGTAATGTCTCGATCGCCGCCGGACTTGGTGACCATGTGCATCGTTCCCTTAACGTTATCCGGACCAATGGCCTCCATGACAGCATTCCCGTCGGTCGACGCCTGCTTGTCTACACAATGAAATTTGAATTCGGTCTTGCGGCCCGTGGAACTGACAACCGTCCGAGTACAATCCCCGCGGTTATTGGCGAACGCCGCATTCTTTTCAAGCTTCTCTTTGGTGATGCATTCCTTGCGCACGTCGGTGCTGGGTTTACCGGCCATCATCGCTTCCACACGGGCGCGCTGGTCGGGAGGTATCTTGGCCAGAGCGTCGGGAGGAAGGTCCGGCATGGAAGGCATGCCGCTCATCGAATGAGTCGTGGTAACTTCCCACAGCCCTTCCTTGGCGTTGAGCGGCTTGACGTCGTCGGCAGCACAGAGGGTCAGCGAACAAAAAACCATCAGAGCAAGACCAAGCGTGTTTCGCATTAGCACTCTCCCAGTGTTATTCGATCTGGCTGCGTTGAACGATATCAGCATTACATACTACAAATTGCGGCGCAAACAAATTCGAAAATCACCGCTTCTCAACCGCCGCCCCACTCATCGTACTCTTTCTCTCTTTCTCTTTGCGATGAGCGGTTGTGGAGTCGGCCCCGCTGAATTGGCCCTCTAGGGAAGCGCCTGGTTTTGCCAGTCGCGGAGGCGATGTGTTACAAGCAAGACGGGGAAGAGCGGAATGCAATCTCGCGACTTCATTTTTTGGGAAGTGGATGTACAAGCGGATTTTATGCTGCCCGGAGGCAAACTCTACGTTCCCGGAGCCGAGAAGCTTCTGCCCAACATCCGCAAGCTGACGGACGCGGCGCGGCGCGGCGATGTCTTTCTCGTTTCGCATGGCTGTTTTCATCCGGCGGATGATCCGGAGTTCAAGCAGTTTCCGCCGCACTGCGTAAAAGGCACGGCTGGCGCGGAGTTTGTTCCCGAAGCGCTGGCGGGGAATTTTTTTCGCATGGAAAATGACATCGCCGCCAAGTTGCCGGACAATCTCTTTGAATATCAGCAGATCATCCTGGAGAAGCAGACACTGGATATTTTCGAGACTCACCACGCGGATGCTCTGGTCGAACGTCTGGGCAACACTGCACAGTTTGTGGTATTTGGAGTCGTGACGGAATACTGCGTAAGTCTCGCGGCAAAGGGATTGCTGAAGCGAAAGCGGCGCGTGGCGGTGGTGCGCGACGCGATCGCAACCTTAGCGCCGGAAGTTGGGACGAAAACACTTGCCGAATTACAAAGTCTCGGAGCAACTCTGGTTACGACTGACGAAATCCTCGAGAAAGTAGCTCAAACCCATGCCTGATCTGCAACCCCTAACTGAAAAGTCGATCGCAGGACTCCGTCAGAGAAGCATGCCGGCAATCGAAGCCGACATCAGGTTCGCCATGGTTCCGGCCAGCATGGCGCGAATTCCCAGACGTGCCAGTTCGCCGCGCTTGTTCGGGGCCAGCGCGCCGATACCGCCCATTTGAATTCCAATGGAGCTGAAGTTGGCAAAGCCGCAAAGCGCGAAAGTCGCGATGGTGAAAGAGCGCGGATCAAGGACGGCCTTTTGTGGGCCAAGCATGGAGAACGCCACCAGTTCATTTAGCACCATGCGCACGCCCAGCAGATTGCCAATGAGGCGACAATCATGCCAGGGAACTCCAATCACCCATGCGATGGGCGCAAACAACGCGCCGAGTATGGCCTCGAGGCTCGACGGAAACCACGCGATGTGCGCGTGAATTCCGCCCATAATTCCATCGAACAAAGCGACCAACGCCAGAAACGAAATCAGCATGGCAGCGATGTTCAGCGCCATGTGCAGACCATCGGTGGTCCCTCGCGCAATGGCGCCCAGAAGATTCTGGTTCTTTTCCAGCTCTGCTTCCTCTTCGCTCATCACGACGCGGCCCGCGGTTTTGGGCAGCTCCGTCTCGGGCACCAGCATCTTGGCCATCACGAGCGTGCCGGGAGCAGTCATGATCACCGCGCTCAATAGGTGTTTGGGCTCGATCCCGAAGGCGATGTAAGCCGCCATGATGCTCCCGGAAACGTGCGCCATGCCGCTCGTCATCACCGTCATCAACTCCGAATATGTCAGGTCGGGCAGGAAGGGCCGAATCGTCTGCGGGGCCTCGGTCTGGCCCATAAAAATGCTGGCGGCCACATTTAATGACTCCGCGCCGCTCACCCCCATCAGCCGGATCATCAGCCACGCAGCGGCCTTGATGATCAGTTGCATGACGCCGAGGTAATAGAGCACTGCGAAGAGTGCGCAGATGAAGATCACCGTCGGCAAAACCTGGAATGCAAAATAAAAACCGAAGTGCGAGCCCTGTTTACCGAGATCTCCAAAGACAAATTGCGACCCGGCGAAGGCGTAGCTGAGCAGCCGGTTCACGGCGTCTCCGGCCTTTTGAAAAAGCGTGCGGCCGAGCTCAATCTTCAGAACAAAAATGGCGAAGGCAACCTGCAGCCCCAGCCCCCAGGCCACCGTCTTCAGGCGAATGGCGCGCCGGTTCGTGGAGAAAGCATAGGCAAGACCCAACATAGTGACCAGACCGAGAATGCCAGTAAAACGTCCCATCTGTGTCCCCTTTATAAATCAGTATTCCCCTTTATAGATCACGCGATGCACCAAAGATGGTTTGTGCGCAGGCGGAGCGGCCGCAATTTGGTAGCTCTCTTCCAGCAACTTTCTTGCGCGCGCGCCCTGTGCGTCGGAGTGGCAGTGTATCGTGCAGAGCGGTTCGCCGACAGAGACCTTGTCGCCGATCTTTTTATGAACGACGATACCGACGGCGGGATCGACGGAATCCTCTTTGCGTTCACGGCCTCCACCGAGGACCACACAAGCTGTGCCCACCTGTTCGCACGCGATCGCAGTCACATGTCCCGCTTGAGCGCTGGGCACATCGATGCGGTGATCGGTGCCGGGGAGACGCGTCGGATCGTCGATCGTGCTGATGTCGCCTCCCTGCAATTCAACCATCTGGCGGAACCTCTCAAAGGCCTGGCCAGACGCGATGATTTGCTCGGAGAGTTGCTTGCCCTCGGCCACCGTCTTCGACGCGCCACCGAGAAAGAACATCCACGCCCCCAATTCGTGACACAAATCCCGCAGGTCCGCCGGTCCGCCGCCGTGCAACACGTCGATGCACTCCTGAACTTCGAGCGCGTTGCCCACCATGCGACCGAGCGGCTGGTTCATGTCGGTAATCAGTGCAGCCATTTGCTTGCCCATGCGTTCGCCGGTTTCGACCATGAGTTCGGCGAGGAAGACCGCGTTTTCCTCTTTTTTCATAAACGCCCCGGAGCCCGTCTTCACGTCGAGCACGAGCGCGTCCGTGCCTTCCGCCAGCTTCTTGCTCATGATCGAAGCGCAAATCAGATACGGACTCTCGACCGTGCCGGTGACGTCGCGCAACGCGTACAACTTGCGGTCGGCGGGCGCGATTTTCTCGGTCTGGCCAATCATCGAACATGCGCAGGCTCTTAGCACGCGCTGAAACTCGGGCGCCGAGAGGTCCACGCGAAATCCGGGAATGGATTCGAGTTTGTCGAGTGTGCCTCCGGTGTGACCCAATCCGCGGCCGCTGATCATGGGAACAAAGAGGCCGCCGGCCGCGACCAGCGGGGCGAGCACGAGCGAGGTCTTGTCGCCGACGCCACCGGTGGAATGCTTGTCCACTTTTTTTGCCGGAAGAAAGCTGAGATCGAGAACTTCGCCGGAATGCAGCATGGCGTTCGTGAGCGCGGCGGTTTCCTCGCGCGTCATTCCGCGGAGCACGACTGCCATGAGCCACGCCGCCATCTGATAATCGGGAATACTGCCTGCGGTGCAGCCTTCGACGAGATATCCGATTTCAGCGGCAGTTAATGCGCCGCCATCGCGTTTCTTGCGGATGAGATCGATGACGCGAAATTGCGAAACACTCGGCTGGCTCACTTGAGGCGGAAACCCTCCGGCAGAAGATCGGTGATGAGACTCTGTTTTGGGCCTTTTTCGCCCTGATAAAAGACCACGGCGTGCGGCCCAAATTCATAGATGACTTGGCGGCAGGCACCGCAGGGCGAGCATGGAACTTCATCTCCCTTATTGGGCGAGGCGACGACGGCGACGGCGCGAATCTCAAGTTCCGGGCCATCTTTCGCGACCGCAGAAAAGATCGCGGTGCGCTCGGCGCAGTTAGTCATTCCGTAAGAAGAGTTCTCGACGTTACATCCCGTGAACACTCGACCTTTCGAGGTGAGGATGGCTGCGCCCACCCTAAAGTTGGAGAAGGGTGCGTATGCATTCTTCATCACTTTGCGCGCTGCACGGAGCAGGCGTTGGCGCGTGACGGCAGACACCTTTGTCGTTGGCATACTCAAACCGCTTTCGCTGAAGACTGGGAGTGGGCCATTGTAACGCCTGCGCGCGGTTCGGAGCAGAGATTGATGGCCGAATCATTATAGCCGTCCAATCTTGACGCTCCAATCTTGACGCTCCTGGGCACGGGTGTTAATTTCATGCCACACGTGGCTATCCGGGAGGCATCGTTCTGAGTCGACCAGAGAAGATACGGAATCCGGCCTCTCCGAACCCCGTGGACCTTCGCCGGCGCGACTTTCTGTTTCGGTGCTGCCAGGGAGCTTCGGCGGCGCTGATTCCTGCCGGTCTTTTTTCAGGCGGTCTTCATTCTGCCGGCCTCGCCTTACCCTCCCACTACGCGTTCGACAAAGGCTTATCGAGCAGCGAATACCACCTGCATCCTCACTATAGGATGCCCCGTCCGCTTGATGCCTTGCTGGTTAAGACGCAAGCTGGCCTAGACGATTTTGTCACTGAACAATACGCTGACCAGATCGCAGCCATCTTCGCGCAGTGGAGTTCCGGCCTGCTGGAGTCCCCGCAAGATCTCAGCGCGATCGAAAAAGTTGTCTCGGCGAATTTTTCCGGATCTCCTCTAACTCCCGCTGCGTCCCAAGTTGTGCGCTCGGGCCCGGCGATCGAGGTCCGTCAGAATACCTTCAAGCCGGAGGTTTTACTTGGACGCAGCGAATTTCTGGAAGAACTGCGATCCGCTCTGAGCGGCTTTTCGAAGATTCTTACGGCTGAATTTCAAGTGACGAGTATTGACGCGGGTTCCATGCCAGCGGCAGCGCAATCCCCTGCTCAACAACTTCAGACTCGCATCCGATATGAATTAGTTGCCACGGGACACGGCTTCTACCGCGAACAACGAGTTGGTTATTGGCAGCTCACTTGGGAGCGGTCTGGATCCGATGAGTTCCGTGTGAGCAGTCGGCAGGCGCTGGATGAAACCGAGAGCCGCTACATTGGTTCCGGCGGTCCCGCGTATGTCGACATCACGGCCGGCGCGCTTGGCGGCAATGCGTCGTATTCTTCGCAGCTTTTGCGCGGAACCGACTACTGGCGCACGGTGCTCGACGGAGCTTGCGGCATTGATATCTACGGGCACAACGGAGTTTCGATCGGCGACATCGATGGCGACGGTTTCGACGATCTCTATGTGTGCCAGCCGGGTGGGCTTCCCAATCGGCTCTATCGCAATCGAGGCGATGGAACGTTCGAGGACATCACGGAAGCATCGGGTGTCGGTGTCATCGAAAATACGGCATGCGCCCTTATTGTTGATGTCGATAATGACGGACGCCAGGATTTAATTGTGGTGCGGGCAACTGGCCCCATGTTGTTTCTGAACGAAGGTGGCGGCAAGTTCCGTCAGAAGGCGGATGCATTTCAGTTTGCCAATCCGCCGCAGGGTACGTTTACGGGCGCGGCAGTAGCCGATTATGACCGCGACGGCTGGCTGGATATCTACTTCTGTCTCTACGTCTATTATCAGGGCACGGATCAGTACAAGTATCCTTCTCCTTATTATGACGCCGAAAACGGGCCTCCTAATTTCATGATGCGCAACCATCGCGACGGAACCTTTCGCGATGTAACTGCCGAATCGGGCCTCAATCAGAACAACACGCGCTACAGCTTTTGTTGCGCGTGGAACGACTTTAACCGCGATGGCTGGCCCGATCTTTACGTGGTGAATGATTTCGGACGGAAGAATCTTTACCGCAATAATGGGGACGGAACTTTTACCGACATTGCTCCGCAGGCAGGAGTGGAAGATGTCGGCGCGGGCATGAGCGTTTGCTGGTTTGACTACGATAATGATGGCGCGGAAGACCTCTACGTGGCGGACATGTGGACGGCGGCGGGCGAACGTATTTCCATGCAGGATGTCTTCAAGAAAGACGCGCCGCAGGAAACGCGAGCGCTCTATCACAAACACGCGATGGGGAATTCGCTATTTCGAAATGCGTTTCAAAATGGCGGGAACGCCTTCGAAGACAAGACTCGCGCGGCCGGCATCGGGATCGGACGCTGGGCTTGGTCGAGCGATGCCTGGGATTTTGACCATGATGGCTTTCTCGACCTCTACGTCACCAATGGCATGGTCAGCGGCCCCTCGCGCTCAGGTTCTGCAGAAGACCTGAACAGTTTTTTCTGGCGGCAGGTGGTTGCCTCTTCGCCCGACGAAGCCAAGCCGTCTCAGGACTATGAGCAGGGCTGGAGCGTAATCAACGAACTGATTCGGGCGGATGCCACGTGGAGCGGGTACGAGCGAAATATTTTCTATGCGAACAACGGCGATGGAACATTCTCCGATATCTCGGGCGTCATCGGACTGGATTTTCTGGAAGACGGACGCGCGTTTGCATTGGCGGATTTCGATCATGATGGCCGTCAGGAAGTGTTTCTGAAAAACCGCAACGGTCCGCAATTGCGGCTGCTGAAGAACGTCATGGAGAACCTGCCTCCATCCATCGCCTTTCGCTTGCGCGGCACGAAAAGCAATCGCGACGCGATTGGCGCGATAGTCACGATTGAAGCTGAACTGGGCCGCCAGACCAGGTCTTTGCAAGTCAGATCGTTGCAAGCTGGATCGGGATTTCTTTCGCAGCACAGCAAAGATGTCTTCTTCGGCCTGGGAGCAGCGGAAGGCCCGGTGTGCGCGACGATTCTTTGGCCGAGTGGACTGGCGCAGGAACTCCACAATCTGCCGATCAACCACCGGGTATGGGTTGAAGAAGGTTCCGAACCATCGCGTATAGAGGCCTTCAACACGCCACTGGCACAAGGCCAGCACACCGATGCAAAGCCAGCCGACGCTACGCCCCGGGAAATCGAAAGCCTGCCAACCACGTCTGAGACGTGGCTGCTTGCGCCCATCGAGGCGCCAGATTTTTCCCTCCCTGACGTCGTTGGCCAGACACACACTTTGTCTGCGCTGCGCGGAAAGCCGCTGCTGCTCAATTTCTGGGCCACCGGAGCCGAGCGTTGTAAGGAAGATTGGACTACCTTCAATCAGCACCATGCGGCTTGGGCATCGCAGGGTCTTCAACTGCTAACGGTAAATCTGGACGACTCAGCCGCTGCGGGAAGCGTCACAGCGATGGCGCACAATCGTCTCTCCTTCCCGATTCTTCGCGGGTCCGACGACGTGGCCGCCATCTACAACATCCTGTTTCGTTACCTGTTCGACCGGCATCGTGATCTCGCGCTTCCCACATCATTTCTGATCAACGCCAAAGGAGAGATCGCCAAAGTGTATCAAGGTCCTGTGCATGCGGAGCACGTGGAATACGACTTCCGGCACATTCCCGAAACCAACGCGGAACGCATCGCTCGTGCGCTTCCCTTTCCCGGCGTGAGCGACACGATCGAGTTCGGGCGCAACTATCTCTCTTACGGTTCGGTGTTTTTTCAGCGCGGATATATGGATCAGGCCGAAGCTTCGTTCCGCATTGCTTTTCGCGACGATCCCTCCAGCGCCGAAGCCCTGTATGGCATCGGAAGCGTCTATCTGAACCAGCAGAAGACGGCGGAAGCGCGGGAGAGTTTTGAACGCGCGCTCAAGCTTCATGCGAGCTATCCCGACACGCTGGCAAATTCCTGGAACAATCTCGGATTGCTGGCCGCGCAAGCAGGACACATGGACGAAGCGATTGGCCACTTTCAAGAGGCGCTCAAGCAGAGTCCCGATCATATGATTGCGCTCAATAATCTGGGCAGCGCCTACCGCCAGCAGAAGCGTTGGGATGATGCGCGCAACACTTATGAGCGAGCGCTGAAAGTCAACGCCAACGATGCTGAGGCGAATTACGGTCTGGGAATGGTGTTTGCGCAGAATGACGACACCGCGCGCGCATTCGATTCTCTGCAGAAGGCGCTGAAGCTGCGTCCGGCTTATCCTGAAGCGCTGAACAACCTGGGCATTCTTTATCTGCGGACGCACCGCCGGGATGAGGCGGTGGCGAGCTTTGAGCAGTGCATCCGCGTGGCGCCTTCGTTCGATCAGTCCTACTTGAATCTCGCACGGGTCTACGCGGTGGAGGACGCGCCCGATAAAGCTCGAGCCGTGCTGCTCGAACTGCTTAAACAGCATCCGGGACATGAGCAGGCACAGAAGATGATGGAGCAGTTGGCGAGATAGTCCCGCGCCCTCAACGCTGCTAAACTGGAAACGATGTCAACCCAAGCGGCAACCTTCCCTGCAACCGATCCCGCATCCGCCGGAGTTATGCTGCCGGCTTTCACGCTCTGGTGGCGTGAAGTCGTTCGCTTCTATCGTCAGCGCGCGCGTGTGGTTGGCGTGATCGCTTCTCCACTCTTGTTCTGGATCGTCATCGGATCCGGTTTCGGAACGTCATTTCGTTCCGGACAGGCCGCTGGCCAGCAGCACTATCTGAATTATTTTTATCCCGGCACGCTGGTGATGATTGTGCTCTTCACCGCCATTTTCACCATGATGTCGGTAATCGAAGACCGTAACGAAGGTTTTCTGTTGTCAGTGCTGGTCGCGCCCGTGCCGCGCGCCGCCATTGTTCTGGGAAAAGTTTTGGGCGGCACCACCCTGGCGACCGCGCAGGGACTGATTTTCCTGGTCTTCGCGCCGCTCGTCGGTGTGCACTTTACGCTTGCCTCGTTCGGGCTCATCGTCCTCACCGTGTTCCTGGTGTCGTTTGCCCTCACCGCACTCGGCTTCGCCATCGCGTGGCCCATGGATTCGACGCAAGCCTTTCATGCCATCATCAATTTATTTCTGATCCCGCTGTGGCTGCTTTCGGGAGCGCTCTTTCCTCTCTCCGGAGCCTCGGGCTGGATTCGCTGGCTCATGTATGCCAATCCGCTGACCTACGGCGTCGAAGCGCTGCGCACCCTGATGTATCCCGAAGCTCCCAGCGCATTCTCGCTGACCGCATCCATTTTGACGCTGGTGCTGTTTGCAATGTTCATGTTCGGTTTGGCCTTCGTGCTGGCGAACCGGCGCACGACCAGACCGGCGGCGTGAGAGAAGTTGCTTCGCGAATTGGGCTAGTGAAATTACAAAATTGCCCGATTACCAAATTACAAATGCCCTTAGACATTCTCGCCCTTGCCGCGCATCGCGACGACGTGGAACAAACCTGCGCCGGAACTCTGCTCAAGATGGCCGAGTGCGGATATCGCACCGGCATCCTCGATCTCACGCAAGGAGAAATGGGAACGCGAGGCACCGCCGAAGACCGTGCTCGCGAAGCGGCCGACGCGGCGCGCATCCTGAAAGTTTCCTGGCGTCAGGCGCTCGATATTTTCGACGGCCGCGTCGAAAATACCTGGGAGAATCGTGTGAAGGTCGTCCGCGTACTACGTGAGCAGCGGCCGCGGGTGCTGATTCTTCCCTACTGGGAGGGACGCCATCCCGACCACTACACCGCCTCGGTCCTCGGATACGAAGCGGCGTTTCTATCGGGACTCGCCAAGTTGCCGCTGAAGGGTTCCGCTCATCGTCCTTTCAAAATTATTTACGCCAGCCTGTACCGCGACGTGCGGCCGACGTTTGTTGTCGACATCACAGACCAGTTCGAAACGCGCTTCCGAGCGCTGATGGCGTACAAATCTCAGTTCACCGATCAGGAGGCTGGCACTGGAATCTTTCCCGCGCAAAAAGAAATTCGGGCGCGCATTGAATCCATGGCCCGCTATTACGGCATGCTCGGCGGCGTCACCTATGCCGAGCCGTTCGTGCAGAAGGAAGTTGGACTAGTGGATGATGTGATGGCCATTCCGGTGAAATCGATCTGAGGCGACGAAGCCGGGTGAACGCAGGTCTGGTAAGCGTGAATCCGTGAGATGTACTTCAGATGAAGATCCGGCCTCCGGCTACGTCAGTTAGAACCCTCATTCTGCGGCCCGGCGTACTGCCAGATAATGCCGCCATCGGTAATCCGTGTGCCTTGCTGATAAGCGATACAGGCGGTTCCCAATTCAAAATCAGTGCAATCGCCTGAGCCGAGGCCGGACGCGGTGAAGGAAAATGTAAACGGCGATTCGAAAGGCGGCCCCGGAGGATTTGTGCTGGCCGTAACGACCCAGGAACCGTTATAAGCGGAATTGGGAGTAAAGTTCTGGATTACAACCGTGGAGCCGACGACGGCCCCTTGGTACGGCTCGCCGAGATTCAGTGGGGATGGGTCACCCAGGGGGCCGACCATCGTGCACGTCGCGGTCGTACCCGTATCGGAGCATGTACTGAGTTCCACATAGAGATTGGAAGGTAGAATTAGCGGCCCTCTAAATCCGGTGGGCTGTGTGGACCCGCTCTTGCAGCCGGTAATGCACTTTGGATTTAGAACTGCCTGAAAGACCGCCCCGGGAGGCAGCGGCTCGATCATGTTCCCCTCGACGTACGAATAATTCGCTTCCCATAGCGGTCCACAGAAAGCCAGCGCCGGGTTTGGCATCCCGGGCAGAGGTTGATAGACTTCGCCCGTCGCGTAATAGCCAAGTAAGGGCAACGCGGCAAATTGAGGTTTACCGGAACCGGTAAGGCTGTACTGCTGCGGTCCGGTCGCGGGGTACTGGCACACGGTGTAATCCTGTGCGACAGCCGAAACTGTTAGCCCGCAGAGCAAGAGCGCGAGAACGGAGAGACTGGCAAAAAGCTTCATCATGGTAAGACTCCTCTCGATGCGCAACTTCTATCACGTGAGAACGAATTCCATGGCCAGTTCCCTTCACAGAATGATCATTTCCCTTCACACAGACGTAGCAGGGTGAGATGCTCCCGATTCGCGCCCGTTTTTTGGACATCAATTGGCCCAGCCTTCCGATGGGAACCGGGTAGAGGGAGCCTCGTACTTCGCGCCTTTTTGAGAAGGGTGTAGAGCGAGTTGAACAGTGTCCGCATCATGAGGACAATTGCAAAAAGTGCTGGTTTTGCACCATTAACAGGCGTATATTTCCTTCTGCCCCCGGTGTCGCCCACCGCAAGTCAAATTCTAGCCTGCTAGGGAGAAACGAATGAAATCGCGCAAAGAACTGTGGATATGGATTGCAGGGCTGTGTCTGTTGTCCGCAGCGCTGATCACCATCAGCCTTAAAGCGCGGCCGGCGAGCGTTCAGGCAGCGGGCATGCCAACTCGCGTCACGGCAAACATGCAACGTGCTAACGGCCCCATCCTGCCACCGGTCGAAGAGTTCACGCTGACGCCGCCCAATCCAGCGCTGAACATCTACCAGACGATCGTCTCGGTGCGCTTCAAGGGATCGGAGGCTGAAAAATTGGCGGCGCAAATACCGATCACCCTTGGCAGCCAGAACGTGGTTTTGCGGCGTTCCCCCGATGACGCGCAGGTATTTTCTACCAGAGTTGATTTCGACTGGCACACCTTTGCCAAGGAGCAGCAACAACGCAAGGACTTGGCGGCAACTGGCAGGCAGATCCCGGTCTTTGAGGGTCGCCGCTTCCTCCGCATGGAGAGGATGCAGTTTGTCGAGCCGGCAGAGATTCAGAGTGCCCTGCAATCGCACCAGCCCGTCCAATTCTCGGGGCAGGCTTTAGCTGGCGGAGCCGTCAACGTTTATCCCAATCGTGAGCTGATGATCACCGACTTGTCCGTAGTCCAGGACGTAGGCACTAACGGTAACGGTCGAGTGTACGACAGCTGCATCGACCCCAGCGACCCGACATCACCGGCCAATGGCAACCCCAACGGCGCATGGACCCTGGGCACACTGATGATGGCCATGTCGAACACCACCAATATTCAAGTCGCCGAGCAGATGCTAAACACGATGCTCTCCTCCTGGCAGAACGTGCAAACGATCAATGGTTTCACGGTTCAACCGAGGGGTGGCATTGGAGTTCTCGCTCAATCGGGTCTGCTGGGTAACTGGCCTGCGGACCCCAATAACCCCTCGCTCCCGTCGCTGCTCAACCCGCCCGTGCGGTTGAATGCCATCGTCAATCGTATCGATTTGGGCCAGAACTTCAATCCAGCGACTGCGGGCGAGCTGAGGTTCATCTTCGGGGTTACGGCCGGAACCAGCCCCGGCGGCTCCTGTGCGGCGGATCCAAAGGCGCCGTTTGACATCATCATCGAATTTAATGTTCCTTCTACATTCAGTCCGAACGCGTGGGCAAATCTGTGGAATAGTCTGGGGAACGAGCCGGCGAACGCGCCTCCCGATGCGTTTCCGGCGGCGCTGCAGTCGCAGGTCACCGACGCCGTTGTAACCGCCGGCGCTTGCGGCGGCTCCAGTTGCCTGGCGCAAATACGAACCACTGAACTTGACCTGGCTGCAGGTGAAACAACGAACTTTTGGGAACAGCGGGAGTTCCATCTCGGGCAAGATCAGTACGGAAGCCCGGTGCTGCAACAGTCAACCGTCGCCATGACTCCGGATGGAAGCTTTAACTTCGGCCAGCCAAAGTGTGATGCAACCGGGATGCCGGCCTGCGCCGTCCCCGGCACCTTGGTGAACTACATCAATACGAATCAAACCGAGATTCTCGCCACTCTCGGTGCGCTGCCGGTTGTTACTCCAGACTATCCGGCGGGCTCGCCCTTCCTCGGAGGTTCGGCTTTCAATCCCGACGGTGTGAGCCGGGGCGGCAAAGGCGGTGCCACGGCTGCGTTCTGGGAAGATGCTACCCCGACAGCGAGCCCAGAGGCCAGGGTTTACTTCTCCTCGAACACCTGCAATGCCTGTCACGGAGTCGACACTGCGACTCTCTTTGTGCATGTAGGCACTCGCACCACCAGCAAAGCCTCCAACGTCTCCGGCTTCTTGGTGGGTTGTCAACCCGGCAACAATACCTGCCTTCCTGGAGAACCGAACACGTGCTTGCTGTCGACGCCAAATCTGGCCTGCACGGAGCAAATACTAGATCCAACTGGATCCGGGATAAGGACCAGTTTCGGCGACATCGGCCGGCGGGTAGTGGTTTTGTCCGGCTTGGTGACAAACGGACCTCGCTCCGGCGGGATGCTGTTGCCACTCGTTAACCAGCCCATCGGCGTTCACTGACGGAGGCAAACGGTGTCGGCGTTGGGCAGGCCACTCCTCGAAGAGCGCGAGAAGTGGTGCAACCTCTGTTATGGTCGAAGTTCAAAGACTAGCCAGCGTTATACTTCCCTGTTGAAGTGGCCCATCCGTCAGAATCGATGTACCCATTCCAGCCCGTGTTTCATCTAACGCCGAGACTGGGGTTAGTTTGAGATGCCATGAAGAAGAAGATTGGGTTTGTAGCAGCAATCGTGCTAGTCGGACTGGCGTTGTTGTCCACTCGCTACTATATGGTGGACCTGCCCGTGTGGCATTTTTTTGGCGGCGGCCAAGGACCAGACCCTGTGACCTTGCACCTGCGCGGGGAATTCGTGGAGAGCAATCTGGGCGCGGCGGAAGGGCCGGCCGGATCACTTACCGTGCGCATGATTGCGCAGCAATTTGTTTTCGTGCCTCAGTGCATCGTGGTCCCCGCGGGTGTTCCGATCACGTTTCGAATTACCAGCGCCGATGCAGTGCACAAGCTGAGCTTCATGGGAACGAATTACGGCCTCAAAGCTGTGCCCGGGGTGGTGACCGAAGCGACCTTTACTTTTGCGAAGGCTGGCGAATTCAAGATCCCCTGCCATGAGTTCTGCGGAGCCGGCCATTATGCGATGAGAGGCCATCTGGATGTGGTCCCGCGAGATCGGTTTGCCGCTTTGCTTCCCGGCGAAAGGCGGTCTTGTGAGCCACGCTAGCCAGGCGGCGCGCCCGCGAATAGGGTCCCGATGGCCTGGAACCCCGTTGCTGCTGCTTGCGATTACGCTCCTATTGTCGGGAATGGATTCTTCCGCGCAGAGGGAGTCGGAGAATTCTGAACCTCCGGTTCGCATCCCTTCGGACGTGGCCTGGACAGGAGAAACGCTTGCGATTATTTACCGTGGCGACGCTTTTCATGGACTGCTGCTTGCCCGGCGCTGCAATCATTGTCACGGCGAAGAGGGATTCAGCTCCGTTCCCGCCTTCCCCAACCTGGCAGGCGAGGACCGGCTGTCGTTCTGGAAACAGATGCAGGATTTTCGATCCGGGAAGCGCACTTCACCCATAATGCAGGGCATCGCCGAGGGATTTTCGGCGCGCGACGCGGCCGACTTGGCGGCATATTACGCGATGCTGCCTACGGCGAGTGATCCGCAAGACAACCGGGCATTTCCCCAGGCCATGCGGGACCCCTCTGGTGCCTCGATGGCCATCCGCCTCATTGTTTTCGGAGACGGGCAGCGGGGCATACCACCCTGCCAGTCCTGCCACGGTCCGGTGAGTTATGTGCAGGGAGCTCCCCCACTGGCGACCCAGAACGGCAACTATCTGGAGCAGCAGCTCGAGAATTTTTCAAATGGGAATCGGGCCAACGATATTAACGTTCGAATGCGTAGCATCGCAAGACAGCTGACGGCGGAGGAGAAGACGGCACTCTCGGAATTCTACGGCGCCGGAATGGGACCGGGAGTGACCTCGAGGTAGGAGAGGCGTCAGTCCCCGTTTACCCCACCTAGTTTCTAAAGCCCAACTGGTCTTTTACAATCTCAAATTCCTTAAAACCTGCGCGGGCCTTAATAAGTATCACTCGCTCCACTAGGGGCTCAATTGCTCTTGTGATCTGCATTTCGGACAACGAGCACCGTGCCCCGGCGATGACTTTTTCCAGTCTTAATGTGGGCCCGAAGTCAGCAAAATAGAGGCCGTTAAAGCAGGTATTCAGCGAAGCCCAAATTCGCAACTCCTGCTCGTACTGCCAATTTACGTATTTCGTGAAAATAAGCGCCTGTGCGTCAGGCAAAGATGGCTTGGCCGGAAGCTTGAGTCTTCGTTTTTCGTACGTCACGGCCCTGCATGTTTCCTGCGGCACGTCAAACGCGAGGCAAAGCCCTTTGTGCTTGTCAGCATAGTGGGCCCACAGAACCGGGTCTTTCCAGGTGGCGCTGAAGCACAGGAGTCCGCGATTGTTTGCGATTTGCCTGCGCGTTGCGTTCAGGGCAGCACGCCTATTGCGATCCGTCATCTCATAAGGCAGGAGCTCAAAAGGGTCATTAAGATCGTCGAGGACGGATATCTTCAAGCGTTTTTCTTGCAGGCTTTTGATTCCGAACTTTTCATCAAGGAACTTGTAAGCGCGCATGGGGTCAGCCTATCACGCGTCGAGTCGTCTCACGCTGGTATGTGAACAGTGCAGCAGCTAAAATAAGCAGTTACAAGTATCTCGGATGAGATAGGAGAAAACATATCCTTGAGAGCCGTCATTCCTCCTCATTACTTGGATTTGGTAGCCGATGCCGCGCTAAAGTCTTATTGGCGGAAAAGGGCGCTCCGATTGTTCCTGCGACGTTGCGGCGTTGCAGAATCTTTCCTCGCCACCTGGCAAGGCGATGAGAGTAAACGGGATCTTCTCCACCGGCTCTTTCCGAGGCTTGAGGACAGCGGAAATAGTGGCCTCCTCTTGGTTAACCGCATGGCCGATGCACTGATCCAACAGTCTTCATTTCCTGACCTAACCGGATGGGAGGACTCCGCACAGAAGATAAAGAACGCAACTGACGCCGTGGAGTCATTGCGCACATATCGAAATGCTCAACATATCGAAGCCAGTACCGAGAAGCAAAAGGCGGAAGCCAGGAAGCGTGCCGCAGAGATAAACGCCGAAATCAAAGCACGTGCTACTGATCTGACCAAACTAGAAGAACAGTTAACGGAGGTGTCCAAGGGCCTAGGAACAAAGGAAGCGGGTTATGCTTTTCAGAATTGGTTCTACGAGCTCGTGGATTATTACGAAATCGCGAATCGCCAGCCGTTTGTCGTAGACGGAAGGCAAATCGACGGATCAATCACCATCGATGGCACGACGTATCTTGTGGAACTAAAATTCACACGCGACCAGTCGGACGCACCTGACATTGACTCTTTCTTCAAGAAGATTAGCGGTAAGGCAGATAACACAATGGGTGTGATGTTTTCAATAGCTGGCTACTCATCCGTTGCCATAAAGGAAGCGTCCGGGCCAAGAGGTTTACTTCTGCTGTTTGATCATAATCACCTATACATGCTCCTGCACGGAACCTGTTCCTTAGAAGAATTGGTCTGCCGTGTTCGTAGACATGCATCGCAGACGGGCGAAGCATATTTAGCGCCACGACTCTTCAATAGCTAGCCCCCGGCGGGTGGCCCACCCTACCGCAACTCCCTTTCAAAACCCAAGGCGTGCCCCGTCCAAGCTTCGCTTGGGAAGGCTTTTACCGCGCCGCGACTTCGTCGAGCCGTGCCAGCGTATCCGGATACCGGCGCACCAGCAGCACCAGGGCCGCCGCCTGAGGATTCGGCTTCGCCCGTCCTTGTTCCCATTTTTCCAGCGTTCGTTCGTTAATGCGCAGCCTGCGCGCGAAGACTGCACGCGAGCAGCGCAGCTTCTTCCGTGTATCCAGAATGAGTTTTGAATCGACCTTGGGGAGCGGCAGAGCCTCAACTTTATAGCTCCGCAAAGTGATCTTGCCTTCGCGGCGACCCTTCATTGCGGCCACGCCCTCCATCAACTCGCCAAAAATGTCCCTCTTCCCCATTGTTCTTCGACAACTCCATAGGCACATTATACGCTAATAGCGTACTCTACCTAACTGCCCGGTAGCCCACAAATCTTTCATCACATCCAGCCAGTGCGCGCCATCACAGACACATCACCCGCCATCCTTGAAAATGAAAATATGATTGGCGCAGGCAGAACCATGTCCGCCCTCAGGAGCCGTCGACGTCCTACGCAGTCCCTTTGTCATGCAAAGCATTTCGCCGCTAACTCCTTATTCCTGAATATTTTGCAAGTAAGTCGTTACTTTTGAATATTCTAGCCCGAATTAGGGAGGGGGGGTACCCCCCACAAATCAACAAAAAATACCCTCAAACCCAAATAAACAAAGAACAAAACGTGAAATCGCGTGAGACTGAAAGAGCGGTTTTTCGTCCCTGTGCGAAGTGCCCACCGTATAATAATCGGTCCCTCATAACAGGAGATCATCATGTCCACTCTTACCGAACCCGAGACTCAAACAAAATTCCGCACCGAATCCGACAGCATGGGCAAGATCGAAGTTCCCTCCAACGTTTATTGGGGAGCGCAGACGCAGCGCTCGCTGCTGCATTTCAATATTGGACGCGACACCATGCCTCCCGAACTGATTCACGCCTTTGGCACGCTCAAGAAGGCTTGCGCGCTGGTGAATCAGGATCTCGGCAAACTTCCATCCAACATTGCGAAGCTCATCGTCCAGGCTGCCGACGAAGTCATTGCCGGCAAGCTGGATGACCAGTTCCCGCTGCGCATTTGGCAGACTGGCAGCGGCACGCAGACCAATATGAATGTGAATGAGGTCATCTCCAATCGTGCGATTGAGATTGCGGGTGGAGAAATGGGGTCGAAGAAGCCCGTGCATCCGAACGATCACGTCAACATGTCGCAGTCGTCGAATGATACGTTTCCAACGGCGATGCACATTGCGGCGGCGGAGCGGGTGAAGAATGCTTTGATTCCGGCGATCAAGACGGTGCGCGATGCGATCGCAGCCAAGGCTAGGGAGTTTGACGGCATAGTGAAGATTGGCCGCACCCATTTACAGGATGCTGTGCCTCTAACCATAGGACAGGAATTTGGCGGCTGGGCCAGTCTGCTGGATCGCGATGTCAACCGGCTGGAGCTCGTGCTGGATGGGCTTTACGATCTGGCGATCGGCGGGACTGCGGTGGGGACGGGGCTGAACACGCATCCCGAATTTGCCTTGCGCGCGGCTTCTAAAATCGCGGAGCTGACGGGACTTCCCTTCCGCTCGCATGGCAACAAGTTTGCCGCACTTTCGGCGCACGATGAGATCGTGTTTGCGCAGGGCGCGATGGAAACTTTGGCGGCTTCGCTGATGAAGATCTCGAACGATATACGGTGGCTCGCTTCCGGTCCGCGGTGCGGGCTTGGTGAGCTAGTGATCCCGGAGAATGAGCCGGGATCGTCGATCATGCCGGGGAAGGTGAACCCTACGCAGTGCGAAGCTATGACTATGGTCTGCGTGCAGGTTCATGGAGCTACGGCGGCGGTGGGATTCGCGGGATCGCAGGGCAACTTCGAACTCAACGTGTTCAAGCCGGTGATCATTTACAACTTTCTGCACTCGGTCACGCTCGTCACCGACGCCTGCCACGGCTACGTGGAGTACATGGTCAAGGGCATTGAGGTCGATCGCGCCAAGGTGGACTTCTACGTGAAGAATTCGTTGATGCTGGTCACGGCGCTTGCTCCGAAAGTGGGATACGACAAGGCGGCGCAGATTGCGCACACGGCGCACGTTGACAAGAGCAGCTTGCTCGATGCGGCTTTGAAGTTGGGATATCTCACGCGGGAGGAATTTGATTCACTGATGAAGCCGGAGAGGATGACGCGGCCGTAGGTTAGAGGTCAGAGGTCAGAGGTCAGATTGCAGAGGTTAATACCCATCGTGCAAACGGCAGTCGGCTACCCGAGTGATTTCACCTTTGCAACCTGACCTCTAACCTCTGACCTCGTTAGCTACTGCGGCGTAGCGGTGATCGGCGTTGGCGCGTTCTTCGGCGTGCTCAGGTAGCCGGTGATCTTGTTCTTGTCCACCGTCCAGACCACGAGTTCATAGAGCATGTGATCGCGTCCGGTGTAGAACTGCACGGGCTCGCTCTGGTTCTTGTCTTTCTTCTCGATGCTCTTGTCGTCGGCGGTGACGTTCAACGTGTACTTGCCATGTTTGGGATCGGTCTTCTTGAGCTGCAAGGCCACGGTCGAATAGGCCTGCGGCTTGGCTCCCTTCAACAAGGTGAACTCGTAGTATTGGCGATCGCCCTTGTGTTTGAGGGCTTCCAGATCGCTGCGCGTATTGGCGATCAATCCACTCTGCACGCCGAGATCACCGATGGTGCCCTGCAGTTTGGCGATGGTCGCCTCGAGCGACGCCTTGGTGGCGGCCACGTCGGTCTTCACGCCACCGACGTCGGTCTTTACGCTGCCTACTTCTCCGGCAACGGCGTTCACATCTTTCTTCTCTTCTGCCGCCTGTGCCGCGATGGTAGCCGATGCGATCTGCTGCTGATGCTGCAACTGGTCGGTACGGGCCGCCAGTTCTTTCTTGGTCATACCCAACTGATGGGCCAGGGTCTCGGAGTCGGCTTCGGACGTCTGCATGCGCTTGGTCAGATCGCCAATTTGCTTCTGGCTGGCGGATTGATCTTGCGTCAGCTTGTCGAGCTTGCCGTGCTGGTCGTAAATAAAAAACGCTGATGCGCCAGCATAGGCAACGAACAGCACGATTAGAACCCACTTGCCGATATTGCTTTGCGGCTCTGGATGGTAGACGGTCGGTTGCTCGCCTTCAGACATAGAGGTTGTCTCCGGTTGAATATGGATTGTAGACGCTATTGTTTGTGAGATGCGGGTTGCTGTCAATTGCGTTCGAGGTTCTTGGTAAACGCAACGTCTAGAAAAGCGCGCGACGCGGGGCACCCGCTAGAATGAAGGCGTGAAGAGCTGGGACGCGATCGTTGTTGGGGCGGGAATCATCGGACTTTCGCTGGCGATCGAACTGAACAAGCAAGGACTGCGAGTGCTGGTGGTGGAAAAAGGCGAGCCCGGGCGCGAGGCGTCCTGGGCAGCGGGCGGGATGCTGGTCGACTGTCCCTTCGAAACGCGACCCGAGCTGCGCGATCTCGCGAGTGCCAGCGCCCGCATGTATCCCGAGTTCGTGCGTGAGCTTGAGGATGAGTCTGGGGTGAAGATTGATCTGCGGTCGGTGGGCACGCTACTGTTTCTTGACGAACCTCCGGAGCCGCATGCGCTCGACGGGCATGGATGGGTCGCGCGGTGGCGCGAACTGGAACCAGCGTTAAAGGCATCGAATCTGCGAGCCAAGGGTCTTGTGGGAGTTTATCTGAAGGAGCGCTGCGTAGATCCTCGGGATTTAACGGCAGCCGCCATCGCCACTGCGCGACGACATCGGAGCATCAATCTTTCCTTGGGCAACCAGGTGCTGGCCGTGGAAGTGGCGGACGGAAAGGCATGCGGCGTCCGCACCAACAAGACGCAATTTGCCGCGGGCATGGTGGTGAATTGCGCCGGAGCCTGGGCGGGGCAGATCGGACCTTATCAATTTCCGACGCGGCCGGTCAAAGGGCAGATGCTGTGCGTCGTTACCCCTGAGAGAGAGTTGGTGCGCCACGTGGTGCGCGCGCCGGACGTTTATCTGATTCCGCGTAGCGACGGACGGATGCTGATCGGCGCGACTGCGGAAGAAGCGGGATTTGACAGGCGGACGGTGCCGGAGACGATCCAGAAATTGCGCCAGGCTGCGATCGATCTGGTTCCAAAGTTGGCCGAAGCTCGTTTTCTGTCCGCCTGGGCGGGTCTGCGTCCGGGAACGCCCGACGGCTTGCCGATTCTGGGCGCAACGCCGACGCCGGGATATTTTGTGGCGACCGGACATTTTCGGGATGGAATTCTGCTGGCGCCGGTGACGGCGAGGGTGATGGGACAGATGATGGCGGGGCAGAGGCCGCAGATCGACATATTGAAATTCTCGGCCGACCGTTTTGCCAATTGAAAGCGATCTACCCCGCAACCCGGCATTTGCCCGGGCAGGTATATACTGAATCGTTTTCGGCGATCATCTTAATTCAAGTACGTGCGCCCAGCGCGCCAGAAAGGCAACAGACCATGGCTTCCCCAGCAGTCGATTTTGCCCGCAATAATCAGCCGCGTTTTCTCGACGAGCTGAAGAACCTTCTCCGCATCCCCAGCATCAGCACGCTCGATGAACATAAAAGTGACGTGCAGAAGGCAGCAGAATTTGTAGCCGCTGAACTCCGCCGTATCGGAATGGACAACGTTGAAATCATCCCGACCAAGGGACATCCTCTGCTCTACGCCGACTGGCTGCACGCGCATGGCAAGCCGACCGTTTTGATGTACGCACACTACGACGTGCAACCGCCCGATCCGTTGGACGAATGGAAGACTCCGCCGTTTGAACCGACCGAACGCAACAACAATATTTATGCGCGCGGCGCGGTCGACGACAAAGGCCAGCTCTGGATGGAGGTGAAGGCGCTCGAGTCCCTGATGCAGGCGCACGGGGGCAAGCTGCCGATCAACGTCAAGGTTATTTTTGAAGGCGAAGAAGAAGTGGGCGGCGAATCGATTGCCGAGTATGTCCGCAAACAGAAGGCGAAGTTGAAAGCGGATTTTGCTCTCGTCTGTGACACGGAACTGTTCGCGCCCGACCTACCTACCCTGTGCGTCGGCCTGCGCGGCCTGGTGTATACGGAGATTGAAGCGGTGGGAGCGAAAACCGATCTGCATTCAGGAATCTATGGCGGAGCCGCGCCGAATCCGTTGTTTGCGCTGGTGGAGATAATCAGCAAGCTGAAAGATGCGAAGGGCAAGATACAGATCCCGGGCTTTTACAAGAATGTCAAAGCGCCCAGCAAAGATGAGCTGAAAGCGTGGAAGCGGCTGCCTTTCAACGAAGAGCATTATCGTAAGACCGAAGTCGGCTCCAAGGTGCTGACAGGCGAGCCGGGATATTCGGTGCTCTATCGGACGTGGGCGCGTCCGACGCTCGAGGTGCACGGAATGCCGGGCGGGTTTGTGACTCAGGGTGCGAAGACGGTGATTCCGGCGAAGGCGTCGGCAAAGGTTTCCATGCGGATGGTGCCGAACCAGGATCCGGACGACATCCTTAAGCGCTACACGGCGTTCGTCAAGAAACACACACCTAAGGGGATTGAAACGAAAATCAAAGTCTGGAGCAAAGGACCTGCGTGCGTAGTCGGCACCGACAATGAGTACATCCAAGCGGCGACTGAGGCGCTGCATGACACGTTCAAGAAAGAGACGGTGTTTATTCGCTCCGGCGGATCGATTCCGATCGTGACCGATTTCCAGGACGTGCTGAAGATTCCATCGGTCATGATGGGCTTTGGGCTTCCCGACGACAACCTGCATGCTCCGAACGAAAAGTTTCACATTCCGAATTTCCATCGCGGGATTGAAACGATTTGTTTGTTCTTTGAGAAGTTGGGGTAAGAGGTCGACACCGCTCTAGGGTAGAGACGGGGCTTGCCCCGTCTCACGCCGCAGCAGGAGACGAGGCAAGCCTCGTCTCTACTAGAAAGTGTCGTATTTCGCAACCCGGGAACCCGCCCAGTGACTCGCCAATTCCGCGCCTTCAGGTAAAATATAAGATTGAGGCTGAGTTGGCATGCGTACACGGATTCTCGCTCCGGCGGTGCTGTTTTTGATGGTCACGATGGTGTCAGCACCGTGGCTGCAATCCGAAGACGATCAGGGCGTTCCGCATTTCAATGCGACCCCTCCGGCCGCGAGCACCAAGCTTCCGCCGATCCTGGCTAAGGATCAGCTTTGGGGCGCGAATGCGCAATTTCCGTATCAGACGCATGCTTATGAACTGGCGGCGAAGATTCCGAAAGTGCTATACCAACAGCCTTGTTACTGCTATTGCGACCGCGGCATGGGACACAACAGCCTGCACAGCTGTTTTTCGGGCACACACGGAGCGGAATGCGGGACCTGCCTCAAAGAGCTTTATTACACTTACACTATGTACAAGCAGCACAAGACGGCGCGGCAGATTCGCGCCGGAATCATCAAGGGCGACTGGAAGGCGATCGATCTAAGCACAGCAGCCAGCATTAATTGATTTCGATTTCAATTCTGAACTGAAGGCGGTTTGATGCCATTGAAGGTGACCCCCAAGAAACAAGCGGCGGAAGATCCAAGACACATACAGGCGGTGCAGAACTACGAGTCGGGGCTTCGTGCTTTGCAGGAGCACAAGTTCGAGAAGGCCAAAGGCCACCTGCAGAAAGTACTGAGCGGGCCGAACAAGTCTCTGGTCGACCGGGCCCAAGTGCACATTCTCACCTGCGATAAGCATCTGAAAGAACTCACATTGCAGTTTAAGACAACCGAGGAACATTACGACTATGCGGTGTCGCTGATCAACGTAGGTGATTACGTAACGGCGCGCGAGCACCTCGACAAGCTGCTGAAGCAAAATCCGAAGGCAGAGTTCGTTTTGTATGGGCTGGCAGCATTGCATTGCTTGACCGGTCACGTCGAAGAATCGCTCACGACGCTCGATGAGGCGATTAAGGCGAAACCCGGTTTGCGGTTCCAGGCGCGGAATGACACCGACTTCCAGAATCTGGCGGAGGATCCGCGCTTCACTGAGCTGCTATATCCGGATCCGGGCGCCGAATCTGAGCCGCAGGAAGAAGAAGCGAGCGCGTATTGAGACCCGCGCGAGATGCCAGCTTAACTTCGATTGAGTCACTGAATCATTGAGGCATTGAATCATTGAAAACCTAAGGTCTCTGCGCTTTACCCAATGATTCAATGACAAAATGATTCAATGATTCAATATTAGGGCATTATGCTCTCCTCGTTGCGCACCAACTCATCCGACACCGGCAAGACTGGCCCCGAACTGCGCGTGGTCGCAATCGGAGGGGGCACCGGCCTCTCCACGCTGCTGAAGGGGCTGAAGCGTTACGTCATGACGCCGGCGCTGGCCATTTCCGGTCAACCCACGATTCGCGACCTGAGTGGCGTGGTCACGGTGAGCGACGATGGCGGATCGAGCGGCCGTCTGCGCAAAGAATTCAATATGCTGCCGCCGGGCGATGTGCGCAATTGCATCGTGGCGCTTTCCGAGGATGAAGCCCTGCTTTCGAGATTGTTCCAGCACCGCTTTCAGAAGGGCTCGGGACTTGAAGGGCACAGCTTCGGGAATCTTTTTCTAGCGGCGCTCACTTCGATCACCGGCGACTTTGCCGAAGCAGTGCGGCTCTCCTCGGAAATTCTGCTCACGCGCGGGCACATCTATCCCGCAACCATGTCGAGCGTGGAACTGGAAGCGGTCATGCAGGACGGGACGCGAGTGCGCGGCGAGACGCGGATCACGGCGAGCAAGGGCAAGATTCGAGAGTTGGTCCTGGTGCCCCCTGACGTCGAGCCGCTTCCGCAGACGCTGCAGGCTATTGCCAGCGCCGACCTGATCACGATCGGCCCGGGCTCGCTCTTCACCAGCCTGATTCCGAACTTGCTGGTGCGCGGGATCTCCGAAGCGATTCTTGAATCGCCTGCTATCAAGGTGTTTGTTTGTAACTTGATGACACAGGCTAATGAAAGCCTTGGTTTAACCGCGGCGGATCACATCCGCGCGCTCAATAGCCATGCGGGAGTCCAGTTGTTCGATTACGCCCTGATCAACCGCAAGACGGCATCTTCGGAGATGAAGGCCAAGTACGCGCTGGAGGGAGCATCGCAGATCGTGGTCGATCTGGATGCGATCGAAGCGCTCGGCGTGTGCCCGGTGCTGGGAGATTATCTGGAAGAGGGCGAGGTGGCGCGGCACGCGACCGACCACGTCGCGCACGATCTGATGGCGCTGATGGCGCAAGCGCCGGTCCGGCAGGCGATTCGGAGTTGATTCTCTCGCGGTATATTGTCTGAGCATGGCAAAAGCGCCAAAAGTCAAGCGGACGTCTTCCGCAGCAAGTCCACAGCGCCCGCGTATCGCCATCGCGATTATGGCGGCGGGCAAGGGCACGCGACTCAAATCGAAACATCCCAAGGTTCTGCATGAGGTCGGCGGCAAGCCGATCCTGGCGTATGTGATCGCCACGGCTGCAAAGGTCGCGCCCGCGCGCGACGTATTCGTGATCATCGGCCATGAGGCGGAGCGCGTGCGTGCGGCGGTTGCCGGCACCGGCGTGAACTTCGTGCTCCAAGCCCAACAGCGTGGCACCGGACACGCGCTCATAGTGGCACGCGAAGCACTCTCGGGTAGTAAATATGACCAGGTTATCGTACTTTCCGGAGACGCTCCACTGATTACCGCCGAGACGATTCGGAAACTCAGCGACTTTCACAGCGCACAGAAGGCGGCGATGACTTTGCTCAGCGCTGATCTCGACAATCCTTATGGATATGGCCGTGTGATTCGCAAAGGTGGACGAGTCGGTGGACAAGCTGAAGTACAGGCGATTGTCGAAGAAAAGTCCGCGACTGCGCGGCAGAAGAAAATCCGCGAGATCAACTCCGGCTTCTATGCCTTCGATGCTCCCGCCTTGTATGAGTATATTGACCGTCTTTCTACTGCGAACCCGCACGGCGAATACTACCTCACCGATATGGCTGGAGTGTTTCATCGAGCGCACAAGAAGGTGGTCGCGATCAAGACCGAAGACGCAGGCGAAGTGCTCGGCAGCAACACCCGTGCAGAAATGATGATGCTCGATGCGCGTCTTCGGCTGGCAAAGTGTCGCGGGCTTCTGGATGCGGGTGTTACGATTTTTTATCCGCACACTTGCGTGATCGACAGCGACGTGGAAGTGGGCGCCGATACTGTCATTGAGCCTTTTGTGCAGTTGCTGGGCTCGACGAAGGTTGGCGCGGATTGCCGCATACGGTCCTACAGCATCATCGGGAATTCGGTTCTTGGCGAGCATGTCACGGTGCGTCCCGGGACGATCATGGAAGACGCGCGCATTGGTGCGGGAGCCGTCCTCGGGCCGTACTCTCATCTGCGCCCCGGAAGTGAAGTGGGTGAGGGAGCGCACGTCGGGAATTTCGTTGAGACCAAGAAAATCAAGCTGGGCAAGGGATCGAAAGCGAACCATCTCAGCTATCTGGGCGACGCGGAAATCGGTGAAGGAGTGAACATCGGCGCGGGCACCATCACCTGCAATTACGACGGCGTGAACAAGCACCAGACGGTCATCGAAGATGGCGTGTTCGTCGGCAGTGACGCGACTCTGGTGGCGCCGGTGAAGATTGGACGCGGCGCCTACATCGCAGCCGCAAGTTGCATCACAGAAGATGTTCCGGCGGATGCGCTGGCGCTTGGGCGTGCGCGACAAAGCGTGAAAGAAGGCTGGGCGCGGGCTAAGCGCGAAGCCCAAAAACAAAAGCGCCTCTAGTGGAGCTAGAGTGGGGACGGGGCTTTACCCCGTCCTGGCCAGGCAACGCCACCACACGCGGGGCGTCCCCTTCCAATACCGGCCGTTGCAGTTCCCTCATTACATCGACGTTACCTCGTTATCGTTGCCTGTGGGCTGCCTCTGTTCAGATCAATTCAGACAACTTCAGACGGGCTCCATGGACGTTTGAGGGAATCAGGCGCAAGATCGCACTGACTCGCGGGATTTGCTCCCGTTCAACCGGGCGAGCCAAGGCTAGACCAGCAAAGGGTTGTGAAAAACGGGAGGGTATACCTCCCCATAATGTACCTACCATAGCTCGATGAAACGCTTTCTGGCGGGCTCGCACTATATGGGAGGGAAGAGGCCTATGAGTTGTGGGGACAATTTGAGGCGTTCCATGCGCCTGTGGGGTTTCCACTCAAACAATTTCGCAAAACGGTGATACTTTTCGCCGGTGTTTTGCGCATTACAGATAGGGGCTTGTGACCGTGGGCCTGTCCCAGAATAGGAGTGCGTTATGTCTCTTTTCGTGAAGTTGATGATTGGCGGATGGACCACCGCGTTTGCCATGTTCGGGTTATGTGCACTTAAGGAATCCGGCAAACTGCTCGAGATTCACAAACGCATCGGGTTGTGGCTGGAAACCTCGGCTCCTCGATTCAGTATGCCCGAGGAAAGGCTGCAACGCGAAGGCGAGGACGTGGCCTGACGCCCCACATGCGCACCTCCGCGTGCGCTCGATTTGCGCAACATTTCGAGGAAGAGCCCTCATGGCAGGTTCGGTATCCAAGAAACGGGATGCGCGGCACTGGCATTGAGCAGGCGATGACTCCTCGAACAATGACAGGAAATCAAGTTCCTGTCGGGACAGGGGGGCGGTGGCCACATCCATCGCTCCCTGTTCACTGACAATGATCACTGACGATCCGAAATACGCCCCCATACGGCCAATCAACCCACAGACATTTCGGTAGTGGTGCAGTTTGAAAATTGCGGTCCCTCAGCGGCTAAAGCCGCATTCAAAACAAGGCGGTTATCGCAGCGGTGAACCACTCCACCCCATCACGCCAAAACCGGGCGTGCTGGGGACCCCGGCGCTGCGCCACCCAAAATCAAGTAACGTCGAACAGCACGCTCTAAAGCCGTGCCCTTTCAAAACCGATTCAAACGGCACCACTACCCGCTAGTTGACACCCCAGCCGCACTGATTGGAATACACTAGACCTGAAGCGAAACTATGCCAAACACATCTCCAACTCAGGAACTATCACCGGTCCGCTACGACGTTTCCTTGCTGACCCCCGAAGATTTTTATTTATTCAACGAAGGCAGCCACTATCGCATTTACGAGAAGATGGGTGCGCACGTTGTGGAATCCAAGGGAACCAAGGGTACCGTCTTCAGCGTCTGGGCTCCCAATGCCCGCCAGGTGTCGGTGATCGGTGACGTCAATGGCTGGAACCCGCAATCGCATCGACTGCAGCCTCGCGGTTCGTCGGGAATCTGGGAAGGCTTTATCGCGGGCGTCGGCAAGGGCACGCTGTACAAGTTCCATATCGACTCCAACCAACTCGGCTACCAGATTGAAAAGACCGACCCGGTGGGAGTCTTCGCGGAGAAGCCGCCGCGCACCGCTTCCGTGGTATGGGATCTCGACTACTCCTGGAACGACGCTGCCTTTCTTGAAACCCGCGCCGCCGCCAACTCGCTGCACGCGCCCATGTCGATCTACGAGGTTCATCTCGGGTCCTGGATGCGCATTCCCGAAGAGCACAATCGTTCTCTCACCTACCGTGAAATCGCGCCGCGCCTGGCCGACCACGTGAATAAACTGGGATTCACCCACGTCGAACTGCTACCGATCATGGAGCATCCCTTCTACGGTTCCTGGGGATATCAGACCACCGGCTACTTTGCGCCGACGTCGCGTTACGGCACGCCGCAGGATTTCATGTACTTCGTGGACTATCTGCATCAGCACGGCATTGCCATCATTCTCGACTGGGTGCCGTCGCACTTCCCTTCCGACGGGCACGGCCTTGCCTTCTTCGACGGCACCCATCTGTTCGAGCACTCCGACTCGCGTCAGGGCTTCCATCCCGATTGGAAGACGTTCATCTTCAACTACGGCCGCAGTGAAGTGTGCAGTTTCCTGCTGTCGAGCGCCATGTTCTGGCTGGACAAATATCATGTCGACGGGTTGCGCGTGGACGCGGTCGCTTCCATGCTCTATCTCGACTATTCGCGCAAGCAGGGCGAGTGGATTCCCAATAAATTTGGAGGACGCGAGAACCTGGAAGCCATCGACTTTCTGCGCCGCTTCAATCTCGAAGCCTACAAAGAGCATCCCGACATTCAAACTTTCGCGGAGGAGTCCACCTCTTATCCCATGGTGTCGCGGCCCGTTTATCTCGGCGGCCTCGGATTCGGCCTGAAGTGGGACATGGGATGGATGCACGACACCCTCAAGTACTTCGGCCAGGACCCGATTCATCGCCAGTATCACCACAACAAATTGACCTTTCGCATGCTCTATTCGTTCCACGAAAACTTCGTCCTGCCGCTTAGCCACGACGAAGTTGTGTACGGAAAAGGTTCCCTGATCGGCAAAATGCCTGGCGACGAGTGGCAGAAATTCGCCAACTTGCGCCTGCTCTTTGCCTACATGTTCGCCCAGCCTGGCAAGAAACTGCTCTTCATGGGCTGCGAGTTCGCCCAGGTCAGCGAGTGGTCGCATGATCGCAGCCTCGACTGGGACGTGCTGCAGTTCCCGATGCATCGGGGCCTCATGAACTGGGTCGAGCAACTCAACCGCTTGTATCGCAGCGAACCTGCGCTGCACTGGTTCGATAACGATCCCCAGGGTTTTGAATGGGTGGACTGCAATGACGCGCCGATGAGTGTGGTCTCGCTGCTGCGCAAGGGCAAGGACGATGAAAGCCCTATCCTAGTCGCGTGCAACTTCACACCCGTGCCCCGAGTGGGATACATGGTCGGCGTGCCGACGGGCGGCTACTGGAAAGAACTGCTCAACAGCGACGCCCTCGAATATGGCGGCAGCGGTATGGGCAACATGGGGGGCGCCGAGGCGCTGCCCGTAGAGACTCACGGGCGGCCATTTTCGCTGCGGCTGATACTGCCTCCGCTGGCGGCGTTGTTTCTGCAAAAAACAACCTAGTGGAGCGACGGGCGTCCTCGCCCGTCCGGCTGTCCACCAGCTACGACCTTGCGACGTTCTGCGTCTTCAAGTAGAGAAATCCGCCGAGCAATAGCGACAAGCCTGGAAAGATAGACCAGTTGAGCACGCCGGCAAGAACCAAAGGCCACTGGTGCTCGACATGCGAATATCTAAAGATAACAATGGAGGCTAGCAATAGCATCCACACCCCGAGCATCACGATTGAGGGAAACAAGATTGCAGTGAGTTCGGTTCGACGTTCAGCTCCCGCGCGGCGCGACAAATAAGCGGTCGCGGCGCCAAACGAGGGCTGCGTAATAAGCCAAACCAGATACGGCATGAACGCGAGTCCCGCGTGCAGCCATGGTCCAGGCATGCCTGGCTTGAGGGTCGCTCGCTGCAAGATCATCAGCCAAACCATGGAAGCGGTCAGGCTGATTAAACCCGGCAACCAGAGTGTCTTTGTTTGATGGTTCATAATTTCCTCCCCGCCTTTCGCGCGACGGATTCTTCCAGCCAGTCTAAATCCAGACATGAACTTAGAGGTTTCTTTCTGTGAGACTCTCTGGAATTTATACAAAATAAACGTAACAATCTGTACAACGCGCGTTGTTTTTGCTAAAAAGATAACTCCTTGGAAAAAGACTTATGAGCGCTTCGATCGCACATTTGTGGCAAAACAGCGTAATCCATTTAAGAGTGCTGGCGCGATACTTTCTCTTTTTCTCTGTGGTTTGTACCTTGCTTGCATTTCTTTTCCCAGGCAAACGATCGCAACCAATTCTAAGGCGCGGCCTGATTACAGACGTAATCTATTTCTTCTTACTCCCGATTTGGTACGGGCCGGTCGATTCTGTCCTGAGGCTTGGTCTGGTGGCCATCGTTTACTCCACTGCGACCACCTCTCATCTTCTAAAGCACGGGCTTGCGCCGGTTGGAAATATGCCGTATTGGTCCCAACTGCTTATGGGTATGCTGCTAGCCGATTTCACAATTTACTGGCTCCATCGCCTCTCGCATACTCTTCCTTTGCTATGGCGGTTTCATGTCATTCATCACTCATCAACCGACGTAGACTGGCTTAGTTCCGGGCGCTTTCACATAATAAATTTGATTTTCCAAAACACAATCCCATTGGCGCTCCTCCTGGTTGTAGGATTGAGCCCCCAAGCGGTGGCAGGGGTTGGCTTTCTAATGTGGCTGGGAGGCATTCTAGAGCATTGCAATCTCAACTGGTCTTTTGGACCGTTGCGCTACGTGATTGTAAATCCCGTATATCACCGCTGGCACCACACGTATGTTAGCGAGGGCGGAAACAAGAATTTCGCAGGGTTTTTTCCTTTCTTGGATATGATATTCGGCACGTTTTATATGCCCACAGGCCGGCTTCCGATGGTATTCGGGACCGAACACGACAAAGTGCCAAATGGTTTTTGGGGCCAGATTGTCTATCCCTTCTTGAAAGCCCCGACAATCGAATAAGATTGGTACTCCTATATTGTCCACACTTGCGTATAGGTCTGCTTAATCAACCGTTGCTGGCCAGCGATTGCCGGCCAAACCAATCTATCCCTCCGCTCCCGCTCTCATGCTAGACTCGCAATTGAGTCAACCAATCTTGCGGATGCGCATTCTCACGCGCTACATTCTGGGAGAAGTCGTCTCCCACGCTCTGATCGGCGCGGGGGTTTTTACTTTTGTCCTTTTTACGCGCGATCTTGGCCGCATCCTTGAACTGGTCGTGCGCAACAGCGCCCCACTGCCCAGCATTGCCGAAATCTTTTTCTTCACGGTGCCGGTTGCGCTCACCTACACCATTCCGATGGGCGTGCTCGTCGGCATCCTCATAGGACTCAGCCGTCTGGCCGCGGACAGCGAAATCACGGCCATGCGCGCCAGTGGCCTGGGCGTGTGGTACTTCCTGCGGGTGATCTCACTGTTCGTGGTCGTGGCATGGCTGCTCGCTCTCGGCAACAGCGTTTATCTTGCGCCCCGTTCGCTCGCCGCGCTCGGAGAACTGCAGGACACCCTCAAGGGTTCGCAAGCATCTTTCGAAGTTCAGCCCCGCGTGTTTTACGAAGGGTTCCCGAAGATCATCCTCTATGTGCAGGACGTGAAGGCCATGTCCGGCGGAGCCCTGTGGAAAGGAGTGTTCCTCGCCGATTTGACGGATCCATCCGCGCCGAGAATCAGTTTAGCGCGCGAGGGCCTGCTCGTGAGCCAGGGATCCGAAACTCTGGACTTGCACCTTATCAACGGCTCCACCCACGAAAGCCCCGATCCCAAGAATCCCGACCAGTACCAGATCTCCACTTTCGAGACCACCGACATTCCCCTCCAGGTCCCGACCGCACAAAACAGTGCGGAACATGAACCGACCTCACTCGGCGAGATCAAGTTTTCGGAACTCCTCCGGTTCGCGCCCAACGCAGACCCCGCTACCCGCCGCTGGAATCTGATCGAATATCATCGCCGTCTGGCGCTGCCGACGGCTTGCATTGTACTTGCCCTGGTGGGTATTCCTCTTGGCCTCTCGTCGAAGAAAGGCGGCAAATCCGGCGGATTTGTCCTGGCCATTCTTTTTTTCTTTCTCTACTATTCGATTTTTTTGATTGGAGTTTCTTTCGCGCGCCAGGGACGCCTCCCACCTTGGGCGGGTGTATGGCTCGCCGATTTTATGTTTTTTGTGGGAGGAGTGTTTCTGCTCTGGCAATCGGAACGCCGCCCTATTGAGTTGACCGCGCTCCGCTCACGGTTTGGGAGTTCAGCGTTTGGAACTTCAAGGTTCGGAGCTTCAAGGTTTGGAACTGCTTGGTTGCGAGCTTTTTGGTCCAGGGTGTGGGCGTCGCCCGCTCTGTCCGAAAACGGTGGGGTGTCGCGCCCCTTACCGAGTGAAAACTCCGGTCATCATCGTCGTCATAGCCCGCCCTGGCGGCGGCGTTTCTTCAATCTTCGTTTCCCAACCATCCTCGACGACTATGTGTTGCGCGGCTTTGTCTTCTATCTTGCCC
>Ga0074046_10000241_pt1 | contig 48344 bp, 53 predicted proteins | sample BogForMeECP23OM3_FD_94441 | JGI IMG/M metagenome (GOLD analysis project Ga0074046, IMG submission 94441) | Bog forest soil microbial communities from Calvert Island, British Columbia, Canada - Bog Forest MetaG ECP23OM3 | ecosystem: Environmental > Terrestrial > Soil > Wetlands ... | reverse complement strand
GCTCCGCCGCGAGTTCCTCAAGGCCAGATTTTCTGCCATCCCGCCAAGCCAGGACGGCAGCGATCAAATCGACCTGGACGCCTGGACCTGCGACAGCACCGCCGCCTAACTCAGAAACACGAGGGGCTTGCCCGTTACAGAAGCTTGCGCAGCGCTAGCAGGTCCCGCAGGCTGGCCTGCACCTGGACCCGGCCCGAGATCCACATCCGGGCGATGTTAGCCGGGGTGGCGGCCAGCGAGATGACGTCGTCGCTGTTCGCAGTCAGCCTGATGTCAGCCGGCGGGTCGTCCGGTTTCGCCTCGGTCACCGGCTCGGCGCCGTGGTCGGTGAACCTGGTCACGAACGTCACGCCGAGATCGGTCACATGGCAGCTCATCGACCGGTTGCCGAAGTAGCTGGCCCGGTCCTGCGGGTTCATTTCCGCCAGTCGGCCGGTGAGAGTTTGCAGCGCCTCGCGGCACTCCTCGGCTGAAGCCATGTGCGCCTCGCTCTAGTCAACATCGGACGGTAGCGTTCCACGCGGAGGGTAGCGCACATGAACGAGAAATACCCAGACCAGGGTGCAGAGGCAGAAAATCAAGACCTCGACGCCGAACGGGCCGGGTCCCGTGCCTCACCGGACGGTGAAACGCGGCTGCCGGCGGCCGCACTCCCGCCCACCGGCGACGAACGGGTCGACGCGGCCGTGGCCGGGCTGAGCCGCCTGCCTGGCACCTCGGCCGACGAGCACGTCGCCGTGCTGGAAGAGGTGCACGGGCGGCTCAGGGACATCCTGGGCGAGCTCAACGACGGCGCGGACCGTCCCGTCGAGCCGGGCACGGCCCAGGGCCGGCCTTGACCGCAGCGCGGGTGCGGCTCGACGCCGAACTGGTCCGGCGCGGCCTGGCCAGGTCGCGGGAGCAGGCCGGCGAACTGGTGGCGGCGGGCCTGGTGACGGTGGCCGGGCAGCGGGCGGCCAAGGCCGCCACCCAGGTGGCCAGGGACGCCCCGATCAGCATCGCGGACAGCGGGGAACCCGGGTACGTCTCGCGCGGCGGGCACAAGCTGGCCGGGGCGCTGGCGGCCTTCGGCCCGGCGGGCCTGGCGGTGGCGGGACGGCCGTGCCTGGACGCGGGCGCGTCCACCGGCGGGTTCACCGATGTGCTGCTGCGGGCCGGGGCCGCGCGCGTGGTGGCGGCCGACGTCGGCTACGGCCAGCTGGCCTGGTCGCTGCGGACCGACCCGCGGGTCACCGTGCTGGACCGGGTCAACGTGCGGACCCTGGACCGGGTTACCCCGGTGCCCGAGCTCGTGGTGGCTGACCTCTCCTTCATCTCGCTCACCCTGGTGCTCCCGGCCCTGGCGGCCTGCGCGGCGCCGGACGCGGATTTCGTTCTGCTGGTGAAGCCCCAGTTCGAGGTGGGTAAGGGCCGGGTGGGCGCGGGCGGCGTGGTGCGTGACGCCGCGGATCGTTCGGCCTCGGTGCGCCGGGTAACCGACGCTGCGGGCCAGCTCGGCCTGGGCGTGCTGGGGGTTACGGCCTCCCCGCTGCCCGGGCCCGCGGGGAACGTGGAATATTTCGTGTGGCTGCGGCGGGGCGCGCCGCCGCTTGACGAAGCTCAGCTGGAGCGGGCAATCGAGGAGGGACCTAGCTAGTGGGACAGCGGACGGTGCTAGTGACGGCGCACACCGGGCGGGAGAACGCGCTGCGCAGCGCCCGGTTCGTCGCCGAGCGGCTGACCGCCGCCGGCATCGCCGTCCGCACCCTGGCGGGCGAGTTCGCCTCCCCGGGTGCCGAACAGGTGCCGGCCGACGCCGACCCGGCGCAGGGCGCCGAACTCGTGATCGTCCTGGGCGGCGATGGCAGCCTGCTGCGCGCCGCCGAGTTCTCGCGGCCGGCCAGGGTGCCGCTGATCGGGGTGAACCTCGGGCACGTCGGGTTCCTCGCCGAGGCGGAGCCGGACGGGCTGGCCGACACCGTCGACCGGGTGGTGGTACGGGAGTACGTCGTCGAGGAGCGGATGACGATCGATGTGACCGTGCTCAGCAACGGCGCGCTCCTCGCGTCCACCTGGGCGCTGAACGAGGCCACGGTGGAGAAGGCGGCCCGGGAGCGGATGGTCGAGGTGATCACCGAAGTCGACGGCCGCCCGCTGTCCCGGTGGGGCTGTGACGGGGTGGTGTGCTCGACGCCCACGGGCTCTACCGCCTACGCGTTCTCCGCGGGCGGACCGGTGGTGTGGCCTGAGGTGGAGGCGCTGCTCATGGTGCCGATCAGCGCGCACGCGCTGTTCGCCCCGCCGATGGTGGTATCGCCGCGATCGGTGCTCGCGGTCGAGCTGATCGTGGCGTCCGAGACATCGGGGGCGGTTTTGTGGTGCGATGGTCGGCGTAAGGTCGATCTGCCAGCCGGGGCCCGGGTGGAGGTCCGCCGGGGGGCGCTGCCGGTCCTGCTGGCCAGGCTGCATGCGCCGGGTACCCGCGGCGGAAGCTTCACGGACCGGCTGGTGGTCAAGTTCGGCCTGCCCGTGGCGGGCTGGCGCGGCCGTACCTAGGAGGACGCAGGCGAGCATGCTTGAGGAAGTCCGGATCACCGGCCTCGGCGTCATCGACGATGCGGTGCTTGAGCTTTCGGCCGGGTTCACCGCGCTGACCGGCGAGACCGGCGCCGGGAAGACCATGGTCGTGACGGCGCTGGGGCTGCTGTTCGGCGGCCGGGCCGACCCGGCGCGGGTGCGGCCAGGCGCGGCGCGCGCCACGGTGGAGGGGCGGCTCGTGGTCTCTCCCGAGATAGCGCGGGAAGTCGAGGAGGCCGGAGGCGAGCTCGATGACGACGGATCCGTGCTGGTCCTCAGCCGCTCGGTGTCGGCCGAGGGCCGTTCGCGAGCGTTCGCGGGCGGGCGCTCGGTGCCGGTGTCCCTGCTCCAGGTGCTGGCCGATGACCTCGTTGCCGTGCACGGCCAGGCCGACCAGCAGCAGCTGCTCAAGCCCGGGCGCCAGCGGGACGCGCTTGACCGCTTCGGCGGCCCCGGGCTGGCCAGGGCACTATCTGAATACCGGCGGGCGTTCAGCCGGCACCGCGCAGTGCGCGAGGAGCTGGAATCGCTGATGCACGCGGAACGGGAACGCGCGGCCGAGGCGGAAACGCTGCGGCTCGGCCTGGCCGAGATCGAGGCGGTATCTCCGCTGGCAGGCGAGGACGCGGCGCTGCTGGCCGAGGAGGAAAAACTCGCGAACGCCGATGCGCTGCACGCGGCGGCCACCATGGCGCACGAGGCGCTGCTCGGGGACCCGGTTTCGGCCTCGGGAGAAGGCGCGGACGCAGTGACGCTGCTCGGGGTCGCGGGACGCGCGCTGGAGCCCGTCCGCTCCCATGATCCGGTGCTGGCCGGGCTCGCGGACCGGCTGTCCGAGGCTACCTACCTGATCTCCGACGTGGCTGCCGAGCTCGCCTCCTACGGCGATTCGCTGGACTCAGACCCGGCCCGACTCGCCGCGGTGCAGGAGCGCCGTGCGGCGCTGGGCAAGCTGATCCGGGCGTACGGTGGTCCGGACGGAGACGTCGCCGGGGTGCTCGAATGGGCCAAGCGGGCCGGGTCGCGGCTGGCCGAGCTTGAGGGGGACAACGACAAGATCTCAGCGCTGGCCGCGGAGGAGTCGTCGCTGGCCACGCAGGTGACGTCGCTCGCGGCGCGGCTGTCGGCGCTGCGTTCGGCAGTGGCAGAGCGGTTCGCGTCGGAGGTGACCGCCGAGCTGACCGCGCTGGCCATGCCGCACGCATCGCTCACCGCCGTGGTCAGCGAACTCGACGCGCCCGGCCCTTACGGGGCCGACGACGTGGAGATCAGGCTGGCCGCGCACCCGGGCGCGCCGACGCTGCCACTGAACAAGGGCGCCTCAGGCGGCGAGCTTTCCCGCGTCATGCTGGCCATCGAGGTGGTCTTCGCCGGCGCGGACCCGGTGCCGACCTTCGTGTTCGATGAGGTAGACGCCGGGGTCGGCGGCAAGGCGGCGGTGGAGATCGGCAGGCGGCTCGCGCGGCTGGCCCACTCCTCGCAGGTGATCGTGGTCACCCACCTGCCGCAGGTCGCGGCGTTCGCCGACAACCACCTGGTAGTGGAGAAATCGGGCGACGGCCTGGTCACCGAGAGCGGCGTGGCCCGGCTGGACCAGCCGGGCCGGGTCCGCGAGCTCTCCCGGATGCTAGGCGGCCTGGAGGATTCCGAGTTCGGTCAGGCGCATGCGGAGGAACTGCTGACCCTGGCGGCGCGCGAGCGCGATGCGGCCCGCGGCGGTTAGCCGGCCTGGGCGCGGCGGGCGCGCAGGTTCCGGTTCTTGAGCCTGTTGCCGCACGAGGCCATCTCGCACCACGCGCCCCGTCGGCTGCGCGACCGGTCGTAGAACGCCCAGCGGCAGTCCGGGTTGCCGCACAGCTTCAGCCGGTCCCAGCTGCCGTCGGCCTGCGCGTCGCGGATCGTCAGCAGCAGCCCGGCCAGGCCGTCCGCCAGGCGCTGAGCGGGGGGCCTGGCCCCCAGCCTGACCTGGCCGTCGGCGGTCACCTCCAGCCGGAGCTTGGCTTCCTCCGTGACCTGCTCCAAGGGCCGCAGCTCGGCTTCGGTGAGCGGCTTGCCATCCGTGTTGTGCGCAATCATGGCCTGCAGGCTCGCCCTGACGTCGCGGGCCAGCTGGAGATCCGGGGCCAAGTCCCGGTCCGCCTGCCCTGGGCTGCTCGGCTCCGGATCGCGCAGGCCGGCCTCGGCCAGCCATGCCCGGGCTTCGTCGGCGTTGGCCAGCACGTCGGTGCGCAGATCCAAGTCCAGGGTGTTGACGAACGCCTGCACGAGCAGCAGGGGCGGCGGAGCCAGCTTGTGCTCCAGGTGGGACGCCCACGACGGCAATGTCATGCCGGTCAGGCTAGCCGTCATGATCACCAGCTTTCGCGCCATGCGGGCTCATCTGGCGATACCCGCGACCTCTCGAACATGACCAGTTAATTCTCTTTACAGGTCACTCGTGACCAGTATAATTGATTTAAAGGACACTACCCTCGGGAGGTGGCGCGATGCACGTGCTACTTGACGACGACCTCGGTCGCCTGACTGTTCGGCGGCTGCGGCCCTGGCACCGGTGGCTGGCGCGAGGCCTGGCGGCGCGCCTTGACCGCCAGCTGGCCGAAGGCACCCGGCCAGAGTCCAGCGCGATCCTGGCCGCGCGGGCCATGTTCCTGACCTTCGTCGAGTACCGTCGCAGCCTGGCCGCGAGCCTGCGGCGGATTCTGGCGGCGGCAGCGCCGGTGCCCCCGGACGCGCGCCCGCGGTCCGCCGCCGCGCCGTCGTCAGCTGGCGCTGCGCGCCCGCGGCTGACAGCCGGACCGTCAGCTGCTTTCGCGCGCCAGCCTTTTCTCCCGCTCCGCCGGGACCGGATCGCCAGGTCGGCATCCGAGCTGGCCGGGCTGGCCGACTTCCTCGCGGAGCAAGGCCCGGTCCCGGCCCAGGGGGTCGCGATGGTGAGCCAGCTGCTCGCCGACGGCGCAGGCCCGCTTTACCGCACGGGCAGCCGGGACGACCTGAGCGCCATCATCGAGCGAGCCTCACAGGCGCTCATCAGGTAGAAGTCAGCTTTCTGGACGTCGGCCCAGGGTCGGCGCGGCCCCGCCCCGACCATCCCCCCTACTTCCAGGGCAAACCGGCGTGCGTCAGCTGCACCACCCCGCCGCCGGCCGGCTAGACGCTGGCCTTGCGCGCCACGCCGCCGTGTGCGGATACCACCCCTTCCGGGGCGAAGTCGCCGGGGTCGGGCCGCCACTGATGCACCTGCACCAGTCCCGGCTCGACCAACTCGAGACCGGTGAAGAACCTGGCCACCTGGTCCCGGGTGCGCAGCGTCTGCGGCGTGGAGACGCGCTCGTTGTAGACCCGCTGCGCGGTCGCCTGAGCAGCGTGGGTATCGATCGCGGGATGGGAGATCGTCAAGTAGCTCCCCACCGGCGTGACGGCCATCAGCCGGGCCACGATGCCCCACGGGTCCTCGGAGTCCGAGACCAGGTGCAGCACGCCGAGCAACATGACCGCCACCGGCTGACCGAAGTCCAGGAGGGCCGCCGCCCGGTCCAGGATCAGCCCGGGATCGCGCAGGTCGGCTTGTATGTAGTCGGTCGCGCCCTGCGGGGTGCTCCGCAGCAGGGCCTGGGCATGCAGCAGGACGATCGGGTCGTTGTCGACGTAGACCACCCGGGCGTCTGGGGCCGCCCGCTGGGCCACCTCGTGCGTGTTGTCGCCGGTGGGGATGCCGGTGCCGATGTCCAGGAACTGCCGGATGCCAGCCTCCGCGGCCAGGTACCTGGTCGTCCGGCCGAGGAAGGCGCGGTTGGCGTGCACCCGGAACCGCAGGCCCGGCGTCACGGCCAGCACCCGCTCGGCGGCCTCTCGGTCGACTGCGAAGTTGTCCTTGCCGCCAAGCCAGTAATCGTAGACCCGGGCCGGGTGCGCCACGCTGGTGTCCAGGCCAGCGATGCGCTCTGCCCGGGCGCTCGACCCGCCCTCTGCCTCGGCCACGACACACCTCTTCCGCAATCGCTCCGGCTGGTACCGCGCTCCGATGCCCCCGGGCCGCGCCGGTCACATCATATGCCGCCTCGCTCCGCCATCGCTGAGCACCGGAGCCGGCGGCGAAATAGTGCGAACCGGAGGTGTATCACAGGCGTGGCCCGGCGCTCCGAGTTGCTGAGGGGCGCCTGCGGCCTGGCGCAGGCGCGGGCTTCCCGGCCGGCCGAGATTTCGGTCGGCCGGGCAGCCGGGGAATGTCAAGTCCCCTGGGTAGAAGGAGGCCCACGATGCGATCCGCGTTCTATGACCCGAGCATGAGCGCCGCTCGGGCCGACGCGCTTTTCGCCTCCACGCTGCAGCGCTCCGACGAGCCAAGCGCGATGCAGGTCAAGCAGGCGATCGCCGCGGCTACCCGCGCGTTCGGCGATCTGGGCTGCGCGGCCCGGGTTGCGCATGAATATGGCGAGCACCCCGAGACCGCGGCCAGGAGGATGCGCTGGGCGCGGACGGCGGTGGCCGGTGCCTTCGGTTCGCCGTCAGCTCCGGGATATGCCTCTAGGGACGTCCGGCCCGCTGGGGTATGCGCGGCCCCGCGCGCCGCGTGAAGCGGCCGGGCGGCCGCAAGCCCGCACCGTGCTGCAGACCTGCTAGCGCTGGCCGGGCGTCATGGCCGGCCGACGGGGATCTCCGCGGAGTCGGTCAGCCGCAGCTTGCGCCTGACCCGCTCGTAGAACGTGGTGTGGCCGAGCCGGACGACGTAGGCGGCGCCGGGGCGCGGCTGCAGTTCGATCCGGTCGCCGGGTTCCACGTTGGCGGCGACGTTGCCGTCGGCCTCCACGGCGAGCCGGCCGCTGGTCGGCAAGATGTTCAGGGTCAGCTTGTCATCGACCGAGACGACGAGCCCGCGGTTATAGGCCGAGTGCGGGGCGGCGGGCGTGACCAGGAGAGCCTCCACCGCCGGGCTGACGATGGGCCCGCCCGCGGAGAAGCTGTACGCGGTCGAGCCGGTGGGCGTCGCGACGACGACGGCGTCAGCGGCATAGCTGACGAACGGTCGGCCCGCGGCCTCCACCGCGATGGCGGCGGTCTTGTGTCCGGGAAACCGGACGAACGCGATGTCGTTGAACGCGGTGATCAGCTGGCCTCCGATGACGGCGTCGACGGCCAGGCGCGGTTCGGTGGTGAACTCGTGGCTATCGATCGCGGACAGCGCGCCGGGCAGATCGGGCACGTCCACTTCGGCCAGGAAGCCCAGCTTGCCCAGGTTCACTCCGAGGACCGGGGAACGCTGGCGGTCAGCCAGCCGCATGGCGCGTAGCATCGTGCCGTCGCCGCCCAGGCTGACGACCAGGTCCGCTCGCCGGCGGAGTTCCTCGGCGCTCACCGGCTCGGCGGTGCAGGCGATCCTGCGGATCTCGGTATCGATGCCGAGGACCTGGATGTCCCGGCGGGCCGCCCAGTCCAGGATCGACCCGACCGCTCCGCTGCAGTCCCGTTCGGGGTGCAGCACCATGCCGACGACGTGCATGTCAGCGTGAACCTATGGTTCGTGGCCGCGCCCGGCCGTCCCGGTTCTGCATGGCCTCAAGCTACCGAAGGATCCCGCCGGGCGTAAGGAGCCCCGCCCGACTAGCGTAGGAGCATGGGAAACCTGAAGGTGTTGTTCATCGGGGGCAGCGGGGTCATCAGCTCGGCGTGCTCGCGGGTCGCGGCCGACGGCGGCATCGAGCTGTTCGTGCTGAACCGGGGCCGGAGCACCAGCCGCCCGCTCCCACCCGGCGTGACGATGCTGCGGGGCGATATACGGGAACCGCAGTCCGTTCGGGATGAAATTTCCGATCTTGAATTTGATGCCGTGGCCGACTGGGTGGCCTTCACCCCTGAGCACGTCCGCACCGACATCGAGCTGTTCGGCGGGCGGACCGGGCAGTACGTGTTCATTAGTTCCGCGTCGGCGTATCAGACGCCACCCGCGCGGGTGCCGGTCACCGAGTCCACGCCGCTGCGCAACCCGTACTGGCAATACTCCCGCGACAAGATCGCGTGCGAGGATCTGCTCGTGGCGGCCTACCGCGAGCAGGGGTTCCCGGCCACGATCGTGCGGCCCTCGCACACCTACGACAAGACGACGGTGCCATTGAAGGGGGATGGGGAGGTGGGTGGGGGGTGGACGGTGCTCGGCCGGATGCTCGCGGGCAAGCCCGTCATCGTCCACGGGGACGGGACCTCGCTGTGGACGATCACCCATCACGACGACTTCGCCCGCGCGTTCGTCCCCCTGCTCGGGCACCCGCGGACCCTGGGCGAGGCCATCCACATCACCTCCGACGACGTGCTCACCTGGAACCAGATCGCGGAGGCCCTCGCGGCGGCGCTGGGGGTAACGGCGCGCCTGGTGCACGTGCCGTCGGATGCGATCGCGGCCGCCGACCCGGACTGGGGCGCGGGGCTGCTCGGGGACAAGGCGCACTCGATGGTGTTCGACAACGCCAAGGTGCGCAGCATCGTGCCCGGCTGGCGGGCGGTGATCCCGTTCGAGCAGGGCGCCCGCGAGATCGTGGAATGGTACCTGGCCGACCCGGCCCGGCAGGTTACCAACGCGAGCCTGGACGCGGTGATGGACAAGCTCGCGACGGCCTGGACCATTTGACCACCACCTCGCAGGACATTCTCGCGGTCGGGTCGGTCACCGTCGAGGCGCATCCTCAGCGGCTGACCCGCGAGGCGCTGTTCCTGCTGGTGTTCGGGTCACGTCCGGGCATCAAGAGCGCGCTGCTGCGGAGGTTCGGGGCCAGCGTCAGCTAACCGATCCGACGGCTGTCCGGGATGCGGGCCGCGATCTGGTCCGAGCACTCCCTGGCCGCGGCGTAGTCGCCCGCCGGCGCCCACGTCGCCAGCCCGAGGCTGACCAGGGCATCACGGTCGCCCGCCGCGTACCGCCGGGCGAACTCGCGCGCGTAGGGATCGTCCGGCGGCCAGGGATAGTCCGGAAGCCCGGGCGCGATCAAGATGAGGGACGCGATGCGCCCGGGGTCTGACAGCGCCAGGCTCAGCGCGGTCCCGCCGCCGCCACTGTGCCCGGCGATGACCGCGTTCTTGACGCCGGCGTGGTCCAGGACCGTGCGCAGGTCGTCGGCCCGGCTGAACGAGACGGCGGGAGCGGGGGACCGGCCGAACCCGCGGTCGTCGTATCTGATCACCCGGAAGCGATCGCGGAGCAGGCCGGTCAGCGGCGACCAGATGTCCGCGTTTCCCCAGTCCGGATGGACGAGCACGAGCGGCGTTCGGCCGCCCTCGGTGTCTTCCGCCCATATCTCGCCGCCCGCGACCGGAACGATCAGCTCCATCCGGGAAGCCCTATCGCGCCTCGAACGGGTCCCTCCTGCGTCGCGGCGAGCAGCCGGGGCAGCCCGCAAAATGTCAGACGTGGTCTCTATTTTCGCTTAGTGCAGGACGTGAGGCCGGCGTTACGGAGAGAAGGCTACGAGGTATGATAGTTGGTATGACACGAAGGAAGATCGCCATCACCTTGCCGGAGGAGCAGGTGGCCACCGCGCGCCGCGCGGTGGCAGAAGGACGATCACCATCCGTGTCCGCCTATATCTCCCAGGCGTTGGCGCGCCGCGACGCCGACGAAGAGCTCGCAGAAACGGTGGCTGAGATCTACGCCGAGACGGGCGAGCCCACCGATGCCGACCGGGCCTGGGCTCGGCAGGCGCTCGGGCTTTCCCGGTGACCGGCGCGACCCTGGACACCGGCGCGCTGATCGCGCTGGAGTCCGGAAGCCGGCGCATGGCGGTCCTGGTCGAAGAGGCGATGGCCGCCCGGGCCGAGCTGGCCATCCCAGCCGGAGTGGTCGCTCAGGCGTGGCGGGGTGGCGCAGGCCAGGCCCGCATCGCACGGCTGCTCCGCGCTTCGGTTACGTCGGTCATACCGCTGGATCAGCGGCTGGCCTTGCGAGTGGGCGCGCGATGCGCGGCTACCGGAGTATCGGACGTTACCGACGTCTCAGTCGCGCTGTGCGCTCGCGACCGAGGCCACCCGGTAGTCACCAGCGATCCGGACGATATCCATGTGGCCGATCCGTCACTGAGGCTGCTCTCGCCGACATGACCTGGCCCAAGCGGGTCACCGGGGTTTCGTCATCCCGCGCCTGCGTGCATCAGCGGGTGGATCCGCCGGCGACCTCGTAGGACCATAGCTCGCTGTTGATGCCCACCGGGGGAGGCGCCCCGCCGCCCGCCCGCTCTGCGGCTGAGCGGTGTCCATGCCCGAACGCGGGGGAGTTCATCCACGCCTGGAACGCCGCCTCATCCCGCCACCTGGTCACCACCAGCCAGGTGGTCCGCTCATCCGTCGGCTTGAGCAGCTCGAAGCCCTCGAAGCCGTCCTGGTTGTCCACCGCGCCGGCCCGGGCGGCGAACCTGCGGGCTAGCTCGTCGCCGCTGTCGGCAGGCACCGTAATCGCGTTGATCCTCACGACTGTCACATGTTCTAACGTATCATCCCAGGTCAGTGGCACAACACGCCGAAGGGATGTCTCCGGACACGAGAACACCCCCGGCGTCCGCGAACTCATACAGCGTCACGGGTCCTTCCACGCCAGCGTGGTCACGCGCGATGAACGGCAGCACTTACAGTACGATCCTGCGCGAGGTGGCCAGGCTGATCAACCGCCACGATGTCACATCGGTGCGGTTGCCACCGCCGCGATGTCACGTTGTTGCGGCCGGGCGGGTCGCGCTGCGGCCGACAGCGATACGGATGGAGCTGGTGAGGAGCCAGCGGTGGGCCAAGGATCATGACCGCGCGTCGTCCGCGCCGAGCTGCCGCATCATGGCGGCGACGTCGATCAGGCCCCAGTGCTCGCAGATCATTCCGTCCTCGGTGAACCGGCAGAAGTCGGCATTGTTGACCGTGAAGGACTTGCCGGTGGGCGGCATGCCCATGAACTCGCCCCGCTGGGTGCCCGTGACCTGGTTGAACGCTCCGACCATGTCGCCTTCGGCGACCATGAAGCCGGTGCTGAAATGCATATCGGGAAAGGCGCCGATCATCATCGTCATGAGCTTCTTGAAGCCCTCGCGGCCGGTGGTGAACTCCGGCGGGAAGGTGGAGTCGTGGTCCGGGCGGTCGGCAGTAATCAGTGCGTCGGCGGCCCGCACGTCGTGGCCGTTCATGACCTCGTCGTAGAGGCGTTGGAGGTTGGCGGCGTTGCGCTTGGGGTCCATCATGACCGTCCTTCACTCGTGTGTCAGTTGCGGCTGGGGTGCCGCCCACGGGTCAGGTCCCGGGTCCTCGCCCTGGGCGACGCGGGCCAGGCGGGAAAGGTAGTGCGTCCAGCCGGCCGCGCTCCCGGCGCTTTTATCGGGCTTGAGGCCTCGGTGGACCAGTCGCAGCCGCGTTCCTTCGCCGTCGGGGGAGAGGGTGACTTCGACCACCCCCGGCGCGGCGATGCTCTCCTCGTCGCCCTCCCAGCTCCAGGTGAAGACCACCCGGTGCGGCGGGCTGACTTCCAGGTAGGAGCCGACCGCGACGTCACCGCGCCCGGTTACGTCTATACGGAAACGGCCGCCGGGCCTGCCCTCGGCTTCGGCGCTCACGGCCTTCCACGCCATGAGCTTCCCGGGGTCCACGAAATACGGGAAGACATGCGCCGGAGCCGCCTCGATATGGAGCTCGCGGAAGATCTCGTCGCTTCCTGCGGACATCAGGACGTCTCTCTCTTCGCGTCGGCCTCAGCGGAGGCCTTGATGGCGGCCAGATTCTGATCCCAGAAGCTTTCCAGGAAGGCCCGTGCCTCGGCCACCCGCTCCGGATTAGCCCGGTACAGGCGCCGGGTGCCTTCGCGGCGTTCCTCGGCGAGCCCGGATTCGCGAAGGACCCGCAGGTGCTTGGAGATGTTCGGGCGGCTGAGGTCGAAGTGCGCTGCCACCTGGCCGGCAGTGAGCTCGTCAGCCCAGATCAGCCGCAAGATCTCCTGCCGCCGCGGTTCGGCAAGGGCCCTGAGCACAGCATCCACGCGAGAAAGCGTATCTGTTTGGTTACGTAACCGTCAAGGAACATATACTTCGGCCGGACGCGATGAATTCGGGTACGACCCGGGATCTTGTCTTACAGGTGGGCTTTCTTCCGGAGCGAGCGCCCCGCGCTCACGACAGGCCTGCAGGAGCGCGCGATGAAGCATTCCCGGCATAACGGCGTGGTGCACCTGGAGCTGCATACCCATGACCGGCTACCGGGCCGAGCTGCACGCCCACTGCTACCGGATGCTCGGCTCGCCGGGCGACGCGAGGACGCGGTGCAAGAGGCCCTGGTCCGGGCCTGGCGGGGACTGGCGGGCTTCGAACGCCGCAGCTCGCTGCGGGGCTGGCTGTACACCATCGCCACCAACAGCTGCCGGAAGATCATCGAACGCCGGCCGCTGCGCGTGCTGCCCGTGGACTACGGGTCGGCCGCCGACCCGCACCACCGCCTGGAGGCACCGCAGGCGGAGCTGGCCTGGATCGAGCCCTACCCTGACCAGCCTGAGTTCGCCGCCGACGAGAAGGCGACGCCCGAGGCCCGCTACGATCAGCGCGAGAGCGTGGAACTGGCGTTCATCACGGCTATGCAGCTGCTGACCCCTGGCCAGCGCGCCGCGCTCCTGCTGCACGACGTGATGGGCTTCACCGCCGCCGAGATCGCCGGGATGCTCAAGACCACGCCAGCCTCGGTGTACAGCCTGCTCCAACGTGCTCATAAGGCGGTGCAGGGGCGGCTCGCGCATCCCAGCCAGCAGACAGCACTCAGGCGCTTGGGCGACGTCGGCTTGCGCAGCATCGTCGAGCGTTACGTCGACGCCTGGCACAACGGCGACATCGACGCCCTGATCACGATGCTGACAGACGACGCCATCGTCTCGATGCCCCCGCTGCCCGAGCGGTTCACCGGACCGGCGGCCATCCGGGAGTTCCTCGCGACATCGCTCATGGCGTGCCCGGGCCAGTCCCGGCTCGTCGCGACCCGGGCGAATGGACAGCTGGCCTTCGGCCACTACCGGCTAGACGGGACAACCGGCCGGTACCTCGCCCACAGCCTGGATATTCTCACGCTCCGCGATCAACGGATTGCGGAGATCACGGCGTTCGTCCTGCCCGGCTCGTTCGGGCGGTTCACGCTCCCCTCCTACCTCGAGCCGCTACCCGGTCCTTGCGAGGCAGAAAAACCATGAAGCCAATCCTGCTGTTCGGCACTCAGTTCACCCTGAGCCTCGCCGCGTATACGCTCATCGGGCTCTGGTACGTCGTGCCGCGGCTAGCGAACAAGCCGCGCGACACCGCCCTGCAGCCGCTGGTATGGGTGCATGCCTTCCGGATGATCGGCGGCACCGTCCTGGCTCCCGGCGCGGTCGGCATCGGCGTACCGATCCTGTTCCAGAAGATGATCGGGTACGGCGACCTCATCACCGCCTTCCTGGCCCTGGTGGCGCTGGCCGCCCTGCGCACCCGGTCCTCCCGGGCCATCCCGCTGGTCTGGCTGGTCCTCACCGTCGGGATGCTCGACACCATCAACGCCATCATCCAGTCGATGCGCTACGACGTGTTCACCCATCCGCTCGGCGTGAACTGGGTGATCGTAACCATCTACGTGCCGGCCCTGCTCGTCAGCAGCGCGCTGATCCTCTGGCAGCTGCTCAAGTCGCCAGTGGCCGAACCGACCGCGGCGAAGCTGGCCGCACAGCACTGACGCGCCGCGAGCCGGGACGTTCTCCAGCGTTTCGCGGTCGAGGTTGCGCAGGATCGCGCCAGCCTGCTCGACATCATGGCCGCGCTGTCCGCGGCCGACGGCGGCGGCCCAGCCGGAGACCGACGAAGCCACCGGGGCGAGGTCATCGTGACGGATGACCGTCAGTCTTCTCTTCGCCCGCGGTGGCTTCTGGGCCTGCCGACAGGGCTAATAACCCGACTGCTGGTCTCCGCCGCCCTGGCCGTACTGGTCCTGCTGACCCTGGCCGTACTGGTCCTGCTGACCCTGGCCGTACTGGTCCTGCTGACCCTGGCCGTACTGGTCCTGCTGACCCTGGCCGTACTGGTCCTGCTGACCCTGGCCGTATTGGTCCTGCTGTCCGCCCTGGCTCTGGCCCTGGCCGTACTGGTCCTGCTGCTGGCCCTGGCCGTAGTTGCCCTGGTCCTGCTGGCCCTGGCCGTACTGGTCTTGCGGGCCGCCCTGGCCGCCCTGGCTATATTGGTCCTGCTGGCCTTGGTCTTGCTGGCCCTGGCCGTAGTTGCCGGGATCCTGCTGGCCCTGGCCGTACTGGTCCTGCGGTCCGCCCTGGCCAGACTGGTCTTGCTGGCCTAGGCCGAACTTCTTCTCCGCAGCCTGCTCACCCTCCTTGATCTGGTCGGGATGCTGCTGGGCGTACTGCTCGGCGTCGTTCTTCAGGTTGTCGAACTCGCTCACTGTGGCCTCCGTCCCGGTCGGCGCCTTTGGCGGCCGTCTCTCACGGCGCCGACGCTGTGCCGACGTCCGACGCCCTACCCGAGCCCGAGGGTCTGACACCTTGGCACGTCGGTTGTCTCGGCGGCACCGGTTTCGCCGCGATCCGCACCTGCCGTTCCGGGGCACGCGCCCACCTCGTTCGGGAGAAGATCTTTGATCCGAACGAACTGGGCTGCGCCGTTTCGGTCACGCTGATAGCGGCACCGGGGGTTTGCCTGGCCCGGCGGCGGGCAGCGAAGGGAGCCATGAGGGGGTGGAGATGATCAATTCCGTTCATCTGCTGACCACGGCCGGGCCGCTGACCGCTGATGATCGCGGGAGTTCCTGGCCGGGCGCCGAGGTCGCTGCGGCCTTCGCCGATGCGGTCGAGTCGGGGCGGCTGAACCTGCCGCTGCCCGGCGGCGGGCGGACCCGCCAGCGCTGGGCCGTCCTCGCGCAACTGGCGGGGGAAGACCTGTCCCTGGCCCGGCTGGCCGAAGGGCACACCGACGCCCTGGCCATCCTCGCCGAACTCGGCGCCCCGACCGCCCCGCCGGCCGGTAGCCGCTGGGGCGTCTGGGCCGCGCAGCCGCCCGGCCCCGGGCTGACGGCCAGCAAGACGGGAAGCGGACGCCCACGCCGACCACGAGGCCGCGGGCCGCGCGGCGCGGCGGGCGGCCCGCCAGGCGGGGCAGGAAGTGCTGAGCTACCCGATCTGGATGTGGCATTGGGCGAAACCCGCAGACCGGCGGGTTCCCTGGCCGCGGGCCTGCCAGGTTCGGCTGCCGCCCGAGGTCGCGGCCAGGAAGCGATCCGCCATCAGCGCGTTCGCCAGCCAGCTCACCGACCGTGAGGGCGCCGGGCCGATGCTGCCCGGGCCGCGGTCCGTGCCGCCGCCCGGCGCACCCGGGAACTGCCGCACGTCCTCCTCGAGCAGCGCGATATCGCCCGCCAGTGGCCGTCTGGCCGCTTCGACCTCATCGTGTTCTCCGAGATCTTGTAGGTCGCGCGGTGCCGTCACGGGTCAGCCGTGCGGCCTGGAGCGCCAGGTAACGGCGTTCGGGCAGGCTGGTCGCGTGCCGGGCCGCGTCGAGGTAGCCGGCGACCGCCGCGTCGGTGTGGCCGGCCAGTTCGTGCATATGCGCCCGGGCGGCGAGCAGCCGGTGATGCCGCGCCATCCGCTGGTCCGCCGCCAGCGTCGCGATGACGTCCAGTCCTGCGTCCGGCCCGTGCACCATGGCCACGGCCACCGCGCGGTTGAGCGCCGTAAACGGGTTCGGCGCGGTTTGTTCCAGCAGGTCGTAGAGTCCGAGGATCTGCGGCCAGTCGGTGTCGGCCATGGTCGTGGCCTCGTCGTGCACGGCGGCGATGGCCGCCTGCAGCTGGTACGGGCCGACCTCGCCCCGGGGCAGCGCGGCGCTGATGAGCGCGATTCCCTCGGTAATCTGCGCCCGGTCCCACTTCTGGCGGTCCTGTTCGGCCAGCGGCACCAGGGACCCGTCGGGCCGCGTCCGGGCCGGCCGCCGCGCGTCGGTCAGCAGCATCAGCGCCAGCAGCCCGGTCACCTCCTCGTCGTCCGGCAGCAACCGGTGCAGCCAGCGGGTGAGCCGGATCGCCTCCTGCGACAGCGCCGGCACGGTCAGCGCGTCGCCTGCAGTGGCCGTGTAACCCTCGTTGAAGACGAGGTAGAGCACGTGCAGGACGGCGCGGAGCCGTTCGGTCCGCTCCGCGCCGGTCGGCAGGCTGAAGTCGAACCCGGCGCCGGGGATGGTCTGCTTGGCCCGGCTGATGCGCTGCGCCATCGTCGCCTCGGGGACCCCGAACGCCGCGGCGATCTGCGCGGTGGACAGGCCGCCGACGGCGCGCAGGGTCAGCGCGATCTGGCTGGGCGAGGACAGGTCCGGATGACAGCAGCCGAACAGCAAGGCCAGTGAGTCGTCGCTGTCGGCGGGTTCGGCGTCGGCCGGGGGACCGAGCAGTTCGGACTGCGGGGTGGCCACCGCGATCAGTTCCTCGCGGGTCCGCCGCGACTGCTCGCTGCGGACCTGGTCCATCAGCCGCCGCGAGGCCACCGTGATCAGCCAGCCGCGCGGGTTCTCCGGCCGACCGCCGGAGGGCCACTGCAGCGCGGCGGCGAGCAGGGCCTCCTGGCTGGCGTCCTCGCACAGGTGGAACTGCCCGTACCGGCGCACCAGCGCGGCGAGGACCGGCGGCGCCAACTCGCGCAGCAGGTCCTCGACGTCGCCCTGGCTCGCGGTCACAGATCCCGCTTGGCCTCATGCAAGATTGGCCAGAACTCGACCGGCTCCACGTCCGCCCACGGCATGTCCGCCGCGATCTGCAGCGCGCGCTCCTCGCTTTCACAGTCGAGCAGGTAGAAGCTGGCGATGTACTCCTTGGTTTCCAGGTACGGGCCGTCGGTCACGGCCGGCTGGCCGTTCTCCCGCCGCACCAGCTTGGCCTGCACCTCGTCGGCGAGCCCGTAGGCGCCGATGAGCTCGCCGGTAGCCTGGTACTTGCGGTTGAACGCGTCCTGCTTAGCGATGGCCTCCGGCCACTCCTCGGCCGGGATCGAGGCCCACTTCTCCTGGTTCCCGTAGATCAGCATCAGGTACTTCACCGGTGTCGTCCTCCACGTTCGGTGCGCCCCGTCGGCGCGCTCTCATCACCCAGTCGGAGCCGCCGGGGAGTCCTCGACATCGCCCGGATCATAATTCTCGCGCCACCGGGCGCGGCGAAGTGCCTCGTTACCCGATCAGCGGCAGCCTCGTGTCGGTGTGCTCAACGCGGCCCGAGGCGGCGAGCACCCAGGCGAGGTCATCGGCCAGATCGGCGGGGCGCCGGCCTAGGGTGCGCCGCGCCAGCAGGTCATCGAGGATCGACGCGGTCAGCGCGAGTCCTTCGGGTGAGGCAATCGGGTCCCGGCCCAGCGCGAGGGTCAGGTCCAGGCCGTGCACCACCGCCTCGACGAAGCCCGACATGCACACCACCGCCAGCACCACGAGCCAGCTCGCTTACCGGAACGCGTCAGCCGTGCCCGGGCCGGTTTCGGGAAACGCGGTCGCGGGCCCTGGCCCGGGCGCAGGCGCGGTTGGGGTGGAAGCTTGAGCCGGGCCACGGGGGCCGGGCTTGTGCGGCCCCGGCTCAGGCCGGGATGGACAGGGACAGGCCGAACTGCGCTTCGGTGTCGGTCCACCACGACTGCATCGCGAATCCGGCGGCGGCCAGCTCAGCCCGCACACCCGCCTGGCGGAACTTGGCCGACACCTCGGTGCGCATCTCCTCTCCGTCGGCGAAGTCGACGGTGAGCCCGATGGCCGGCAGGCGCACCGTCTGCGCGGCCAGCGAGCGCAGCCGCATCTCGATCCACTCGGCGCTGGCGTCCCACGCCGCGACGTGCTCGAAGGCGTCCAGGTCGAAGTCGGCGCCGAGTTCGGCGTTCAGCACCGCGAGCACGTTCTTGTTGAAGTCGGCGGTGACCCCCGATGCGTCGTCGTACGCGGCGATCAGCGTGGCCTCGTCCTTGACCAGGTCGGTGCCGAGCAGGAAGGAGTCACCCGGCCGCAGCTGGGCCCGGACCCGGGCCAGGAAAGCGGTCCGCGGATCGGGCTCCAGGTTCCCGATCGTGCTGCCGAGGAAGGCGACCAGCCGGGGCGCAGGCGCCTCGTCGTCGGCCGGGAACCCGAGGCGCTCCTCGAAGTCGGAGACCACGGCCCGCACGTCGAGGCCCGGGTACTCCGCGGACAGCGCCTTCCCCGCGGCGGCCAGGGTCGGCTCGCTGACGTCGACCGGCACGTAGCAGCGCAGCGTGCCGCAGGCTCGCAGCGCGTCGAGCAGCAGCCGGGTCTTGTCCGAAGACCCGGACCCGAGCTCGATCAGGGTCCGCGCCCCGGTCAGCCCGGCGATCCCGGCCGCGGCGGCGCGCAGGATCTCTCGTTCGGCGCGGGTCGGGTAGTACTCCGGCAACTCGGTGATCTTGTCGAACAACGCGCTGCCCTGCGCGTCGTAGAACCACTTAGGCGGCAGCGACTTCGGTTCCGCCGTCAGCCCGCTCAGCGCGTCCGCGCGCAGTGCCTCGGCGAGGAAACCAGGCGGCAGCCGGCGGTCGAGGGATGTCATCGGATCGCGATCCTTCCGTCTTCGGGGTCCTGGTGCTGCATGATGGCCTGACCGTCCAGTTCAGCCACGCTGACCTGCTGCCTCGTGGCGGTGACGACGCGACTATCGGGGACTTCGGTCCAGCCGGGCTCGTCGTCACCGGGCTCCGAGGCGACTGTCACAAACGCACCCGCAGACCCGGACCGGTACCACAAGGTGTCGCCCGCCGCGGTGGCGGCGATCACCCGGCCGTCGGTCAGCAGGAAGTTGAACCGGCCGGTCACGCCCGCCGCGCGGAGCGCCAGGACGGTATCCGCCAGCGCCTGCGCCGGGGTCATGCCGAGCGAAAGCCGGTGCCGCACCAGCGCCCACAGCAGGGCCGAATCGACCCGGGCCTCCAGGCCGAGCAGCGCGCTGGCGGGCAGCGCGGCGGCCAGCCCGGCGACCGAATCCGGCCACCCGTCGACCTTGCCGTTGTGGCTGAACAGCCAGGGGCCTGACGCGAACGGCGCGACCGCAGCGGTGCCCAGGTCGGTGCCCCCCGTCGCGGAGCGCACCGCCGCGAGCACCGCGCTCGCCCCGGTCACCCGGGCGAAGTCGGCGAAGGACTCATCCCCCCAGATCGGCACCGGACGCCGGTACCTGGCCGGGACCGGGTCGTCCGGCGCGTACCAGCCGACCCCGAACCCATCCGCGTTCACCGTCCCGTACCGCTGTCGGCGTGGTGCCCAGGCCTGCCGGTACAGGCCGTGCGGCGGGTCGATGAGCAGCGTACGCAGCGTGGCGCGCGTCCCGAGGTAGGCCAGGTGCCGGCACATCAGGCGGTCTCCGGACGGGCCAGAGCACCGGAGCGGGCGGTCCGGAAGCCGGCGAAGATCTGCCGCCTGATCGGGTAGTCCCAGTTGCGGAAGGTGCCGCGGCAGGCCACCGGGCTGACCGCGAACGACCCGCCGCGCAGCACCTTGTACTCCGGGCCGAAGAACACCTCCGAGTACTCCCGGTACGGCCACGCCTGGAACCCCGGGTACGGCAGGAAGTCTGAGCTCGTCCACTCCCAGACATCCCCGATCAGCTGCCTGGCTCCGCACGGCGCCGCCCCCTCGGGGTAGGAGCCGACCGGCGCCGGGCGCAAGAAGGTCTGGCCGAGGTTGGCGTGCGACGCCTCAGGGTCAGCGTTGCCCCACGGGTACCTGCGGGTCAGGCCGGTGGGGGGATCGTGCCGGGCCGCCTTCTCCCACTCGGCCTCGGTCGGCAGCCGCCGGCCGGCCCAGCGGGCGTACGCGTCGGCCTCGTACCAGCACACGTGCAGGACCGGCTCGTCCGGCGTGACCGGTTCCTGGCGGCCAAAGGCCCGGCGGGTCCACTGGCCGCCGTCCCGCCGCCAGTACAGCGGCGCGGTCAGCCCGGCCTGTTGCCGGTGCTCCCAGCCGGCCGGCGCCCACCAGCGCGGGTCGTCGTACCCGCCGTCCTCGATGAACTCGGCATAGGCACCGCAGGTCACCGGGGTGGTGTCGAGATAGAAGGGCGGCACGTCGACGGTGTGCGCGGGCCGCTCGTTGTCCAGCGCCCACGGTTCGGTGGAGGTGCCCATGGTGAACGGGCCGCCGGGGACGAGCACCTCGGACGGCAGCCGGAACGCGTCGGCAGGCGCCGGCCCGGGGGAGGCGGCGGTCAGCACCGGGGTTCCGCCCCTTGAAGCCCGGATCTGGTGCGTGATCAGCATCGTCTCGTCGTGCTGCACCTCGTGCTGGGCGATCATGCCGAACGCGAACCCGTCGCCGAGCAGCCGCGTCCCGGTGAACGGAGCACGCTCGAGCAGGTCGAGCACGCGGCCGCGCACCTCGTGCCCGTAGGCCCGCGCCTCGGCCGGCGGCAGCAGCGGCAGCGTCGGGCGTTCGGCCCGCGGGTGCTCGAATGCGTCGTACAGCGGGTCGATCTCCGGGTGCATCGGCTCGCGGCCGCCGACCTCCCGCAGCAGCCAGAGCTCTTCCTGATTGGCGATGTGCGCGAGGTCCCAGACCAGCGGGGACATCAGCGGCGAGTGCTGTCTGACCAGGTCGGCCTCGTCCATACTGTCGGTGAGCAGCGAGGTCCGCTGCCGCGCGCCGGTCAGTTCCCGCGCGATGACCCCGCGCAGGGTTTCTGGGTCGAGCTGTGACTCCGTCATCTTCAGACTCCGTCCAGTTGGTCGTCGGCAGGACATCGGTCTTTTAGCACGTAGCGTCCGGTGAAGTCGGCGACCGCCCGCCGGATCGGGGCGGGCACGCCCGACCGGGCCAGCGCGGCGCCGGCGGCTTCGAAGCACTGCTTGCTGGCCCGGTTGATCCGCGGGTCCGAAGGACCGCACCTGGCCGCCCGCAGCCACGGGTCCTGGACGTCGGGCGCCCCCTCCCACACCGGCTCGGCGGCGGCCAGCGCGGCGTCGGCGGCACGCTCGTCACCGGCCAGGGCAGTGACGACGGCGGCCGGCACGATCCAGCCGTCGCCGGGCTGCGCGTCGATCATCCGCAGCTCCAGGTGCCCGTGCGGCCGGACCGGCGGGAACAGCGTGGACAGGTGGTAGTCCAGGTCCTGGGCGGTGGGCGCCCGCAGCGAGCCCGAACCGCCGTCGCGCAGCCAGTCGCGGAAGGTCACCCCGGGCGGCGCGGTCCAGTCCTGCGACCCGGGTTCGCGCACGCACATGAGCTCGGCGTCCAGCGCGTAGGCGGCCCACGCGTCGCGCGGGTCGCCGTCGGTCGCTCGAAGGCCCGGAGCCCGGGTCCGCCCGGGATCCATGTTGGCCCACACCTGCTGTCGGCCCGAACGCCAGCCCGTCGGCCGGCCGACGCGCAGCGGGGAGTTGGCGAACGCCGCCACCAGCACCGGCCCGATCGCGTGCAGCAGCCGCCAGCGCGCACGGTATCCGGACTGGCGCGCGCTGTCGTCGCCGGCGTCCAGGCACACCTGGACGGACGCGGTGCCGCACATCATCCGGCGGCCCCACGGGCCCTCGCGGTCGAAGAATTTCTCCATCGCGACGTACCGCGGCAGATCGAGCAGGCGCCGGGGCGGGCGCAGCGGGTCTAGGCCGTATCCGCAAAGCTCGAGGCCGACCGCCGAAGCCGCGTCACGCAACGCGGCCAGGTCGCGCCCAGTGACCTCAAGAAGCTCACCGAGCGTAGCGGCGGGCGCCGAGCTGAGCTCAAGCTGCCCGCCAGGCTCGACTGTGAGCGAGGCACCAGAAGGAAGAGAAGATTGATACCGAACGGGCTGTGGTACTTGCCCTGAGTAGCCTTCCTCGTCCGAATGGCTGTCAAAACCGGCGAGGGTAGCGGCTACTTGCTCTGCCTGCACCGGGAGTGCGGGATCGCGGCGATCACGCATTAGCCACTCGAGTTCGACGCCTACTAGCTCCGGCGGACCCGTCTTGAAGCAGATACCGTGAACGTGCGCTTCGGCGTCGGCCTCGGTAAAGCGCGCCCCCTTGATCACGATTTCAACACTACCTGACCCATCTCGCCGGACCGCAGAGCCGGGCCGGCGGGTGGCCGCGGGCCCAGGTGAACCCCGGATTCCCTGCCCAGGGGGTCACCGGCTATTCCTGCTCCCAGGCAAGTTTCAGGTTCGGGTGGTACCTTGCGGCACACCGGGCGCGACCGCCGGTGACGTTCAGTCACCATATCAATAACACGCCGTAATGGCCAACGTGGCCATTAGCACGTTACTGCTCTGGCAGGATGGAACTCGATGAAGGTACCGTCCGCGAGGATTCCGCTGCTATTCCGGGGTAAGGCCGAGGAGGCCCCCGGCATCGTCGCTGTCGCGCGCGTGGACCTAAAGACGAAGAACATCACTAAGCGCCTCAACCCGGGCGAGATCGCCATCATCGACCATTCCGACCTGGACCGGGTAAGCGCCGAGGAACTCATCAGGCACAAGGTCGCCGCGGTGGTAAACGCCTCGGTCAGCATCACCGGGCGTTACCCCAACCTCGGCCCGAGGTTGCTGCTCGAGGCGGCCATCCCGGTCATCGACGGGGTCGGGCAGGAGGTGCTCGTCCGGATCACCGACGGCGCCGTGGTCCGGCTGGACAACGAAACCCTCTACCTCGGCGATACGGTCGTGGCCAAGGGCACGCCGCTGACCGAGGAACTGGTCGAAGCGGCGATGACCGAGGCCAGGGCCATGGTCGGGGTGCAGATCGAGTCGTTTGCCGAGAACACCCTGGAGTTCCTCCGGCGTGAGCACGAACTGCTCACGCAGGGCATCCCGGCGCCCGACATGGACACGGACATGAACGGCCGGCACGTTCTGGTCGTGGTGCGCGGCTATCACTACCGGGAAGACCTGGCCGCCCTCCGGCCTTACATCCGCGAGTACAAGCCGGTGATGGTGGCCGTGGACGGCGGTGCGGACGCGCTGATCGAGGCCGGCTACCAGCCCGACGCCATCTTCGGGGACATGGACTCGGTGTCTGATGAGGCGCTATGTTGCGGCGCGGAACTCGTGGTGCACGCCTACCCGGACGGCCGCGCGCCTGGGCTGATCCGGGTCCGTGAGCTCGGCCTAGACGCCATCACCATCCCCGCCCCGGGGACGAGCGAGGACGTCGCCCTGCTCGTCGCCGACACCAAGGGGGCCACCCTGATCGCGGTGGTGGGCACGCACCACACGCTCGAGGAGTTCCTCGACAAGGGCAGGCCAGGGATGTCGAGCACGTTCATCACGCACCTGCGCGTCGCGGGGAAGCTGGTCAACGCCCGGGGCGTACATCAGCTCTACCACAGCCGGATCTCCGGCTGGTCGCTGCTGGTGCTGGTGCTCGCCGCGGCGGTGACCGTGTTCGTCGCCGTAGTGTTCTCGCCCGCTAGCCCCATCCTGGCCAGGTACTTCGATGCGACCTGGCATTCCTTCACCTACTGGCTGACCGGAAAATTCTAGTGATCGACTTTCGCTATCACCTTGTCTCCATCGTTGCGGTCTTCCTCGCGCTGGCGATCGGGATCGTCCTCGGCTCCACCGAGCTGCAAGGACCCGCCTACAACCTCCTGGACCAGACCACCTCGAAGCTGAAGGCCCAGCTGGACCAGGCCACCAGCCAGCAGCAAGCGGCCCAGCAGCGGGCTACCCAGGACGAGTTGTACGCCCAGGCGGTCGAGCCCGCGGTGCTACGCGACCTGCTGACCGGTCAGCAGCTGCTGATCGTCACCGAGCCGGGCGCCCAGTCCTCGGTCGTCACCGGGATCAGCACCGCCGCGATCGACGCGGGGGCCACCATCACCGGACAGATCAACCTGGCGCCGAGGTTTTTCGACACCAGCGGCACGACGCAGGACAGCCTGAGCCAGACCACCCTGACCGCGGCCCAGACGGCCAACATCACGCTGGACACCAGCGCGACCTACCCGCAGCAGGCCGCCCAGGTGATCGCCAGTGAGATCTTGACCACATCACCCCCCGGAACATCAGGCGGCCAGCCCGCCGGCGGGGATCAGGGGACCAACGCCGGGATGATGCTCCAGGCCTATGCCGCGTCCCAGTTCCTCAGCACCACCGGGCAGCCGGCCACCCCGGCCACCCTCGCCATCGTCGTGACCCCGCAGAGCGCGCCGTCGGACGGCAGCGCGGACCAGCTGGACCAGGTGCTCATCCCGCTGGCCCAGGAACTGGCGGCGAAGAGCGCGGCTACCGTGGTCGTGGGTTCGTCGTCGGGCTCGGGCGCGGGCAGCCCGATCGCGGTGCTGCGGTCGAACAACGTGTCCAGCCAGGTGTCCACGGTCGACGACGCCGACCTGGTGCCCGGGCAGACCGTCGCCATCCAGGCGCTCGCGGCGCGCCTTGCCACCGGCAGGGTCGGCAGCTACGGGTTCATCACCAACGGCGCGACCGCCGTCGCCCCAAGTCCGGTGCCCACGCCGACCGCCTCCCCGAGCGCGACGCCCACACCGTCGACGAAGAAGGTCAAATAGTAATGAGCAGTGTGCGGTTGATCGCCTCCGTGCCGGCGAGCGTGGCCGCCGCGGGCGCGGCCAGGCTGGCCTATTCCGCCATGAACCGTCGCCCGCCCGGCGGTCCGAAGACCTGGACGCGCACCAACCACCGGGGCGAGCCGGTCACCCTGCTCGAGGGACCCGCCGTCGCGGTCGGCGCGATCGCCGGCGTGCTGGCCCGGCGGCTGACCGGATCGGCGAGCTGGCGGGCGAGCGCCGCGATCGCCGTCGGCGGGGCAGGCGCAGCGGCGTTCGGGGCCTATGACGACCTGGCCGGCTCGGGGGACCGGCGCGGGTTCCGCGGTCACCTCGGCGCGCTGCGGCACGGCGAGGTGACCACCGGCGCGGTGAAGCTGGGCGGCATCGGCGCCACCGGCATGGTCGCCGCCGCGCTGGCCGGAGGCTCGCCCGCGGACGTGGTCATCAACGCCGGCCTGGTGGCCGGGGGCGCGAACCTGATCAACTTGTTCGACCTGCGGCCCGGCCGGGCCGTCAAGGTCGCCGTTGCCTCAGCCGCCCTCATCGGCGCGGCCGGGCAGGACAGCGTCGCGGCGCCGCTGGGGGCAGCCCTAGCCCTGCTGCCCGAGGACTTGGGCGAGCGCGCGATGCTGGGTGACGCCGGCGCGAACGCCCTCGGCGCGATGCTCGGCGCGTCGGCGACAGGCCTGTCCCGGACGGGCCGCATCACCCTGCTCGGCGCGATCGTCGGCATAACCGCGGCGAGCGAGAAGGTCAGCTTCACCAAGGTGATCGAGCGCACCCCGGCGCTGCGCTGGCTGGACATGCTCGGCCGTCGGCCCGCGCCGCAGGTGCCCGCCATGCCGATCCCGGCTCAGCAGCAGAACACGCGTCTTGCCGGGGCGGGAACCTACACCCGTTCGGCCGAAAATACTGACCTGACGCCGCCGCCGGAAAAGTGAGCGTGCCCGTAGCCGAGCGGGGGAGCGCTCGGCAGCGAGGCGGGGGGATCGGCCGGGCGGCGGTGCTAATCGGCGCGATCACGATGCTGGCGCGGGTCATCGGGTTCGGCCGCCAGGTGGTGTTCGCGCACACGGTCCAGGCCTCGTGCCTGGGCACCGCGTACACCACGGCGAACATGGTGCCGAACATCATCTACGACATCGTGCTGGGCGGTGCCCTCACCGCGGTGGTGGTGCCCGTGTTGGCTGGTCCCGCGCTGGCCCGGCAGGCCCGGGCCGGACTCCCGGCGCCGGGCGGCGGGGACCAGAGCGCCGACCGCGAGCAGGTGCGGCAGACCTCCGCCGCGCTGCTCAGCTGGACTGTGCTGCTGCTCGTCCCGGTCAGCGTGATGGTCGCGGTCGTCGCGCGGCCGCTGGTGTCGCTGCTGCTCGGCGGGGCGCCCGGCTGCCCGCGGGCCAGCATGGTCACCTTGGGCGCGCGGATGCTGGTGGTGTTCGCGCCGCAGATCCTGCTCTACGGCCTGGCCGTGGTGCTGTACGGCATCCTGCAGGCGCACCGCAGGTTCGTCGCGCCCGCGCTGGCGCCGGTGCTGTCCAGCCTGGTCGTCATCGGCGCCTACTTCTGCTTCGCCGTAGCCGGGAGCGGCTACCAGGACATGACCCGGCCGGTGCCCGTCCTGGCCTGGGTGGTGCTGGCCGCCGGGACCACGGCCGGGGTGGCGGCGCTGGTCGTGACCCCGCTCATCCCCGCCTTCGGGTTGCGCCTGCGGCTGCGGCCCAGCCTGCGGTTCCCGGCCGGGATCGGCACGCGGGTCCGTGCGCTGGCCGCGGCCGGCGTCGCGACGCTGATCGCGCAGGACGCCTCGGTGGCGGTGGTGATCGTGCTGGCCAACTCCCGTGGCGGCAGCGGCGCGCTGGTGCTTTACAGCTTCGCGTGGGCGGTCTTCTTCGTGCCCTACGCCGTGCTGGCCGTGCCGATCGCGACGAGCGCCTTCCCCGAGCTGTCCGCGCGCGCGGACAGCTTCGATGCCACCACCGCCACCTCGACCCGGGCGGTCATGGTGGCGTCCTGGCTCGGGGTGGCGGGGATGGTGGGCACCTGCATCCCGCTGGCGCGAGTGTTCCAGTCCCACGTCAGCCAGGCGGCCGACGCCCGGCAGTTGGCGATCGCACTGGCCGCGTTCGCGCCCGGGCTCGTCGGGTACGGGCTGACGGCGAACCTGTCCCGAGTGCTCTACGCGGTGGGGCGGAACCGGGCCTCGGCTCTGGCCGTCAGCGGCGGGTGGCTGCTGGTGATCGTGGCGGACCTGCTGATCGTGCCGTTCGTGCCGCGCTCGGCGGTGGTGCCCTGGCTCGGGGTGGCCACCACCATCGGGCTGACCGCCTCGGGCGTCGCGCTGCTCATCCTGGTCCGCCGGTTCCGCGGCCCGGACGCCCTGCGCGGCTGCACGCGGCCCGCGCTCGCCGGGCTGGCCGGCGCGCTGGCCGGCGCCGCCGCCGGGCTGGGCGTGGCGACCGAGATCCGGGTGACGGGATTCCTGCCCAACGTGGCCGTCACCGTGCTGGCCAGCGGAGCGGTGCTGGTCGTCTTCCTAGCGGTGGTGGCGGTCGCCGACGGCGGGGACCTGCGCGCGGTGCTGCGCAGGGTGATCAGGGCATGAAGGTCGCGTTCGTGCTCGGCACCAGCACTGGCGGCACCGCCCGGCACGTCCGGATGCTCGCGGGCGGGTGCGCGGCGCGGGGCGCGGCGGCCGAGGTGTTCGGCCCCGCGCAGACCGACCGTGACTTCGCCTTCAGCGCTCAGGTGGGGTTCACCCCGGTGGAGATCGCGGACCGGCCGCGCGTGCTTCGTGACCTGCGGGCGATCACGCGGCTGCGCCGCCTGATCCGCGCCTGGCGGCCCGACGTGGTGCACGCGCATGGCCTGCGGGCCGGGGCGCTCACCGCGATCGCCCGGGCGTTTGTCCGGCCGGACGTTTACCATCCCCGGCCCGCCCTGGTCGTCACCGTGCATAACGCCCCAGCCGCGGGCGGCGTCACTGGCGCGATCTACCGCGTGCTCGAGCTGATCGTGGCGCGTACCGCGGACTCGGTGCTGTGCGTGTCCCCCGACCTGGAGGAACGGATGCGCGCCTCAGGCGCCCGCCGGGTCGGCCGCGCCCTGGTTCCCGCGGACGCCGTCCCCGTGCCTGCCGTGCCCCCCGGTGCCGGAGGCGCTCCGGCGACCGCCGCAGGAAACGTTTCCGCGGAGACGTTTCCTGCGGTCAGCGTTGATCCGGGCCGTCCGGTGGTGCTCGCCGTCGGAAGGCTGGCCGCCCAGAAGGGATTCGGCACACTGCTTGAAGCCGCTGCCTCGTGGCGGGATATGCGGCCCGAGCCTGTCCTGGTCATCGTCGGCGAGGGGCCGCTCGTGGCCGAACTGAAGAGCCAGGCGGCCCGGCCGCGGCTCGACGTCCGGTTCCCCGGCCACCGCGATGACGTGCCCGCCTTGCTGGCCTCGTCCGCCGTGTTCGTGCTGCCCAGCGTGTGGGAGGGCCAGCCGCTCATCCTGCAGGAAGCGCTGCGCGCGGGGGTACCCATCGTCGCCACCCGCGTCGGCGGCACGCCGGAACTCACCGGCGAGGACGCCGCCTTGCTCGTTCCTTCGGGCGACGCGGCCCGGCTGGCCGATGCGGTTCGCGCGGTGCTCACCGACCCGGCGCTGGCCGCTCGGCTGCGCCAGGCGGCCGCCCGCCGCGCGCGTGCCCTGCCGGGCCAGGACGACGCCGTGACCGCCGCCCTGGCCGAATACGACCTCCTCACCCGGACCAGGCGCTGATCCCGCCTGAGCCTAACCGACCCTTGGCGGCCGGGATCCAGTCGCGGGCGACGTGTCCGGCTAGGTCTTCGAGCAGAGGGCCCGGCTGCTCGCGGCAGCGGGCCAGGTCGGGCTCGATATCGGCGAGCGCGTAGGCACGCACGATGCCTGCCGAGCGGAGCTGGGCAGGGGTCAGCGAGCACACCCCGGCCACCGCCACCACCGGCACGTCCGGCGCGACGGCGGCGGCCGCGCGGGCCACCCCGGCCGGGGCCTTGCCGTGCAGCGTCTGGACGTCGAGCGCGCCCTCCCCGGTGATGACTAGCCGGGCTCCGGGCAGGTGAGAGTCGAACGAGAGCAGGTCCAGCATCAGGTCGATGCCTGGCTGCATGGTGGCGCCGAGGAACCCCAGCGCCGCGAAACCGAGGCCGCCCGCTGCGCCCGCGCCCGGCTCGTCCCGCTGGCCGGAGCCGAGCGACTGCTCGGCCACGTCCGCCCAGCGCGCCAGGCCGTTCTCCAGCAACGTCACGTCGTCCGCCGAGGCGCCCTTCTGCGGCGCGTAGACCGCGGCCGCGCCGCGCGGCCCGAGCAGCGGGTTGTCCACGTCGGTGGCCGCGATCACCTCGGCGCCCGACAGGTCTCTGAGCCGGGAGACGTCGATCCGATGCAGCCGGGCCAGCGCCGCCCCGCCCGGCGGGAGTTCGGTGCCTGACTCGTCGAGGAGCCTGCCGCCGAGCGCCGTGACCAGGCCCGCGCCGCCGTCGGTGCACGCCACGCCGCCGAGGCCGAGTACGATCCGCTTCGCGCGCATCCGGGCCGCGGCGAGGATGAGCTCCCCGACGCCGCGGCTGGTCGCGGTCAGCGGGGCGGCCGTGCCGCCCGGCAGCCTGGTCAGCCCGCAGGCTTGCGCCGACTCGATGACGGCGGTTCCGTCGAGTAGGGCGAACGAGGCCGTCACGGGTTTGCCGGTGGGCCCGCGGACCCCGATCTCGACGCGGCGGTACCCGGCGGCCTCGGCCGCGTCGACGGTGCCGTCGCCGCCATCCGCGACCGGGACCTGGACGGTCGTCAGCCCAGGGCGGGCCCGGCCGAGCCCGGCGGCCACGTGCGCGGCCACCTGGTCGGCGGTGAGCGTGCCCTTGAACTTGTCCGGGGCGATCACCACGTGGCTCATTGGGCTATGACATCACGCACGAGCGTTCTCGTCAGCCGATAAAGGTCAGGCCGTTTCCTCCCAGCGGCGCCGCACCGCGGCGAGGCCGTCGTCGGTCAGCGATCCGTACAGCCGCAGCCGGGCCACGCCGCCGTCGGGGAAGATGTTCAGCCGCACGTGAGTGGCCAGCGCCCCGGTCACCCGGAACCGGTGCGGGGTGTCGGGCAGCAGCGGGACCGGCGGCAGCAGGTCGCGCCACGCGGACCTATCGCTGAGCGAAGCACCGGTGGCGGCGTCCAGCGTCTGCAGCGAGGCGGTGTCCGGCTGGTTGCCCCGGTACCAGGACGTGTCGATCTCCGCGAGCTCGATGACGCCCCGCCCGGCCAGCCGGATGATCAGCCACTCGTGCCCGGGCCTCCGGCGCCTGCGAGTTTCCCAGCCCTCGCCCATCACCCGGGACAGGCCGGGGGAGATGAGGTTGCGCGGCGCGGAGAAGGAATTCTGGTCACTGCTGGCCCCCACGTCCGCGCCGTTCTCCAGCGCCGCCAGGTCGAAGGTCAGGCCCTCGAGCAGGGCCGGATCCGGCACGACCTCACCGTGCACGTGCAGCCGGGCCACGCCGCCGTCGGGGAAGATGTTCAGCCGGACGTGGGTGAACCTGCGCCCGGCGTTCACGTTGAACGTATGCCGGGCGTCGCCGGTCACCAGCACCCGCGGCACGATCTCCTTCCAGGTCGCCGCCTCGGGGTGGTCGGCGATCTCGGCGAATGACGGGTACCCGCTCGCCGAGCACGCGTCCGCCGAACATGCCTGCGGGTAGTTGCCGATGAAGAACGAGGTGTCGACCACGATCGAGCGCACCACTCCCGGCGCGCCGAGCCGGACGATCACCCAGTCATGCGCGGTGCGCTCCGGCAGCGTCCCGCCGGGCCCGCGCCGCCGTCTGGTCTCCCACCCGTCGTACACCTGCCCCTTGGCGCCGTACGTGTCCGGCACGAAGACCGGCGCGGTCGGCTTGATCAGGTTCTCTTTCGCGGCGAAGAACTCATCGCTGGCCGCCACCACGGACCCGCGCAGCTGGAGCAAGTCGGGGAGAAGTTGGTCATCCATATATGGTTCATCCCCGTTTTAGCAGCCGCCCAACTGCCGCTTCACCCCTACCTTCAAGCAGCGGGGTGCCGCGCAGCCACGTCTGCCTCACCCGTCCGGTCAGCGTGCGCCCCGCATATGGCGTCACCGGGTGCCGGTGATATAGCCGGGCGGTGTCCACGACGTACGTCTCGTCGGGGTCGAAGGCCACCAGGTCGGCGTCGCCGCCCACCGCCAGCCGCCCCTTGGCCGGCAGGCCCGCGAGCGCGGCCGGGGCGGAGGCCATCCACCGAGCCACGTCGTCCAGCGTCCGGCCGCGCCGCCGCGCCACCGTCCACACCGCGGACAGGCCGAGTTCAAGCGAGGCGATACCGCCCCACGCGGCACCGAAGTCCCCCGAGCCGGAGGACTTGAGCTCGGGCGGGCAGGGCGAGTGGTCGGAGACCACGCAGTCGATCACGCCCGCCTCGAGCCCGCGCCACAGCGCCTCCCGGTTGACCGAGTCCCTGATCGGCGGGCAGGACTTGAACTCGGTGGCGCCGTCTGGCACCTGCTCGGCGGCGAAATACAGGTAGTGCGGGCAGGTTTCGGTGGTCAGCCGGATGCCCGCCGCCTTCGCGCCGGCGATCATCGCTACGCATTCGGCCGCGGACAGGTGGACGATATGGGCCCGCGCCCCGGTGGCCGCTGCAGCCGAGATCACCTTCTCGATCGCGCGGCGCTCCGCAACCGGCGGCCGCGACGCCACGAACGAGCCGAAATCCCGGCCGGACACCTCCTTGATCTCCGCCGCGTCTTCGGCGTGCGCGATCAGCAGCGCGTCCACTCCTGCCAGCGAGCCGAGCACGGACCGAAGTTCCGCCACCCCGAGCGGCGGGAACTCGGGCACGCCGGAGTCGAGCAGGAAGCACTTGAACCCGACCACCCCGGCCTCGTGCAGCGGCATCAGCGAACCCTCGTTGCCCGGCACCGCCCCGCCCCAGAACGCCACGTCGACCCAGCATTTCCCGGCCGCCGCCGCGCGCTTTTCCTCCAGTGCCGCCACCGTGGTGGTGGGCGGGAGCGAGTTGAGCGGCATGTCGCAGATCGTGGTCACCCCGCCGGCCGCCGCCGCGCGGGTGGCGGTGGCGAACCCTTCCCACTCGGTCCGGCCGGGCTCGTTGACGTGCACATGCGTGTCGACCAGGCCCGGCAGCAACGGGAGGTCGCCGAGGTCGACGTCGTGGCCGGCGTCCAGCCGCGCACCGTAATCCTCGATGGCCGCGATGGCCGGGCCGCTGACCGCGACCGCCGCCGCACGCGTCCCGTCCGGCAGAACCGTCCGCCGGGACCGGACTACGAGGTCACACGTCACCGGACCCCGCCCCTGCCTGACCGGATCATGCTTGACCGGACAGCGTCTCGATGACCTTCAGCAGCACCGAATGGTCGAGGTTGCCGTACCCCTGCGCGCGGGCCGCGGCGATGAGCTGGGCGACCAGCCCGGTCATGGGCAGCGACGCGTCGGCGTCCCGCGCCGCGGCCATCGCGATGCCCATGTCCTTGTGGTGCAGGTCGATGCGGAACCCCGGCTTGAATTCGCGGGCGAGCATGGTTTCCCGTTTGAGATCCAGGATGCGGCTGCCGGCGAGCCCGCCGGCCAGCATGTCGAGCCCAGCCCGCGCGTCCACGCCCGAGCGCTCCATCAGCACGATCGCCTCGGCCACCAGCGCGTAGGTGCCGCCGACCACCAGCTGGTTGGCCGCCTTGACGACCTGCCCGGCGCCGTGCGGGCCGACCAGGGCGAACGTCGCGCCGACGGCCTCGAACACGCCCCGGGCCGCCTCGAAGGCGGCGGGCTCCCCGCCCGCCATGATGGACAGCCTGCCCTCGATCGCGCCGGCCTCGCCGCCGCTGACCGGCGCGTCCAGTACATCGACGCCGATCTCGGCCCCGGCCCGTGCGAGCTCGCGCGAGGTTTGCGGCCTGACCGTGGAGAAGTCGATATACAGGACGCCGCGAGCGCCCGCGGCTTTCAGGGTTTCAAATATCCCGAACGGGCCTAGTGCTACCTCTTCCACCTGTGGCCAGTCAGGCAGCATGGTGACGACTATCTCGGCAGCTGCCACCGCGTCCGCGATCGTGGCCGCGGCCTGGCCGCCGGCCGCGGCGAGCCGGTCCATCGAGGACTGCTTGTGATCGTGGCCGGTCACCTGGTGGCCGGCCCGGACCAGGTTCGCGGCCATCGGGCTGCCCATGATGCCCAGGCCGACGAATCCGATACGAGACACGCCCGTCACCTCCAGCCGAAGCTCGTGGAGCTGTCCGCCGGGTCCGACGGCTTGTATTCGCAACCGATCCAGCCGGGGTAGCCCTGGGCCGCGATCTGCCCGAACAGCGCTTCGTAGTCCAGCTCACCTGTCCCTGGAGCGCCGCGGTCGGGCACGTCGGCGATCTGGATGTGGGCGATGTCGGCGGCGTCGCGGGCCAGTGTGTCCGCCACGTCCTCGCCCATCTTGCCGAGGTGGTAAAGGTCGGCCAGAAAGGCGAGGTTGGTCACGTCGGCTTGGGCTCGGACCTTGCTGATTACCGCGAGCGCGCTGGCGCTGGAGACCAGCGCCGCGCGCGGGCTGTCGTAGGAGTTCAGCGCCTCGACGACCACGGTCGCGCCCGCTGCCGAGGCGGCCCGGGCGGCCAGCGCGAGGTTCTCCGCGGCCAGTTCGTCCTGCTGGCGCTCGGGAAGGCCGTCCCTGCGGTTCCCGTACAGCGCGTTGAGGATGGTGCAGCCGGTCCGCTCGGCGATGCCGACGCAGACGTCGATGTTGTCCCGGAACGCCGCCGAACCCTCCGGCAGCGACAGCAGCCCGCGGTCACCGGCCGCCATGTCGCCCGCGGCGAAGTTCAGCAGGACGAGCCGCACCCCGGCGTCGGCGAGCGACCCGGTGAAGGCGTCGACCTCGTGGTCGCCAGGCACCGGATCGTCGAACGGCCACCAGAACTCCACCGCGCCGAACCCGGCGGCCCGAGCCGCTTCGGCCCGCTTCAGCAGGGGCAACTCCGTGAACAATATCGAGCAGTTGATGTCAAACCGCAGTCCGTGTGTTTGCACAGCCGCCAGTCTCCTTCTGTTTGCTCGCTCGCCTCCGGGCCCCATCCACCTCCCCATACCCCTTCGCTGCGCCGCCTTCCCCTCGTCGCTCCTTCGTCGCTCCTCAGTCCAGGCGGCACCGCGGCCCTTCGGCTCGCAAGAGTCTAGGCGCCGCGACCCTTTGGCTGCTAAGAGTCTGGGCGCCGCGCACGTCCGGCTCGCAAGATCATTTTGCCTTTCGTTCATCTCCAGGTCATGTAATGGCTGCCCAGAAGCGGGGGATATCCGCTAAAAGTGGACAGAATCCGACAAGGAGGGGCCTGGAAATGCGTAAAGTCCCGGGGCGCGTGGTCACAAGATGCGCGAAGATGATGATGGGCGTTGGCGCGGTGGCGTCACTGGTGCTGAGCATGGTGGTCTTCGCCCTCCCGGCGAGCGCCCATACCGACAGGCCGACGTATTACGCACGCAAGATCCTGTCCGGCCAGAGCCTGCACCATTGGTACACCAAAGCCGGATCCCGCAAGAAGCACCGCGAAGCGCTGACCAAGCCCGACGACATCACCAAGATCGGCGGGAACCTGTTCACCGGTTTCCAGAACGGGGTAGGCCCGCAGGGGCAGGCGAGCACGGACGGGAACCGTGACAGCACGATCGTCGAGTTCAGGCCGAACGGCACGGTGGTCGCCCAGTGGGACATCCTGGGCAAGTGTGACGGGCTGACCGCTGACCCGTACACCGGCCAGGTCATCGCCACCGTCAACGAGGACGCGAACTCCAGCCTGTACAGCATCGACCCGTGGAGCGGCCAGGTCACGCACTACCGGTACAACAAGCCCCTGCCGCACAACGGCGGCACCGACGCCATCTCCTTCTACAACGGCCAGATGCTGATCAGCGCGTCGGCGCCCGGCACCACCGGGGCGGCCGCGCCGAACCCGGCCTACCCGGCGGTGTACTCGGTGACGCTGAACCAGACCAGGCACGTGGCGTACATCCGTGCTCTGTTCTACGACGAGTCCCTGGCCACCGCCGCTAACGGCCCGCACTTCACCAAGACGGTCAAGCTGGGCCTCACCGACCCCGACTCGAACGAGGTGGTGCCGTGGGTCGCGCCCCGGTTCGGCGGTGATTTCATGCTGACTAGCCAGGGCGACAAGGAGCAGATCTACGTGTCCGGTGCCGGCAGCCGGTATCAGCACCTGTCGGTCCTGGCCCTGTCTCAGTCGGTCGACGACACCGCCTGGGCCACGTCCTGGCGCGGGGCCTTTTACACGACTGACAATGGTGGCGACGCCGTGTACGTCATCGTCGGCACGTTCTGGCCGGGTACGGCGCTAGTGGCCGTGACCCCGTGCGACGCGGGCAACGCGCCCGCGACCTGCCCGGCTCCCGGGTTCCCGGCGAACTACCTGGGCCAGCTGAACATGTACACCGGCCAGATCACGCCGGTAAGGCTCCGCGGCGCCACCGTTCACCCGCAGGGCCTGATCTTCGTCGCTAGCTGACCGGGCGAGCCGCCGGGCCGGACCGGCCCGGCGGCTCGCTAACAGCGGTTGACCTGCGCAAATCGCCAGGCATCGGCTGCCGGGCCGACCCAGGGCCGGCTGGCGGCAGGGGCAGGTCGGCGGCGGCCTCTCCCTGATGCTCATCAGCGGAACCCTCCCCGGCGTGGTCGCCGGATCGGTCATCCGCGTCGACCTGCTTCCCGGCCCCCACGTCTTCGACCTGGTCGTCAGCGCGGTCCTGCTGCCGCTGGTGCTCGGCGGCGGGGGCGTTCGCGGTCGGCCTGCCGGGTTTACTATCGGCGCCATGACGTAAATAACCGTGCGGCAAAATGTCGGGACGGCATGCGCAATTTTCAATTGACTGCCGCAACCATTGGTTGCCGGATGTCTCGGAGTCAACCGATAGAGCGGCGATAAATAAATGGCGGCTGGCGATGATTCCGCGGCCTGGCCGTCGTCACAACCGCGAAGAACTGTGCCAGTTCGCCCGTGAAAGGGGTTGCCGATGAGCGGTGTACGTGTACTGGTAGGGACGCGCAAGGGCGCGTTCGTGCTGACTTCGGACGGCAAGCGCGAGCAGTGGGACGTCAGCGGGCCGCATTTCGCCGGCTGGGAGATCTACCACGTCAAGGGGTCGCCCGCCGACCAGGACCGGCTGTACGCCTCGCAGACCAGTAGCTGGTTCGGCCAGGTGATCCAGCGTTCTGACGATGGCGGGGTGACCTGGGAGCCGGTCGGCAACGAGTTCAGCTACCAGGGCGAGCCCGGCACGCATCAGTGGTACGACGGAACGCCGCACCCGTGGGAGTTCGCCCGAGTCTGGCATCTGGAACCGTCGCTGGACGACCCGGACACCGTCTACGCCGGGGTGGAGGATGCCGGCCTGTTCCGGTCGACCGACGGCGGGCGGCAGTGGCAGGAACTGCCCGGGCTGCGCGGCCACAAGTCGGGGCCGTTGTGGCAACCGGGCGCGGGCGGGATGTGCCTGCACACGATCATCCTGGATCCGTCCCAGCCCGGGCGGATCTTCACGGCTATCTCGGCCGCGGGCGCGTTCCGGTCCGATGATGAGGGCGAGACATGGCGGCCGGTGAACCGTGGCTTGCGTTCCGAAGGCATCCCGGATTCCGACGCCGAGGTCGGCCATTGCGTGCACAACCTGGCGATGCACCCATCATGCCCGGCTGTGCTGTACATGCAGAAGCACTGGGACGTGATGCGCAGCGACGACGCGGGAGAGTCCTGGCGCGAGGTCAGCGGCGACCTGCCGACCGACTTCGGGTTCCCCATCGACGTGCACGCGCACGAGCCGGAGACCGTCTACGTGGTGCCGATCACCAGCGACTCGCACCATTTCCCGCCGGAGGGCAGGCTGCGCGTCTACCGCAGCCGTACCGGCGGGGGCGAGTGGGAGCCGCTCACCAAGGGCCTCCCGCAGGAGCACTGCTACGTCAACGTGCTCCGCGACGCGATGGCCGTCGACTCCCTCGACTCCTGCGGGATCTACTTCGGCACCACCGGGGGACAGGTATACGCCTCCGCCGACTCCGGAGACAGCTGGGAGCCGATCGTCCGCGATCTGCCTGCCGTGCTGTCCGTGGAGGTACAGACGCTGCCTTGACATCCTCTCCCGCCTGAAAGGGCGGGGGATTCCAGCTACTCACCCGCCGGTTGGGAGGCGAGCAGCCGAGGTTCGCGGTTCACTGGCCCGGCGCACCGGATGCCTCCTCGTAGCTGCGGCGCACCTGGCCGCGGGGTGTGCCCATCTATCGTAGACGTGTTCGATTATCGTAAATCGTGAGGGGAGGCGGCGGCGTTTCGCTTCGGCCAGAAGGCCGGGTCTCCACGCCGCGCACCTGATGATTAGAGTGATGCTGCCCGCGCACCTGCGGACGCTGGCCCGCGTCGACGGCGAGGTGACACTCGATGTCGCGGGCCAGGTGACCCAGGGCTCGGTGCTGGACGCGTTGGAGGCCAGGTACCCGATGCTGCGCGGCACCATCCGGGATCAGCAGACAAGGAAGCGGCGGGCGTTCGTCCGGTTCTTCGCCTGCGAACAGGACCTGTCGCACGAGCAACCGGACGCCCCGCTGCCCGAGGCCGTCGTGGCCGGTGCCGAACCTTACCTGATCGTCGGCGCGATGGCCGGCGGCTAAGCATGCCTCATGCGTATCCTGTCCATCGGGACACCGACAGATCGTCGCGGCTCAGCGCCTTCGGCCCGGCGGCCGGCCACTAACGCGCCCGCGGTATTGGATGGTTGGATGGCCGCCGCCGACGCTGCCGCCGCGGCGGCGGTCGGGGCCGGCCCGACGGCAAGAGGGCGTCGTTGCCACCCGGCTCGCTACCTGGAGGCAATCACGGAGCCTGGCTCCACGTGATTGCCGCCTGATCTCGCTCCGGGGTGCGGACCTGGCTCCGTAGTCCTACGGATACTGCGGTTCAGGTCACGGCGCCGGGGTCGGCGATCTCCGTACGCGCCCCGGATTTGCCGTGGCCGTTTCGCGCCTAGCGTCGAGTCCGTCAAACAAAACAGCCGGTCGCGCCGGTGGCCAGACGTCACGGCGCGGGCGGCGCTCCAAGAACGGAGACGGACATGCCTCTTTGGTTTTGGCTCAATATCCCGGCCGCGATAGTGGTGATCAGCGCCACCGCCGGCATCCCCCTCTGGCTGGTCCTTAGGCAGCCCAATGAGAACCGGGAAGACGCGCGTCGGCTGTCTGCCCCTACCGCCCAGCCATCCGCGCCGCGCCCGCTACCCGAGCGGGAAGCCCAGCTGACGCACTGACGCCGCCACCGCGGTATGGGCGTTCGCTCGCAGCCCTCGACGAGGAGAAAGGAACCCACATGCCCGCCTTGGTCCGTCCGGACCATGATGTGACGGGGATCTCCAGCAGATCCCCGTCCGGCCCGGCGCATCCAGGCTTTGTCCACCCCATCCACCTCAGCCCCCCGCCGCTGCGGACCGCGGACGGCCACCACCTGGATGAGCGCCATGCTAGCTGGCTCGAGCTCTTCTTTGATCTGGTCTTCGCCGGGGCCGTGGGGCAGCTCGCCGGCGCCTTGCAGGATGCCCCGACGGTCGGCGCACTGGCCCGCTTCGCGATGATCTTTACGCCCATCTGGTGGTTGTGGGTGCAGCTGTCCTTTTACGCCGACCGCCACGAATCCGAAAGCGCCGCGCATCAGAGCGCATTCCTGACCGCCATGTTGCTGTGCGTGGGCCTGGCGGCCAGCGCGCCGAGGGCCCTGGCCGGGTATACGACCGGCTTCGTCATCGCCTTCGTGCTGCTACGTGGCCTGCAACTGGTGCTGTACGCCTGGGCTCGCCGTCACCTGCCCGCCACCCGTCAGCTTTACGGCCGGTACCTGGTCTTCTTCAGCGCCGGCGGGGCGCTGTGGCTGTGCTCGCTCGCTGTTGCCGCTCCCGCCCGGTACGCATTCTGGGGCGCCGGCCTGCTCATCGATGCGGTCGGCGCCCTGGCCATGCTGGCCCCGCGTCGGCGCGTCCCGCCCAACACGTCCCACCTCGCCGACCGGTTCAGGATCTTCGTGCTGATCGTCCTCGGGGAATCGGTGGCCCGCCTCATCAGCGCGGCGACGATACGGCCCTGGAGCGTGCCGCTGGCCGTCGTGCTCGCCGCGGCGCTGATCACCCTGGCCGCCCTGTGGCAGGCGTGGCTCACCGCGGCCGACCGCGGCGCGATGGACGGGCCGCAGGCGATAGCCGGTTTCACCGCCGCCAACCTGCCCGTCGTGGCCGGCATCGCCGCCGCAAGCGCCGGATTGCACATCGCCATCCTGGCCGCCGATGGGGCGGCGACGATCGGGATCGGGCCACGGGCCGCGCTCTACGGCGGCGTCAGCATCTGCCTGCTGGCCACCGCGATCCTGCCCTCGAGCAGGATGACACGCTGGCGGCGGGCGGCCCGGCTGGCCACGTCCGCGGCCGCGATGGGACTGGTTTTCATGGGCGCCTTCGTGCTGCCGGTTTACCTTGTTCCCGCCCTGACCGTGATCCTCGCGCTGGGCCTGGCCGTCGAGACCCATCCCAGCTGGCGCGGGCCTTTCCGTACTGGTGAACGGCTTGCGCGACAGGCGCTCGTCAGCTTCCCCGGTAGGTGGAGTAGGCAAACGGGCTGAGCAGCAGCGGCACGTGGTAGTGCTCGTCCCGTTCGGTCATCTCGAAGATGATCGTGACCTCCGGGTAGAACGACGCCGCTCCGCGCGCGCCGAAGTACGCCCCGCTGGCGAACGTGATGCGGTAGACGCCAGGCTCGAACTGCCCGGCGCCCTCGTCGCCGGGCAGGCGAAGCCGCCCGTCGGGGCCGGTCTGCCCCTGGCCGGCCGGCACCCACCCGCCGTCGCCGTTGCGTTCCAGCCGGACCCGGACACCCGTCGCGGGACGCCCGGTCGTCGCGTCGAGAACGTGCGTGGACAGCGTCACAGGCCGAGCAGCTTCGTCATCCGCAGCCGGGTTATCTTCAGCAGTTCGGCACGCACCACGGCCCGTTCGGCATCCTGATCATTCCCGAGCCTCGCCCGCAGCCTGGCCAGCATCTCCTGGCCAGACAGGCCGGTGGCGCAGATCAGGAAAATGTGACCGAAGCGCTTTTCGTAGGCGAGGTTGCCCTCGGCCAGCCCCTGGCGTACCTGGCCGCTGGCCTCCGCGGCCGCCGACTGCTCCGCGGCCGACATCCCGCCGCTGGCGGCACGATCGCCGATCCGCGGATGCCCGTTCATGGTCTCGACGATATCGTCCCAGGTCAAAGCGTCGAACGCGGCGTCAACGGCGGCTAGCAGCGCGGCCGGATCCCGGTAGGGCCGGCCGTCGGCGATCGCCTTCGCGAACGCCCTCGACGCGCAGCACGCCAGGACCGCCCGCTCGGCGTCCTGCGCCGGGGCTGCGTTGAATGAACTCAGGGTGGCGGCCGCGGGTGCCCGCGGGCTCAGGTTCGCCATGCGAACATCCAATCAGGCCCGGCCAAACCGCCGGTAGCCGCCCGTCAACTGAATCACGGGTAACCGACTCAGGCCATTTTTTGACCAGGTAGATTTCTTCCTCGCCCTGCGGGTTCGCTAGCTTTGTCCGGGTGGTGGTGATCCGAACCGGTTCGGCGGCAGATGCGGCGCAGATCGCTGTGGTGCAGCGGGAAGGCTGGTTCGCCGCGTACGAGGGCATCATCCCGGCCGAGATCATCGACCGCGTCACCGCCCCCGATCACGGCGCGCGCGTGCGGCAGACGTTCCGGACCCGGCCCTGGCAGCGCATGCTCGTGGCGGTTGCCGCTGGCCAGGAAGACCAAGGTCAAGCCGGAGAGCCGACCGCGCCTGGCATCGTCGGCTACGCGTCCTTCGGACCTGAGAGGGACGTGCTGAACGCGCCGTGGCCGCATCCACTGAGCACGGACGGCGAGGACGGCAGCGTCGCCGAGCTTTATGCGCTGTACGTCCGCCCGGCCTGGTGGTCGACCGGCACCGGCCGCGCGCTCATGGATCGGGTCCTGGCCAGGACCTCCGCCGCCGGCTACCTGTCTATCATGCTGTGGGTGCTGCGGGACAACCGCCGGGCCCGCCGGTTCTACGAACGGGCCGGATTCGCGCCAGACGGCGCCACCAACGTGCTCCATCGCCTCGGCGGCGTCACCGAACTCTGCTACCGCCGGGCCCTGAGTCCCTAGCCTCGTCAGGGCGTAGCCTGTGCGGCCGATCGTTCTTGCCGGGTGTTACGCCACCTCGCCACCCCGGCCCTGATGCACAGTCCCACGACGACGACCAGGATCACGCCGACCACTGCCCTGGTGCCGACCTTTGCGATGTACTTCGCGATCTCTTCGCCGAGAAAGTACGAAAGCCCGACGTACATCCCGATCCAGCCGACGCCAGCGGTGAGCGCTCCGAGCACAAACACGTAGAACCGCACCCGGAATATTCCCGACACAAACGCCGGCATCGTCACGGATGCTAGGAAGGTATGACGGCCGAAGGCACGATCGCCCTTGGCGAGCAGTTTCCGGCGTGATTTCTCGAGTCGCCCCGGGTGGTCGAGTAGCCAGCGTCCCTTGCGCACGCCGATCTCGTATCCCACCACCGACCCGAGCATCCAGGCAGCCATGGCCGTGGCCAGCACGATCCATATATTGAGCCGGCCCTCTCCGGCCAAGCAGCCCGCCGCGATCAGTGACGCATCCCCGGGGCCCGGCAGGCCGGCTCCCATTATCGCGACGAGCACGAACATGACGAGGTATTCGGACAGATTCACGGTTCGGTCCTGACTCGGCTACAGACCGGTCGCCAGGGCGGTGCTCATAGGTAGTCTCTTTTTCGCATCCACACGAGGGTGGCCCAGCCCCAGATAGGCGGCAGGTAGGAAGAGAACAAGCGCTGGATGAAGACCGCGGCAGTGGCATCGGCCTCCGAGACACCGGCCGCGGTGAGGCCGAGGATCATGCCTGCCTCCACTACTCCCAAGCCGCCTGGCGTCGGTGCGACGCCTGCGATCGTGGCGGCCAGCATGATGACCACGATCAGGACGGGAAGCCGGAGATGGTCACCGAAGGCCCGCAGCGAAACGGACAGGGCCATGGCCACGGCCAGTTCCTGGGCAAATGAGCCGCCCAGCAGCAGGACCAGCTTGCGCGGAGAGCTGGCTATCCCTTTGAGGTTGTCCCAGATGTCACGGACCTTGGGACGCGCCTTCTCGGCAGCCAGCCTGCGGAGCCTGGGCACGGCCAGGACCAGGCCGACCGCCAGGGCGACCAGCACCACCACGGCCAGGATGATCCACACCAATTTCGAATTCCCGCCCGACTGGGGGGTGATCTCGAGGTTGAGAGCTCCCCAGGCGAATGGCAGCGAAACCAGGAGCAGTACCGCCTTCGCGATCCAGCTCGAGGTGGCCATGATGGCGCCCGAGCTCAATGCCACCGATGAATCGTAGCCCTGTTTCTGGAAGAAGCGCACCCGGGTGGCGAAGACCGCGGCGGTCCCGCCGACCAGCGCGCTGAATGACTTAGCGACCTCGACGGCCAGCGTCCGCCCGAACGGAAGCGGCCCGGACACGCTGCCGACGCCTTCGATGGCCGAGGCCACGTAGGCCAGCTGGGCCAGGACGAACGCCATGATGACCCACAGCCAGTCGGCCCCGATCACGGTGTCGAAGGACTGGGAGACGTCGATGAGCACCCCGATCAGGGCCCACCCGCCGATGAGCGTGCCGACTACCATGATCAGCGTCGGCCAGCTGACCCGGCGCGGCTCCACCAGCTCGGGCACGTCGATCGACCCGGCCCGGGCAGCGCGCTGACGGACGTCCTCCAAGAACCCGCGCTTACCCCGCAGGAGTCGGCCGACCGCGGGGTCCAGCGCAGGCTTGTGCAGATGCCGCAGGGCGCCTTCGAGCATCTCCGGATCCAGGCACCGGGCCGCGGCGTCGGCGGCTCGTTCGGCGCCGACCTGCAGTGCCGTCGCCGCCAGGGCACCGGCCAGGTCGCGATCGAGCTGATCCGGCGAAGCGCTCCCTGAGGCGTTGCGGAAGTCCGCCACCACGATGGCCTGCCATGCCGGGTCGACCAGCAGCGCGTCACCACTGATCGCGCCGTGCGCGATGCGGGCCCGGCGCAGGGTCAGCAGCTGCCGGTACAGGTCGTCAAGAGCGGCATCGCTGATATCGGCAGGTTCGGTGTCCGAGAGCCTGGTCCCCGGCGGCAATCGGTAGACGAGCAGCGCGTCCTTGGACGGTCCCGCGGTTCCCGCCGCGGCGATCTCGGGCACGGCCACGCCCACCTGGCCGGCCCGCATGGTGAGGTATGCCTCGTGTTCGACCTGCTGGAGCCGGGTAATGGTGAGGCTCGGTCCGGAGTCCCGGTACAGCACGAACCGGCCCGCCTTGGTGAGGAGCCTGGCATCGGCCGCATCCCGGCCATAGACCTCGATGGCGATGCGCTGACCGGACGGATCCGCCCGGTAGGTCTCGGTTGCCTCGTACCTGGCTACCCCCCAGACCTGCCGTGTCACCGCGTGCACCTTGGTCGAGCGGATGCCGAGCTCCTCCAGCAGCAGCTGCACGTCACCGGTCGAGGGCAGGCCGAGCGGTGAGCCGAAGATGAGCCGGACCGCCGCCGTCGTCCCCCAGCCGATGGCCAGGCTCCCCAGGACGTTGAGTGGCAGCCCGTGACCTCCGACCGCTGAGGACAGAGCCACCAAGGCGATAAAGATCTCGATGAGGCGCTGCACGCCTCGCGCCAGATAGGGCAACGCGGCGGTCGCGACTGCCATGAAAAGGGCGATCTGGAGAACTGGGAAACTCAGGTCGTAGCCGTTAATCACGATCCCGGCCGGCCTTCCGCCGCGGCTTCCGAGCAAGAGAACCAAGATCCCGCTCACCGCTGCCGTGCCGGCCACACTCAACGCGATGTCGCGCGCGATCTCCCAGCGGCGCGCGACCAGCGCCAGTGCCACCAAGAAGATCGCGACGCCGAACGACCCAGCCTGGTAGACGACCGTCACCAGCCAGGTGATGCTCCGCGGCGGCGGATGGATGACCTGGACGATGGCCTCGTCGACGCGCGAGTCGTAGCGGATGACGAGTAGGCAGCACACCAGGGCGAGAATGGCAAGGGCCAAACGCGCTCCGTCGCTCCCGCGCCGGCGTCGCTGGCCGTCGCCGACCGGAGCCAACAGGACCGAGCGCCAGCCGCGCAGAAATGAGGTCTCGGGAGGAGTCTCGGGAGGAGACTCCGCGCTTTTTATGACGTCTTCAGCCATCCGGGACCAACTGCCCTTCGAGTGTTGCTGCTGGCTGCCGTCTGAGACGAACAATACCGGTGGACGAGGCGCCCGCCGGGAGCAGAGCGGCACCTTACCGTGGATGGCCGGGCTTCAGTCGGTTGACTGAGGCGCAGCACCGGTCATGGGGCGGTCAGGTGACTCAAGCGTCGGGCATTCCCTCACGATCGACAGCGGCTGGCGCGAGGTAGCCGACGTGTACCTGGCCTGGCTCGGCAAGCAGGGCCTGTGACGCGGCAAGCCGTCTCAGCGTCAGGGGCGCGACCGTAGCGTCGCCACGGCTGGTGATGTCTGGTGTGCGCGTCCCAAGGGGACGCCGGTAGCCACGATCAACGCCGACTCTCCCGAGGAGCTTGTCGCTGAGATCAGGGAGCAGGAGGCTGCGCGGTAGGTGCAGCGGCAGGCGGAGCCGTGGTGCGTCTGCGCTGACAGCGCGTGCGGCTCACCAGCCGCGTTCGCGCCACTCCCCCAGGTGGGGACGCTCGGTCCCCAGCGTGGTGTCGTTGCCGTGCCCGGGGTACACCCAGGTGGCGTCGGGCAGCCGGTTGAACAGCCGCTCGGTTACGTCATTGAGCAGCAGCGTGAAGTCGTCAGGACCGGTTGCCGGCGGCCGGCCGGTAGTATATCCCGAACCGTAGGTGGTCTTGCCCACGCCGCCGGGGAACAGCGAGTCTCCGGTGAACAAGTGCGGCGCATCGGCCAGCGTGCCGCCCGCGTCGTACAGGACGGCGAGGCTGCCCGGCGTGTGCCCGCGCAGGTGAATGAGGGACACGGCGCAGTCGCCGAAGGTCAGCACCTCGCCGTGCTCAGCGCGGTGCCCGACCGATACAGGCAGCTCGTCCGCGTCGGCTGGATGCGCGACCACCACCGCGCCAGTGTGCTTTTGCACCTCGGGGAGCGCCTGCCAGTGGTCGAAGTGCCGGTGCGTCGTCACGATCGTGCCGACCGGCGTGTCGCCGATCATCTCGATCAGCCGGCCCCCCTCGTTGGCCGCGTCGATCAGCAACCCCTGCCCGGTGCTCCCGCAACGTAGCAGGTACGCGTTGTTGTCCATGGGACCCACGGCTATCTTGGTCACGATCAGGCCGTCGATCTCCCGCGTGTCGGACGGACCGCCGACATGTACTTTTCCGGTGTAGGTCACTTTCAGAACCCTATACCGAACGGGGCTAGTATCCCTGGCCACCTCCACGGCATTGCCGCCCGTGGTTCACGCCCACCAGGCTGGAGGCCCGCGTGAAGATACTCGTCCTGGCCGGCCACCACGTGCATGAGCTGCTGCCCTACGCCGAGTGCGCCGACGTCATGCGCGAGGCCCTGGCCGAGCTGGCCCGTGGCCAGATCCAGCAGCCGCTGCGGACGATCGTCCGGCCGCGGGACGCGGCAGGCTTCATGGGCCTGATGCCCGCCTATTCTCCTGGCGCCGGCTACGGGCTGAAGGCCATCTGCATCACGCCGGGCAACCCAGCCATCGGCAAGGACGCGCATCAGGGCGGCGTGCTGCTGTTCGACGTGCACACCGGGGAGCCGCTGGCCCTGGTCAACGCGTCCGCGGTCACCGAGATCAGGACCGCGGCCACCTCCGCCGTCGCCACGGACCTGCTGGCCAGCCCCGGTGCCGCCGAACTGGCCATCGTCGGGACCGGGGTGCAGGCCCGGGCGCACGCGCATGCCATCGCCGCCACCCGGCCCCTGACCGCGATCCGGCTGGCCGGACGCCACCTCGCGCGGACCCGCGAGGTGGCCGCCGAGCTGGCCGGGCAGCTGGGGTTGCCGGTCATCGCCCATGACGACGTGGCCGCCGCGGTCGACGGGGCGGGCATCGTGGTCACCGCGACCACCTCGCCGCGCCCGGTGCTGCGCCGGGAGTGGCTGTCCCCGGGCGCGCACGTGAACGCGGTCGGCTCCTGCGTGCCGGCCGACCGGGAGATCGACACGGCGACGATGGCCGAGGCGGCCATCTTCGCGGACAGCCGGGAGTCCGTGCGGAACGAGGCCGGCGACTACCTGCTGGCCGAACGCGAGGGGGTAGTCAACCCGGTCCGGGCCGAGCTCGGCGAACTACTCACCGGGACGGCACCGGGGCGCGCCGGCGACGAGATCACCCTGTTCGAGTCGCTCGGCCTGGCGGCCGAGGACCTGGCCGCGGCGAGCTACCTGTACGAGAAGGCGAGCCGCCTGGGCGCCGGGACCGCCGCCGATTTCTAGGCAGCCCGGCGACCCGCGGACGGCCTTCGCTATCGTGGAGGCAGGGGCGGGCATAACGATGGCTGATCCGATGCTTTGCAAATAGGACGGGGCAGACCCCGGATGCGGCGACCCGAAAATGTCAGACCCCCCGGCTACCATCGCCAAGCGACCCGTCCACCTACTTTCGGAGCCCTAAGAGAGCAGAGGCGTAGTGGCTGACCGGCTTGTCGTTCGCGGCGCCCGCGAGCACAACCTGAAGGATGTCTCGCTCGACCTGCCGCGGGACGCCATGATCGTGTTCACCGGGCTGTCCGGTTCGGGCAAGTCCAGCCTGGCCTTCGACACCATCTTCGCCGAGGGCCAGCGCCGGTACGTGGAATCCCTGTCCGCTTACGCGCGGCAGTTCCTCGGCCAGATGGACAAGCCCGACGTCGACTTCATCGACGGGCTGTCGCCGGCGGTCTCGATCGACCAGAAATCCGCCAGCCGTAACCCGCGGTCCACCGTGGGCACGATCACCGAGGTGTACGACTACCTGCGGCTGCTTTACGCCAGGATCGGCAGGCCGCACTGCCCGATCTGCGGCCGGCCGATCGCGCGGCAGACCCCGCAGCAGATCGTGGACCGGGTGCTCGAACTGGAGGAGGGCACCAGGTTCCAGGTGCTCGCCCCGGTGGTCCGCGGGCGCAAGGGCGAGTACGGCGAGCTGCTACGGGAGCTGCAGATCAAGGGGTACTCGCGGGCCCGGGTTGACGGCACGATGGTGCGCCTGGACGAGGCCCTATCGGGTCAGTTGCCGGCGCTGAAGAAGTACGAGAAGCACGACATCGAGGTGATCGTCGACCGGCTCGCGGTGAAGGACACCGCGCGGCGCCGGCTGACGGATTCGGTCGAGACCGCGCTCGGCCTGTCCGGCGGGGTCGTCGTGCTCGACTTCATCGACCTGCCGGAGAACGACCCGCACCGCGAGCGGATGTACTCCGAGCACCTGGCGTGCCTGTACGACGACCTGTCCTTCGACGAACTCGAGCCGCGCTCGTTCTCGTTCAACTCTCCGTGGGGGGCCTGCCCCGACTGCACCGGGCTCGGCACCAAGCTCGAGGTCGACCCGGAGCTGATCGTCCCGGACGAGTCCAAGTCCCTCGAAGAGGGCGCGATCGCGCCGTGGAGCAGCGGGCATACCAGTGACTACTTCGTCCGGCTGATCCAGGCTCTCGGCGAGACGCTCGGGTTCCGGATGGACACGCCGTGGGTGAAGCTGCCGGCCAAGGCCAAGCAGGCGCTGCTGCGCGGCTACGACCTGCAGGTGCACGTCCGGTACAAGAACCGGTACGGCCGGGAGCGCTCGTACTACACCACGTTCGAGGGCGTGATCCCGTGGGTGGAGCGGCGGCACGCCGAGGCGGAGTCCGACTCGAGCCGGGAGAAGTTCGCCGGGTATATGCGGGAGGTGCCGTGCCCGTCCTGCCACGGGGCCCGGCTCAAGCCGGTGTCGCTCGCGGTGACCGTGGACGGCAGGTCGATCGCCGAGCTGTGCGCGCTGCCGGTTGGCGAGCTGGCCAAGCTGCTGCTCACCCTGGAGCTTTCCGACCGCGACCAGCAGATCGCCCAGCGGATCGTGAAGGAAGTCAACGCGAGGATGGGCTTCCTGCTCGACGTGGGGCTCGACTACCTGACCTTGGACCGGGCGTCGGCGACGCTGGCCGGCGGCGAGGCGCAGCGGATCCGGCTGGCCACCCAGATCGGTTCCGGGCTGGCGGGGGTGCTGTACGTGCTGGACG
>Ga0074046_10000240_pt1 | contig 48593 bp, 47 predicted proteins | sample BogForMeECP23OM3_FD_94441 | JGI IMG/M metagenome (GOLD analysis project Ga0074046, IMG submission 94441) | Bog forest soil microbial communities from Calvert Island, British Columbia, Canada - Bog Forest MetaG ECP23OM3 | ecosystem: Environmental > Terrestrial > Soil > Wetlands ... | reverse complement strand
GCGCGCCTGAGAACAATAAGAAGGTCTTCCGCGGGCGCCGTGGACAGGGCCCTCACGGCGCGGGCAATCCGCTCCATTGTGCCTTTGTATTTGTCGGCTGTCGGCAGTTCCAGCACAGCGCAAAAATCTTCGAGCGCGATCATGCGCTTGTCGTCGCGGCCTTCGCGTATGTCGAAGCGCTCGACAATCAGCGCCGGCGGCATGCCGTCGGGCATCGCGACAAGCGCCGTGGCTGGCACATCAAAACCGGCGGCCCGGCCGAGAGCCATATCCAGCCATTCGATGATCGGAAGCGCATCGTATCCGCCCGTCCCGGCGGGCTTCAGAATGTGGGTAAACGGCTTGCCCGTGCTGGGCGCAAATGTGCCGTCAGCATCGAGGCACATCGGCGCTTTGATCTGCACGCCGGATAAACGCGGTGTATCGGCGTGCTCGTAAATCTGAGCGAGATTGCGCTCGAAGTTCTCCTCGATATCGCCGCGGCCGGGACCGACGTAGCGGCCGGTAAATACATCGCCCTTCGTATATTCTCCGAGTCGCGTCAGCAAAACATCGGATGGCAAGGCGAGCAGTTCGCCTTGCTGCTCGACGATTGTGATATTCGACATGTAGCGCTTGCCTGACCGCAGCAGAGCGCGCTCGTCCTTGTCCTTGAGAACCGTTTCGAGCCAGCCTTCCGGCAGCAGGGAGACTATGAACGGCGGCAGCTTCCCGGGGGTAGTCTGTCGAATGAGAGGCGGGCCGCCTTCGATCGGATTCCATCGCCATTCAAACCCGTCGTGGCGCAGATGACCGATCGGGTTGCCATGCCACGCGACAATGAGGTCGAGCGCCGCCTGATTCTTTGCCGGCGCGGCGGCAGGGCGGCGGAGGAGAGATCGCTCGGCGAGTTCTCCTTCCCGATGCCATTCGTTTTCGCGGGCCAAGGCCCAAACGGCATCGGCCGCCGCCTGCGGGCTGCCGTACTCTTCGATCAGGCGGGCGGCGATGGCCTCGCGCATGTCCTCATCGATTGAGGCCGCGTGTTCGCTGCGCAGACGGAACGCTTCAAGGAAGCGCTGTCGGATCGAAGAGACATTGACCTGGAATTCGCCCATGCCGTCATCAACGACGGCTGAGCCGATGGAGGGATGCGCCGGTGCTTCGTTCTGAATGATTTCCAGTGACCGGATGCGTGTGCGCTGCTTGCGTCGCGCGCTCAGGAAAAGGCGACCGTCGCGTGTCGGTCCGAGCAAGGCGGCGCTGGCGGCAGACAGGTAGGCGTGGGGATAGAGATACTTCGCGATGCGGACTGCGTGCCCAAGGACGAGGGCGTCGACATCGTCGTCCGGATCGACGTAGATGCCGCGCATGAGCTGGATGAGCTTTCCCGTCTCGGCCCGGTAGTGGCTGCGGGTCTTGTCCAAGGTTTCGCCAACAAGGTGGAGTGCCATTCTAACTTTCCCGTCCTTCAGGTACGCTTAAGTTAGCACCATGAGCCAGATTTGGGAAGCAATTTCTAACTATCTCGTTCTTCAGGTACGCGACAGTTAGAATTACGCCTGAAACCGCTCCTAATATCAGAGCATTCCATTTATATGTTTGATTTTCGCACATTGTTTGATATTGTGTTCGTAAATCAGACACAGGTGAACCACATGACTACCGCCACGACAGCAAAACCTAAAACACAGGCAGCAGAGGCAGCCTTTCCCGCACAGGCAATCGAGGCATCCATCCGTGGATTCCTTGCACAGGAAGGAGCGATGCAGGCGGTGCTGCATGGAGGCGGCGGCGCCGCCGGCGCCGGCGGAACAATCGGGACGATCGGGCCGCAGCCCAGTATCGATTCCCTCGTCGTCGTCGAAGTTCTGCTCGAGCTGGAAACCCAAGTCCCTTTTGAGTTGCCCGAAAGTCTTGTGCAGGCTGGCGGATACGACAGCGTGGATGAGGTCGTCCAGCACCTGATGCCGAAATTGCAGCTGAAGTGGAACCAACATCACAAGGAGAAGATTTAATGCCGGATGAAGGTAAAGGAAAAGCCAAGTCCTCAAATGACGAGAGCGTGGATCGGCAGAAGCTGGGCGCGCGTCTCCGCGAAGCGCGAGAGTATCTGGGACTCTCCCAGGATGAGGTGGCGAAATATCTAGGCACGCCGCGCACGGCCCTCACGCATATCGAAAGCGGGCAGCGCCGCATCGACGCGCTGGAACTCAAGAAATTGGCTCAGCTCTACAAGCGGCCTGTCGTCTATTTCACCGGGGAAAACCAAACCGACGCGGGCATGCCCGAAGATGTCGCTCATCTCGCGCGCGCGGCAGCCGGACTGTCGGAAGGCGACCGTCGGGAATTGAGCCGATTCGCCGAATATCTCCGCTCCCGCGCGCAAAGCGAGGAGTCATAGCATGACTGACATGCGCGGAGCCACTCTGAAGGGGAGGCGGGAAGCCGTCCGGCTGCATCGTCAGTTCGAGATGCGGGAGCGTATCGAGCAAGACGGCGGCCGGATCGACGTATTCGACACGATCATTAAATGCGGCGTTCCCCTTGTGTTCAAGCCCCTCGACGGACTCCTCGGCGTTTTCATCGATGTTCCCATGCCGGGGGTCATGGTAACGACCCGGCGCGGCTTAAGCGTTCAGCGTTTTACGGGCGCGCACGAACTCGGTCATTGCCGCCTCGGTCACAGTCCCAGCCTGGATGACGAATCCATGTTGCGGCGTTCACCGTTCAACGTTGGTCCGGACGACAAGCAGCAAGAACTCGAAGCGGATGCCTTCGCCACGGAGTTCATGCTGCCCCCATGGCTTTTCGCAGCGCATTTTCTGCGGCAGGGCTGGACGCCGGACATGATGGCGGACCCGATGGTGGTCTACCAGCTCGCGCTCAGGCTTGGCGCCAGTTATGAAGCGACGTGCCGATCTCTCATGCGGCGCGGCGTCGAGGTAATCAGGCGACGGACTGTCGATCAGTTGCTGGAACTGCAGCCGCGCGCGATCAAGAAGGCGATTCTCGAGGACTACGAACCACCCGATTTTTTTCGTGATGTCTGGCTGCTCACCGCCAAGGACGAGAACACCGTCATCGAAGGAAGCCGCTCCGACCTCTTCGTGCTCAAGCTTACGGAACACAGCGGGGCCGGATATGTCTGGACTTTTGACGAACTGAATGAGACGGGTTTTGCCGTCGTTCGCGACGAACGGGAGGGCCCAGACGGCGACGCCGTCGGGGATCACGTCACACGATCGATTACCACCCTCTCAGAAGGACAACAACATGGCCGCATGGTTCTGGCTGAACGGCGGCCATGGATGCCGCATGCAGAACCGCTCGGACAATTTTCCGTTCGCTATGACCTTTCGGGACCTGAAAACGAAGGACTGTCCCAGGCAGAACGGCGCCTAGTTCTGGAGGCTGCCTGATGGGGGTAGCGATTGACTGCGATCTGCGCTCCCTGTTTGGGCCGGTGCGCGACCAGGGCGCGCGTCCGACGTGCCTGGCCTTCGCCGCCAGTGACGCTCATGCAGCGGTGCGACCTGACTGGGTGCCGCTGTCTTGCGAGTATGCCTACTTCCACGGGCTGAAACGCGACGGCGCCGGCCCAAACAGCGGGACAACGCTCGACGGCATGCTCGCGGCGATCAAGGAGGACGGCCAACCGCCTGAAGAAATCTGGCCGTACCTGGCCAAAGTGCCCACCGATATTGCGTCGTGGAAGCCGCCGGCAAAGCCCCAACCGTGCTACCGGCGGGCCAGCGCGAGCGGGCGCGGCCCCAATGCCGAAGTCCTGCAGCTTCTCGACAAGAACGTACCCGTGCTATTGACCATGAAGTTGTCCGACGCGTTTTATCGGCCGAACGCAGATGGCGTTATCGCGGCGACGGAGCCGCCAGACCCCAAACGGCGGCACGGAGTCATCGCGGTTGGTTATGGCCAGAGTAGCGGCCGCCGATTGATTCTGATTAGAAACAGCTGGGGGCCTGTGTGGGGTATCGGCGGGTACGCATGGCTCACGGAAGACTATTTGACGCCGAGACTTTATGGATTCGCTGAAATGAGAGAGGACCTGACAAATGTATCTGCCCATCGCACCAACACCAACATGTGCAGCGGGGTGGCTTAATGCCGCCAAGGCGGTTAACGCGGCGCACGGCCACGAGGCGCACAACGTCATCATCGATGTGGCGGAGCCATTGAGTGAATCCGCGGCGGACAGTCGTGTTGTGCAACTGGTTGACAGCTTTCTCCGGTCGAAAAAAGCCATGCCGGTTCAGGCGGTGGCGAACACGATCTTCCCGCAGGATCTGTACATGCGGCATGGGGCGCCCAAGCTCTACGGCGTGTACGAAAATGTATACGCGCACATCAAGAAACAGGGGGACTGGGGGCGATATTTCGAGCGGATGATCCGGCGCTCCACGTCGGCCGGCAAGGTCATCAATCCGCTCGGGGACATGGTCGCCAAGATGAAACAGCATGTGCATGGCGGCGGGAAGACTTTTCGGAATATTTACGAACTGACAATTTCAGACCCGACGCTCGACATCCCCATTTATGATCCCGAGCGCGATGCCGGACCGGTGATGAACCGCCAGTGCCTGAGCTTTCTGAGTTTCAAGCTAGAACAGGAAAACCGACTGATGTTAACCGCAGTCTACCGGAATCATTATTACGTCGAACGGCTGCTGGGAAATCTGATCGGGCTCGCGCGGCTTATGGCTTTTGTCGGCCATGAAGCCGGCGTGCCGGTGGGCCCGCTGACAGTGGTGTCAACGCATGCGGTGATAGACGCCCCCAAAGGCGGCGGGCGCAGGGAGGTAAATCAGCTTCTGTTGGAATGCGAAGGCGCTTACGAAGCCGTCGTGGCCGCATAGATAAACCTAATGCGGAAGGCGGGCAGGGGGGAGATCATAAAGCTCGTTCATGCCGCGGATGAACTCCGCCTGACCGCCGTAGCTCGGGTGCCTGACAGCATGGCAATCGATATCGAGTTCGAGAAGCGAGTGATGCGCGTCCCTGCCAATGGCAATCACGCTTTTCGGGCGGAGCATCTTCAGGAGCGTGAAAAGAAGGTCCTGGAATACTTCGCGTTCAGCCCGCGTGTGACAGCGATTTGATAACGGGTCGCCTGGCTCGAATGGATGCAAGGGGAAAATATTCCAAAGAAAAACCGGCTTATCGATTCGCGTCAAAACCTTCCAGATGATGGCCGCGGTGCGCTCGGCAACGGGCGGGCCTTTGGTCGCGCGAGAAAGAGCAAGACCGCCGTAAATGTCGCTGAATGTTTGAAGGTGAATTTCGTCAGTGAGCGGAAGGCCGGTCCGTCTTCCACCACGGTAGCCCAGATCGCGCGCTATCCATACGGAGTCTATGCCGTCTTCCGCCGCTGCTTTGACGACAGCAAGAAGATTGGCGCGGCGTCTTTGAGGAGCATCGGCCCGGTCATGCAATTGGCACCGGTCGCTGTACGGATTGAACACATCTTCAAGATGGATGGCGGTGAGAGCGTCGACGAAGGCAGCCGGTTTCATGTTTTCATTTTCTCGAAGGTTATGGTTCGTTTGGTGAGGTCAGCCACGATGGTGCCGCCTCGATGCTTGCGAAGCTGGCGGAACACTTTGTACCCCTCCAGGATCGCTTCTTCCCACAGCCAGAGGGGGCAGCATTCCGCCTCGTACCCAGAGACAAGTTCGCGCACAGCCTTGAGCAAGCCGTAGTCGAGGCTCTTCAGTTTTTCAAAATCATCAAGCTTGGTCGCGTGATTGAAAACCCAGGTTGAGATTCCCTCCTCGATCAGGATTGCGCGCGCGCCGTCTTCTGCTTCATCCAGTTCCGGGCGGCTCTTCCGCTTCACGCGGAACAATGCGCGCAACACGGGAGACCAGCCGAGAATGGCGGCGTTGGCCAGATGAAACACGTCATGGAATCGGTAGTCATCTTTTTCAAGCTTGTTGTCGGTGAGACGATCGCCGATATTGACGCCGTTGCGACGCAAAAACACGTATGTCTGGCCGTTAACCGTCCTCTCAAATATCTGCATTTCTATACGTCGAGGAATTTGTTCGGCCGCATCATCGCCCTCATCGAACAACGCCGGATATACACGTTTCTCGGGCCACCGGTCGAAAATCTTCCCGAGGTTCCGATGGGCTGCCTCGGCGAGGCTGACATGGGCTTCATTCGCGGCATTGATCAGCGCCCGGAAGATTGCCGACATGTGGGCTGACAGCAAGTCCGGATTGCGATTGATGCGCCCGGCGGAAAAGTCGGCGACCAACGTTCCGGCTTCTCCCGCCAGCCGCATTAGCGTGGCTTCGAACGCATCCTGAGCGCCCGGTCCCGTTGCTTTCAAAGCCGGTTGGAAAGCGGCGAACTTGATGTCGCGTGTCTGATGCCCTGCCTTCCCGCCGTTTTCGGATTCACGGTGAATATGCAGAGCCATGTCGGAGAGGGTTACGCCGGCGCGCGTCGCCAGATTCGAAAAGTACCACAGCACATCCCCGAGTTCTTCGACAACCGACTCCTCGTAACCAGAATAGGAAACAGTATCCCGCTGCTTCTTCTTGAGCTCGCTGAGCAAGCTCCCGATCTCGCCGAAGAGCCCGAGGAGGGGGAAGTCGAGACGAGCGGTGCCTCGTCGGACAGTACGATCGGTTCCGGCGGCGAGCGCCTGATACTGTCTGACGCTCAGCGCCGCGGGCGATGCCGCCAACACGACCGCCAGGTTTGGAGGCCTTCCTGCGGCTGCCGCGCGTTTTTTTGAGGTCATAGACATGTTCTTGGTCGCGGTCATTAGGACTTCGGCGGGGTTGGCGCCAGCAACTGCCAGCCTGGGCCGAACAGGTGTAGTGTAGCCATTGCACACCAAGTTGGATAGCCCAGATCGAGCAAGGTATTAACTGCGTGCGGAACTTCGTGGCGTTTCTTAAGGACGCTCTACCGCGTAGGTTTGGAACTCAGTGGCCGGCCGCCAGGCACAAATGCTGGGCAACCATCGACGGATTGGGAATAACATCCGTTGAGCGGGTTGGCAAGGTGACTAATATGTAGATATATGAAAAAAGTCCAATCCCCTGAAAAGGCTCTCGTTTCTCGTCGTTACTCATTGTCGTTGCGACTGGGTCGCTGGAGTTCTCAATGAATTGCCTCGAACTGACGGCGGAAGAGCAAGCGCTGCTCGACCGGATCGATTTTCATGCTGTGTCCCCTGAAAAACACGAGCCAGGATACTGGAACGTGGTTGGCGACGCTTCGCTCGGGTTGATGAAATTGCTGACAGCGCGTACAGCGATTCCCGCGGTCAGGACAAGATACTTTACCGATCCCGACTTCAACATCGGTGGAAGGGGCCGCTCGCGCGCCGATATTTTCGAAAAGAACGGCACGCATGGCGAGGCGATCTTCCGTCATGCTCACTTTCTGAAATACCTGCACTACTTCTTGTACGGTCCGGACTTGCCGCCTCAGGTCACTGAATCGTTCCGACAGAAAATCAGCGAAATCGGGTTCGTCACTTCCTCCGACATCGTCCCGCTCGGCGCATTCGCCCGACAACTCACGCGAGCGAACAGGCTCAACGCCGGTGACCCCGCGGAAGAATTTTTCAAGCTGGCGCTGGACTGTGGACTCGAACTGCATGAGGCGCGGTCAATCCGGGATTCGGTAAAAGTGGCCCGCTAGGAAATATTCCAACGATTGAGGCGGTCATTCGCCATATCGTCGTCGTTGGAAAGATATGAACGAGCAAACACTTCTTGTCAGCAAAACATTAGCGGCCTTCAGGCACAGTCACTCCGTCCGCTGCGCTTCCGACAAAACTGGCGTTCCGTCTATGTCTGAAGGCGGCGGCAAGCCTACGATGAATAAGTGGGGCCCTCTATGCTGATGAAGGCCCACCGGGTTCAGACGAGGGTGATCTTTTTTCTTCAGATTGTGTCTTGATACTGTCTTCGCTATGTCGAGCCGTTATGACCAGGGTGCACGATCGCTCAAACAGGAAGCGGTAGGCCGCTTTCTTGTGGCCTGACAGTCCCCATTACAATATGAATACAAGTCCGGTACTTTTTGGCGTCATTTCCTGCAGGGATAGTCGTGAACGAGCTGGGTCTTGAAATCAACGAGGTGACGCCGTGGTTCGCGATCGGACCCCAGCATGGATACACGCGCGTAACGGTTTCAGCGGAGCACGCCGGTAACTGGGAGGGGCTTCTCTCCGACGCCGTACGGCGTTGTTACATTTCAGACGCGCGGCTGGCGACCGCCGCGGCGGCGGCGAACACTACCCAAGGCGCGATCATGGCGGCATTGCTTCCGGACCCCGGCTCCGTAATGTCCGGCGATTTCGGAGAAATCGTTGGCTTCCTTTATCTCGCCTCTCGGCGGGCGGGTACGATCGGTCCGAAAAAATGGCGCCTGAAGCAGGATAGAACGAAGGCTGCGCCACATTCTGATATCGTCCAATTCTTCCTCCCCCAATGGCCAGAGCCAAGTTCGCAAGATCGCCTGGTGTGCGGTGAAGCCAAAGCAAAAGCGACTGCGGGAACCTTCGCGCCCATCCCAGCAGCCATCGAGGGCAGCCAGACGGACAGGACGAGCCGACTAAGCCGCACGCTTGTCTGGCTGAGGGATCGCTCTCTTTTGCAGGATATCGGTGCCGTAACGGTCGACCAGTTGAATAGGTTCATCAACGCGACCGAATTCCCGGCGTGCGTTCGCGAGTTTCACGCGATCGCCGTTATCTGCTCGGACCTGGTCGAAACCGAGTTGGCTAATCTGGTCCCTGACGCTATTCCGAACGACTGCGCTTTGGCGGTGATTTCAGTTCCAAACTTGAGGGCTACGTACACAACCGTCTTCGAAGCTGTTCACGGCTCCGTAATTGCGGAGCCTGAGGTACTCCCATGACAGAAACATTGAATCGATGGATCGCAACCGCAGATGCCGTCCGTCACATGGACCATTTTCGTATCGCACAAGTGCCGCTGGCGATGGGATTTGTCCGCAGTCGTGTTGACGATTACTACATCTCGCTGGTCGGCGATCTCTTCGACAGAATGAGAGTGAACCAAGCGGAGTCGGCAGAATGGGCCCGTCTTGGAAATGCTTTCGCGCAATTTGCGGAAGACGACTCCGGCATCTTGACGCGTTCAGCGATCAACCGCTCTGAAGCGGCTTTATATGGTGCTGCTGCTTTTTACTCGGGCGGTTTTCCCGCTTCCGCATACCTTAGTATCAGGCGCATGCATGTGGTCCCAGAGACTGGAGCGACGCGGGCCTGTTTTGACCTTCTTGCGAGGCCGGCCGCGCCCATCTCCGAAGATGTCGTTGGGTTGCTGGCGGCGCTGCGTGAGGACAACCGGCAATTCGTGGTAGATATGTCCGCACGGGTCCAGGCTCAAGCCAATGCCGCCATGGCCACAGGACCAGACGAATGGGTCCCGGCAAGGCTATACGAACAATTGATGCGACGATTCACGACCGTCAACCTGCGCGCTGTCCTGCCGGCTCGTCCGCCCGGCTTTTGGAACGGACTTGTCGAATCTCTCATCGCCCGCACCCCTAGCACATGGGAGTTTTTCCCGTCACAGATTCAGGCAATCCAGGGCAATCTTCTGGCCGACGGCGTGAGCTTTGCCCTGCAAATGCCCACCGGAGCTGGAAAGACCACGCTCTGCGAAACCCTTTTGTTCGATCACCTGCAGCGGCATCCGATCGAAGCCGCGGTCTTGCTCGTACCTTACCGTTCGCTCGCGTCTGAGTTGAGAAACAGTCTGGTCCGCCGATTGAACGGTATGGGAATTTCTTCACGATGCGCTTACGGCGGAACAGTGCCAAGTGGAGATGAAGTGCAAGAGCTGAACGCTACGCGACTCTTGGTCGCGACGCCGGAAGCGCTGTCCGGCCTCCTCAGCGCGGATCAGGAGTTTTTGCGTCGTGTCTCTTTGGTGATTTGTGATGAGGGACATCTTCTCGGAACGCCGTCACGAGGAATTGGGCTTGAGCTGTTGCTCGCCAGACTCAAGGGGCGCGAAACCGGCGCGCCCCGATTTGTTTTCATTTCCGCGATCGTGCCGAACGTTGAGGAGATCAACGCCTGGCTCGGCGGGACCGCCGACTCTATCATTCGCAGCGAGTATCGCCCGGCATTGGCGGAATTCGGCGTGTTGCGCGAACGAGCTGGGGACAACTCAACAGTGAATTTGGAAGTTCATCCCCATCTGCCGGTGGCGGCGAGGTTCACCGTTGAAGGCTTTTTGAGCCGGTCGGATTTTCAATATCTCAATCCCGCTTCAAACCGCGAACGAACGCTCCCGTATACGTCCATTAAGAGACGTGCGGTCGCCGCCGCGAGAAAAGCGCTTCCGATGGGCACTGCGGTTGTGTTCGCTGCAAACAAAAGGGGAGATCAGGGAGCTATCGGCATCGCGGAAGAACTGCTGAGCCAGCTTACGTATCAGCTGACCTTGCCACAACCGTCAACCTTTTCTAATGCCGCGAGGCTTGGGATCGCAGTCGATTATCTCCGCCGCGAATTCGGTGAGCAATGGATCGGAACACGAGCCCTTTCTGCGGGCGCGGTTCTTCACCATGGAGACATTCCACAGGAAACGCGTGAGATTCTGGAGGAATTGCTGCGCCGCGCTCACGCATCATTCGCCATCTGCACATCTACGTTGGCAGAAGGGGTCAATCTTCCCATCCGCACACTGGTTTTGTATTCCGTTCAAAGACGATTGAGCAATGGGCGGCCGGATACACTTCTCTCTCGTGACATCAAGAATCTGGTCGGACGGGCTGGCCGCGCTGGTGCCACCACAAAAGGCCTGGTAATTTGCGCGAATCCCGGACAATGGGCGGCGGTCGAACATGTGGCTCTAGAACGACCTGGTGAGAATTTGGTCAGCTCGCTGCGTCTGCTGCTGGATCAAGTGCAAAGGGTGTTGGCAGCACAGAATATCGTCCTGACGAACGAAGAACTGGAAGACTCTCCGGATCTCTACACACTCATAGACGGCATAGATTCAACCCTTATTGATTTGGCATCAGAAGAGATTACAGAGGAGCGACTGGTTCAGCTTGCCGTGGAGTTGGCGGATCAGACCTTTGCCGCTCAGACCGCCGGACCTCTTTCGCGTGAGGTACTGCGAACGGTATTCCGCTTGCGCGCATCGCGCGTCGCAGGAGTTCGAACGGCCGGCCGTCTTGGATGGATCCGGGAAACCGGCGCCCGGATGCGAATGATAGAAACGGTCGAAACATATCTCCTTAACACTTTTGCCGAGTGGGAGACCCTTCAGAATCCACTGGACGAACAGTTTGTGACTGCAGTTCTGCATTGGGCGTGGACTCACGGAAATCTCGATGACGATATTCGGAAAGTATTCAGGCTCGAAGCAACGGACGATCTCACCGGTGTTCGGGATTCGTTTTTCGTTATTGTTCGCCGTTGGCTGATCGGCGACACATACGCCGAAATTGCAGCCGCTTCAGGGAGCGACGTTGACGACGTACTCGGCATTTATGCCGGTGCAATTTCTTACGGATTACAGACGGTCTTGGAACAGGGAATTTCGCTGATGTCGAAACTTCTGGACGTGCAAGGGCGGATATTGTCCGAAGCGGTACGTGCGTTTCCGGATCAGCTTAGATTTGGGGTGCCAACGTCGGGAGCTGTCATGCTCAGCAAAGCCGGCATCCGGCACCGTCGCGCGGCGATCTTGTTGGGCGTCACCGCCGAAATAAGCGGAGCGATCGGTGCTGGCCGTGCTGTGGCTCTTGGCATCGTACGGCAGTTGCTCCAAACTAACGAGGCGGCTTGGCGGGCTGCGCTGGGAGAGCTCATGTACGAAAACACGATGACAGATGTCATGTAGCCATCGACGAAATGCACATGCCGGACGAAAAGGACATTGACTACAACCGAAGGCTTGAAGAGGCGTTCACGGAGACCGACGACGCATTCTGGAATGATCGCTCGATTGTATTCGGTACGGATAGCGAAAGAACCGCCAAGCTATTCGCGTATCTGAAGCGCGTCTGGAATCCATGGGAGCGGTCCGGCCCTTGCATGTACCGCGGTTGCACCGATCAATCCATACGGCGTTCTCACGCGATCCCTCGGGCAGGCTCCCTCGAACGGATCGCTGAAGCGCAGCACGTTTTGACACCCCGACTGAACAAAAGCGCTCAAGTCAAAATGGAACCCATCGGCGTGAATAACGCGTCGACGTTCCCCGGATTTTGTGAAAAACATGAACAGTTGTTCTTCGAATTCGAATCGACTGGTTCTCTATCCTCTGTTCGTCATCTTGCCCTTCAGGCATTCAGGACGCTGTGCCGGGAAATCGCACGAAAGCGACACGCAGTTGATCAATTAGAAAAGGGTTTGAAGGAATATCGTGAGGCACGCACCAGGCACTATTCCGTGGCCATCAAGAAGTTCGATGAAAAGGCGAAGATCAGCGCGGTCACGATAAAGGGCGATGGATTGGAGAAGCTGACGGTCTCAAGGCTGAAGGGCCAGAAAGCCGATCTGGCCGAGCTGGAGGGTGATTTGTACGATGAGTTGTTCGTTTACATCGATTCCCAAAAGCAGGACCCTGCGCTCCAAGCCCTTTCGTTCCCCTTTGAGGTGCCTGTCTCATTGTCCGGTTTTGGTGTGCTCACGTATCAATCCGGCAGCAAGACGCACCGCGCACTCTGCCCCTTGGGAATTCTTCCGCTCGCCGGCGAAACAGTGGTGTTCATTGGCGCGGCACACAAACACGCTGCCGTTGTTGAGGCCTATCACTCGGCAATGGAGCACGGATTCAATGGGCTGAATGCCATGGAATCTTGGATGATCAACGGATCTGATCATTGGTTCATCCGGCCTTCGGCCTGGGCAGGCATTCCGCCACACCGACAGGAAAAGTTGCTGAGACTGCTTCAAAGCGAGGAAGACAATATCGGGACTATGCTCGATTTTTCGATCCTCGATGACGCTCGCCGCGCACTAATCGGTATGATCAACGACAATCTCGAAGAAGCGGCGGATCGCGCGGGTGTCTTGGAAATGGTCAAAAGAGAATCAGCGAAACTGACAATCTGAAGTTGAGCGCCGAGTGATGATCCTAAAGAGTTTTTGACAGCCCACGTGCCGCCGCCGGGCGCCTGGGACGAAGGACAGGAGCTTCTGCGTTAGAGTTCGTTCAAATGGGAGCCCGCCAATTTCGCGGGCTATACGAAACGTATCTGGAACAGAGCGGGGCCCCCCTACTCCGCAAACTTTCAGTTAATTTCCGTAATTATGATTATCACATTGATATTGCGTTATGGAACTACTGCAACCTCGGGTAGCGCTTAACAACCACCACCTACCCCTGGGTCGTCCCAAAGCCGGCGACACGCGAAAACTTCCACTCCAGAAAGTTGACGTCAAAGCGTCTCCTAGCGAGAGACCGATCGACTCGCTCCGCTATGAGTCAACTGAACACAAAGGAGCACAGTGATGAAAAAGCAACTAGTAGACGCGAAGAAGTCGGCAGCAACCGATAAGGAGAATGGCAAAGGGGAAAACCACCAGAGTCGCGAAGACCAAGCCAGCAGCCGACGAAAAGTACACCAACGCCACAGAAGTGCGCCGATGGTCGCACTTTGCTCTTGCCTCCGCCAGGGCACGAATACTAACTCCCATCGGAGTATCGTCCGCTGCAGGCATTTATCGAGAAACATAAAGCGCGTCCGGAAATCTACGACAATATCGTTTCGGAGTGTCGCAGGATCAAAGGCCACCTGAAGCATGTGGGCATCGCCTTCATTTGGGAACGTCTCCGTTCCGTCTATCAGGTTAAGCAAAAGCTGGGCGAAGAGTTCACGCCGACAACAACTACAAGGGTGCGTGCGCTCGCGTGGTGATGTACAACGAAACTGAGCTCGCGGGATTCATTACGACGCGCGATCTTGCTAACTGAAACAAATCCCTCACGCTCGTTTCAGTCTGCTGACGCGAATGGCTTTGATGGGACTTACCTTTCCGGCTATTTGATAGGAAACCGCGTGAATCTGTGTGAGCCACCCATCTTGCGTGTTCAGGGATGGTGCAATTTGTTCGCACAATGTAAGTGCAGCGTAGTGTGCTTTGAGTGCCTCGACTTTTCCAACGCTGGCAGCGGAGTATCGCACATCCGCGCTGCACTGAATCTCTTGAACGTGAGCAGGCGAGGGTGCCGGCATACCCAATGACACAGCAGTTGTCACGAGGGTTCCGAGATTGTGCGTCTTCTTCAACATCTGCCCCTTTCCAACGATGTAACTCTTTACCAACTTCTCTGCCGCCTGTAGCGATGCCCAGCGTGAGAAACCATAGTTCGGATTGTGGGCTGTCAAGTGTGCGGCAGATTGCGACAGATCGTCCAATGCTTCCTTGCTGAAGGGCGAGCCATAAGCGTTCTGCATTCGGGAGAAGCCGAGCACCCCGCGCACATACACGTCCAGCAGTTCATTGCATTCGTCTGGTGTCAAAGATTTGATGAACTCTCCCGTCAATCCCTTCAAATGATCGAGCAGATTCGACTTGGGCGGAATCCCGTCTGTTCTGAGGGAGGGACCAAAATCAGCGCCGCGCAGCCCAGGGTCACAATGCACAATCGTGGAACCATAGATACGAATCAGGCGCATTGGATAAAGATCATGACGAATATGGGCGACAGTGGTTCCGAAGTCCATCTTTAGGTTCAGCCTGTCGCCGTACTGTTTCTTGAACCAATCGAAAATGCGGACGGCAAGTGGATCGTCCATCCGCATCGCAAGATTGAACTTCTTGCAAAATTCGATCCATCCCAGCAGTTCGCGTCCGGACGCAAGGCTGTTGCTCGCTCTGAGTTCATTGTCAATCTCCAACAACGCGGCATGGAGATCGGCATCTGCGATTGCAAAATTAACGTCCGCAGGAATTCGAGGGTTGGAAATTGCCGGTTTCTTGGAATCCATCAGATGCCACTATTTTAGACGCACGGATGCACAATCGCCGAGCACACAGCATCACCGAGACCCAATAGTTTTGATTTTGTGGGATGGATTTCTCAGCTTCGAAACACTGTGCTCAGGAGACCCAAAAGATAAAGCGAGAAGGTGAAACCAAAGAGCAGGAGAGCCGTGTATCCGAGGCTACATAGTGTGCACCAGCCTGAAGATGCTGCCCAGGAGAAGCAGGCTTTGCCCGTTGCAAATGCCCAGACCACTTTGCCGGCACGTTTGATCATTCCGGGAAAGTCCTTCGCATCCTTGACTTTCTTCACGATATCCCAGCCTCTGCGGATGTTCTGGACGACCGGATTCTTGCGGGCATGTTTAACAATTTCGACGGTTATTTCAACGGCAGCCTTCGCGGTCTCCTTAACAACTTCCACTAATGCAGCTGGAACTTCGACGACAAAGATGATTGCCTGGCAGATCTTCAGAGCGATCCAGACCAGTGCCTGTGTCGCCTTTCGTGCCACCCATTTGATCAATCGCATAAAACAACTCCTACCTCCAGAGCTGAGAAAAGCGAACGACTGTTGGATGCCGTTTCCGCGTTGATGGTTTGGATTAGAGATCCGTTCCATCTGGTCCCACTATGCTCGCAATACGACACACAACTGGCACACCGGGAACCGAGTAGCAAGCGACTTTATGCCGGTTTGCGCGAGAGGTCAGCTGATGGGCCGTCAGTCTACCGGGATTTCGACATTGTTATCGAGTTTTTCATTCGCAACGGATGATGCCGGCGGCCTCCAGCACCTCCAACAGCCCTTGCGTGGTAACCTTTTTCCATCCCTTGTCTTTGCTGGACTGGCGGTCGGTCAGTGGAGTTAGGGCCCATGCGGTTTCATTTCGACATTCGAGGATGAACTTCGGCAAGTCTTTGTCCCACAGGTTTTCGTTGTCGTCGATGGTGAAGGACCCGATGGCCCAGTCGTTGGCCGCGATGTGCCAGTTGCCCGTCGGGGCTCCATTAATCGTTTCGGGTCGAACTAAGATCTCGAGGACGATCACCCCGTTCAATCTGAACCGAAAATCTGTTTTCGCTGCTTCGTTCATCCAGCGATCTCCTTTCGTCCACACTGAGCCGGCTCTGGCGTGGGTGGGGCGTTGGGTGTGGACGCCTGATCGCAGAGGGCCTGTATCCGTGCCCTGAATTTCACGACGAGTGCTGAGACTGAGAGGATCGCCTTCGACGCCTTCTTCAATTCATTCTCAATCGCATCGAGGTCAGCGAGGCTGCGGCGAACTTCTGCGGCGAGAGCGACATTCTTGTTGAGGAACCCTGAGCCCTCGATGTGCATCCGTTCGACCACGGGCCGCAACACCTCCAGATCACGACGAAGCCACTGCCGCGTGGTTCGGAGCACCCACACCCCCTCCCTTTGCGTCCACCTGAGTTCACGGTCAAGCTGCCGAAGCTGACCTTCGTCTCGCGTGACCAGGATGGCCACTGGAGTTGACCGTTCCTTAGCGTCACGGACGAGTTTGTCGACGTCTGCTTCTGCGATGACTGACTTGTTTTTGTTGTCGATCAGCATGCGTGGCTCAATCTGGGCACCACTCGGATCGCGAAATGCCAATAGGTAGTCGCCATTTTTCCCGAGCTTCTGGCTAATGCCCATTCCCGGCCAAGTGCGGGCCTCCTCGGCGAAATCTATCTCTTCCCGCTTGCCAATGCGGGCGACCTTCGCCATCTCGGCTTCCAACTCCTGATTGCGTTCCCGCAACTGGCTGATCTCCCGAAAGTTGTCCTCCACGCGGCGAGTGAGGTGTTCCTTCTGCGATTGCTCAAACCGGAGTTTATCTTCCAGCCCCAGGCGAACACTCTGGATTTCAGCGTCGAACCGAAGCCATGCGTGCTGCTGGTCTTCTTTGTGTTTTTCGAGGAGCAGGCGGAAGGCTTCTTCAGCACTAAGCTGGGCGACGCGAGCGAAGTCTTTGACCCCGAGGCGATCCAGAATCTCGGTTCGCTTCAGCTTGCCTTCACCCGAACAGAGTGGGCACTCAATCTTTTCGTCCACCAAGGACGAATGCACGGCCGTGCGTTCTGATGGCAACAGTGGAACCTCCTATTGTGTGGGAGAGGGTTAATTAAGCAGGTCTGATCGACGCCAACCAACGGTTGGGCGTTCATAGTCTTGCACGAGGACTTTGCGAAAATGGCGAAATGCGTCTGCCAGTATCATGTCGCAGCTCTGCCATCCATCGGCAAATGCGGCGAGGAGGCAGCGGTCGGCTTCCCAGTATTGGTTGAGAGTGCTACCAATCCCGTTGCCCCCGCCGAAACACTCACGTGCATCGAGCCATCGCTCGATCGCTTGGTGCAAATCCTGCTCTGGTGTTGGGGACATTCTCAATTGCTTTCCTACTCGTAATATACGGATCGCGTTCGACATTTGGCCAAAGGCATCTCGGTACCTAGCCACACGTACCCAAACAGAGTGGTTACTGATCTGTTCAGCCTCGGCATTTGGCCAATTCTCACCACTGGCCGGTATATCTATAGGTAGATGAATGTCCGCGGAGACGAGGCAAACCTCAGGCAGTTGGCCAGCGATGTGCACCTTCTCACCTGGCCGATCCGCTGGATCATCGACCTCATCAAGACCGCGATCTTCCTCGCGATTTTCGTTCTCGCCGTCCCCACGATCTTAATCAGCCTGATGATTCACTTCGTCGTGACCGGGCACTCGCTGCTGGACGCCGATGCGGTGTTGGCCATGAAGGTCATCTTCTCGTTCGTCGCTCCTTTCGCCGTGACCATCGTTTACCGATTCGCCCAAGCGGCATCCGGGCGACGTGCGGTTGTTCGCCAGACTTACGTGTTCAGCATGCACAAGATTTTCTTCATCACGTTGGGCCTGATGCTGGTGGGTGCCCTCTGCAACTTCGCGTGGTGGGACGGAATGAGCTCTGAGTCCGACCTCGGGCTGCTGGTGCTTTATCTCTTGAGCCCACTGTTGCTCCTGTTCGTGAAGAGAACACCGCCTGCTCGTCCGCAATTGAGAGCTAACGTTCTCCCTTTTCCAGGAGTGAAGCGGCAGTTCCGATCCCCACAAACCTGGTAGCTCCCACTCGTGTTTTCGAGCTTCGAGCCAAAATGAGGTTGACTATAATTTTGGGACTCCGGTTCCTGAAAAAGCCTAGGGGGGTGGGTCAAATTTTTCCGAAAATCTTGGGATTTTGGAAACGACCCCAAAATGTTTCGACCGCACTCCAGGTGGAGTTGAGGGCATCGGTGAAAGGCGCCCACGATGCGAAACGAACCCGAAACACTTCCATCCGACGCCTATAGTGGTCGCCCCCCGACAATTAAAAGAGACGAACCTACTCTTCTGCACGAAACATCCGGCCCGATTCAATCGACCGGCGGCTGACGTCCATCTCGCCGGCGAAACGGCACTAAATTCGGTCGTAACTCGTTCAATCCAAGAGCTTTGCTGGTGGCCATTCGGATGGCTGGATCCGTATATTGTGAGTAAGGGGCTGACTGATTCCCTCTCACTCCTCCTTCCCCCCAAGTCCTTGAATTGAAACAGCAATTTTCGCCGCCGGTGTGCCAACGGTGTGCCAGATTCTTCGGGAAGGAGGTCGAGTTTGGCTAGAAAGACCGGGCAAATCGTAGGTCGGGGACGGCAGCGCTGGCTGGTGCGCGTCTTCCTCGGTCGCGACCGCGAGACCCGCAAACGACGCTACCACAGCCGCATGGTCCGCGGCCCCGTCCGCCACGCCCAAATCTACCTTAATAAGGTGCTGCGGGATCGCGACCTCGGCTGCCAAGTAGCGGGTGCCGAGATCACGCTCAACGAATATCTCGATCGTTGGCTCGAGACCGCCGCGAAGCCGCGTCTGCGGGAGAAAAGCTACCGCAGCTACGAAAGCCTGTTGCGCCGATATATCCGGCCATCGCTCGGCGCTCGAAACCTGACGACGATCTGCCCGCTCGATATCCAGGCGGCGTACCAGCAACTGGTCGAGCGCGGTCTGTCCGCGCGAACCATCCGGTACACCCACTCTGTCCTCCGTTCATCGATGCGCCAGGCAATTCGATGGCGGCTCCTGGCCGAGGATCCGACCAACGGTGCTCAGTTGCCCCGACTGAGAAGGCGCGAATTGGGGGTATTGACGGCGGAACAATCGCGGTTGTTTCTGGAGTCCGCAATGCAAACGGAGTGTGGCCCAGTCTTCGCGGTTGCACTGACCACAGCCGCACGCCCCAGCGAGTACCTTGCTTTGAAGTGGCAGGACATCAACTGGAAGCGAGGTACCGTGAGCATCGCGCGTACGCTCGAGAGGATGCGTGGAGTCTGGGGTTTCGCGGAAACGAAACGGGCGCGCAGCCGGCGTGTGATCAAGCTGCAGGAGTGGGTGCTGGACCTGCTGCAGGATCTGCGTTCGGAGAGGAGGCCGGAACCGGCGGGGAGCAGCTGGTCTGGTGCGTCGGACCTCGTCTTCACGATGCCGTCCGGTCAGCCGATTGACTCGGACAAGCTGGCAAGACGGTTCAAGTCAACTCTGGAACAGGCTGGCTTGCCGTTGATCCGGCTCTACGATCTCCGACACACGGGCGCAACTCTTGCCCTGGCGGCCGGCGTTCCGCCAAAGGTGGTATCTGAGCAACTGGGGCATGCCTCGGCCGCATTCACTCTGGACATTTATTCGCACGTGTTGCCACACATGCAGGACGAGGCGGCGTTGAAGGTGGAAGAGGTTCTCCGAGGGCGTGTTCTACCCAGGTGATCTAATCGAAGTGGGGGCTGCAAGGACTAGAGTTTTAGGATGCTCTCGGAAACTTGAACGCCACCCTTGTTCTCCCGATTCGATCTAGCTCTCCATAGAGCGTGCGAATCTTTTCAGAACGGGCCTTATAGTCACGAAGCTCGGACCAGTTCAAAGACGAATCGCGTCTCAAAGTCTCGATTTGCAAGTCAATCAATTGAAGCACTTCACGTTTGATGGCGGAGGCTGGGTCCGTGATCATAGGGATTCTCCCGGGAAATTGTAGCTGATCCGAGCTGACCGCCCAAATCGCGACCTTTCGCCTAATGGCAAGGTTTTGCGCCTTGGCCTTGCAAAAAGCGAGACCTGCCGACATACCGATTTGGGCGGCATCAGCCGGCTGACTATGAATCAGCCGAAAACTTCGTTTTTTCCCCCAAGCTCTTGCGCCGTCCGGTGTGCAATTGTGGGCCAGATTTCGGGGGTGCGGTCTACCTTCAAGATCAGCCAATTGCTGCAGATTCCCGGTTTCGCCAAGATTTTGAACTGTCATCGGGCTGGCTGCTGATCCGCCATCTTCAGGGCTTACGACTGTGGCCGAGCCACTGATTCAGGAATCGGTTGTTCGATCGGGGGCTCCTGTTGCGGATCTCAAGATGCAAATCTCTACGACTTTCTCGCGATTAGCTGCTGCGGAACACGACAAGCCTAAGAGTTGTCTGACTCTGACTCAATCAGCAATCGCAGGTCTACTGGAAATATGGCCGTTCCCCGTGCCAGCTGTGTGCCAGATTATGCCGACTGATCAAGCCCGGGGCACCCAGCCACTCGATTGACTATTGGTGTGCACAAGCTGGGCGCATCATTTATCAAGTGTGTGCAAATGGAGGTGCACTCCAATCCGTCAGGCGCCTGGACAGGGTCTCGCAACGGTGGATTTCCAATCACGAGCCTTGCGCTCGCCTCCCCATGGCAGGCAAGGCACGCACCAAGAGGAAGGGATGTAAGCGACTGAATCAAGCAGCGGTTGGAATGGGCAATCTAATGGTGTCGGAATTGTCGGGCACAGACCGACAGAATTGTCGAAGCTTATGACATCTTCAACAAGGCCGGACACGCCAGATCTTAATCAAACCTCCCGTAGTTGCTGTTGAGATGCAAATTGAAACCGGGCTCTCATGAAACTTTTCGCGGATCAATCCCGAGCTTCTTCATCTGAGTGATCAGCGTTGTTCGACGCGAAGAAGAACGATTTAAGGTGGGGCTACGTTGCTGAGTCACGCATCTTGGCGCGCTGCCCGGTCGTTCCGACTGGAACCTCATCAAGGACCTTACGAACCAGCGGTGCCGACAGGAATGTTTGTCGAAGTGGTTCTTCGGCGGGGAATGAATCCGCGAGTTTCATAATAGTGGCGCGGCTGAGTTCTCGATGCTTGTCCGCCAGGGCTCGGTTTCCCAAATGCCCGTAAAGTTCGGCAGCAGTGAAGTGTACTCTCCAGTGTGCGAGCGGAACTTCGTAGCCTTCCATCTCATGCACGGCCTTGGCGATAAAATCCTGAGCGCGGTCTAAATTCTGTTCCGCAAGGGCGATTCGGGTATTCACTTCAAAAGCTAGTGCCCGGAACGTGTGTTCTTCGGTAGCCAGCGTGATCTTCAGAAACTCCGCTGCTTCCAGCCGTGCGTTCTCCAAGTCCCCTTTCGATAACCATGCCTCCGTGAGGGCCCGTTGCAGCGACAGGCGCGAGTACCAGTCGGCATACATCGGATGCTGATCCATTTCGTCCCGACACTTCAGCAGGTACTCCAGTGCGCGCTCATAGTTTCCCAGACCCGCTTCGACCGAGCCGGCCCAAATCAAACAGTTCCGATGAATGACAGGGATGGGAGCAATCACAGGAAGCGCCCACTCGAGCGTCTGCTGGATCTCGGTGAAGTCCATGGCTTCGACTTGCAGATATATGACCGTCAGACGTGCAATTACTGCTCCCAGCCGCTCGCCATTTTTCTCAACCACAGAGGCAAGCCGTTCAATCGCTCGCAATACCTCGCCCCACTCTCCCAGAAACAGGTGACATAAAATTACCAGATGCTCATGGATCGAGAACCTCCAACTGAAATAAGGGTTCTCCTGGCCCTCCAACAAGATTGTGAACCCTTCCTTCGTGCTCCGATACGCTTCCCGGTATTCCGAGGAATTGAAGAGGGCATAGCACATCCCGGCCAGAGCCTCCCCCAAGGAGCGACGATCACCAGCCTCACGAAGCCTCGCGAGCAAAGTTTTCCACTCTACCAGGTCTCCCGGCTGCCATTTGCCCGCGCTTATGCGCAGGCCAAGGTTCAGCGCGCGCATGGCTACCCGCTCAGGAGCATTCTCTTCGCCCAAGCGGGATATTAGGTCGCGCGCACGATCGGCCGCTCGCATATATAAATCCATACTGCCTAATGCCGCTGCCGGAAACGTCATCTCCTGCAGCGCACGTATTTCCACGTCGGCCATGCCGTAATGAGCCGCCCGGTCGGCCAGAGTTTCGTAGGCTTTTATTGCCCGAGGATCGTATGCCGTCGCGTAGATTGGAGCGAGTTTCTGCAGAACAGCGATTTCGCTTTTGGCGCGCTCCGCATCCGGTATTTTGTTTGCCAACTCCAAGGCGTGCTCGAGGATGGCCGTTGCTTGCCTGGGTTCAAACCGGTGGCCAGCGTTGTCTGCTGCGGTCAGCAGGTACTTTACGGCGCGTGGCCAGTCGCCGGCTTGATCAAATTGATAGGCAAACTCGGCTGCGACTTCCGCCTCCGGGAAAACATGAAGGACCTCGGCGTTTTCGGCCACACTCTGGTGCAGTCTTCTCCTGCGGGCGGGCCCGATTCTCCGGTACAACACATCGCGATACAGCACATGCACGAATTCGTAGCAGGGTGACGTACCAGTCTTGTAGTCCCTAAAACCCGCCGGACGGATGACCTGGTGCCGCCTCACCAGCCCTTCGAGCAATTCTTCACAGGCGTCAGGCTCCAGCTTGCTCACCGCGGCCGCCATCGTTACTGACAGGGAGAATCTCCGAATCACACTCGCGACTTCAAGCACGCGTTGCTCGTCCGGGCTCAGCCGCTCGATCTGGAGTTCGATCATCTGGCGCAAGCTCTCCGGCGCTTCCAGATCGATCTTCTCCAGCGGTACCTTGATTCGCCAGGCTCCATCATCGACGGCGATCTGGCCTTGATCTCGCAGGTGATCCAAGGCAGCCACCATGAATAGCGGATTGCCCTCGGTATGTCGATAGATCAGCCCTGCCAAGCCCTCTGGCACTGCTGCGCCTCCCGACTCGAGAGACAGATATTCCGCCACATCTGCTTCCGCCAGCGGTTCCAGAGGAATTTCCCGACATAAGTGATGCACCAGGAGGTCCTGCTTGACGGCCTTCAACGGATGCTGGGCAAGAGCCACGTCGATCGGCCGGTACGTGCCAATCAGCATTAGCTTGGCGGGCGAGCGGCGGCGGGCCAGCGACGAGATGAGATCCACCGTCGAGGGGTCCACCCAGTGCAGATCCCCGAGCACCAGCAACAGAGGCTTTTCGGAAACGATCGTGTCCAGCGCCTCACCAATCTCGCGCAGCATGCGCTCGCGTGTCGCGCCCAGAATCTCCCGCTGCAGCGTCTCGCGTTGTTTGCTGTTGATGAGTGCGGGAAACTGCACCAGCCAGGTGGGAGCTTGTGTGGACAGTGCCTGCACCACCGAGTACCCTCCGGAGGCACTGCACATCTGACCCAGAGCCTCCAGAATTGGGTAGTAAGCTTCCTTGCCTCCATATCCTTCGACGCATTGACCGTGGGCAATGCGCACGTCGGGCACATCGGTTGCAACCCGCTGGAGGAACTCATCGACCAGCGAGGTCTTGCCGATGCCCGCCTCCCCGGTCACGAAAACAATTTGACGCTGGTTCCCTAATGCCCTCCACAGGTAGTTGCGCAGTTCGCTCAATTGCGTATTCCGGCCAACCAATCTCCGAGAAGGTGACTCAACTGGGGGCTCGGTCTGGGTCGAGGCGTCCCTGACAGGAGCGATGAACTGGTACCCCCGCTTCGGTATGGTCTCGATGAACTGAGAATTCTTGGCGCTGTCGCCTAGCGCGCTGCGAACGTCGAGGATGTGGCTTTTTAGCACTTCCGGCTGGACGAAAGTATCGGGCCACAAAGCGTTAAGAAGTTCATCCTGCGTGACCAGCCTGCCGGAGTGCTCTACCAAATAGCGCAGAACCGCGAAGGCCTTTGGCGTTAACCGGATACGCTCGTCATCCGCGGCGTCCTTTCGGCGCCACAGACACTGATTGACGGTATCCAGCCGGAATGGAGGAAACTCCTTCATTTTCGCCTTTGAATCGCTTTTGACATTTTCCACACAAAGGAATTCTAACCCATTGACTTTGCAGCGCCCGCGCGTTTCAGGGTGCGCTAAGAATACTTCTCGAAAGTGGAGCGGTTACCGTTTTTCCATGAAACGATGACTTCCACAAAGCATTGCACTGGCGTAGGCTAGCTCGCCAAAGGGGTTCGCAGGTTTATGCTTCACCGCAAAGAAGACAGTCCCTCCGGTCGCATGGAGTCGCGGTCCATTTCGCGCCGGACATCGCGAAGTCGATTGAGAGCCACGATACACATTTTACTGGGTTTAGCACTCTCAGCGTGCACTTCGTTGCCGACGTCGGCCCAGGCTTTCTATGGCTCCGTAGCCGGGCGTGTTACCGACAAGAGCGGTGCCGTGGTCGTGGGTGCATCCGTCACTCTGATCAGCGCCAAAACTACGGAGAAGCGGACGGTCACGACAGACAGCACGGGTAGCTATCGGTTCGTCAACCTCGTCCCTGGACCATATCGGCTGGAGGTTGAGAGTGCGGGCTTCAAGCAGTTCGCACGAGAACCCATCACCGTCAGGGTCGATACAATCGTTTCCCTCGATGCGTCCCTTGCGTTAGGAGATGCCCGCGAAACCGTCAATGTCCAAGAGCAGACCCCACTGCTGGACACACAGGGCTCCTCCGTCGGCCAGGTCATTGAGGGAAGGCAGGTGCAAGACATGCCATTAAATGGCCGGAATGTCATGAACCTCATTGCCCTTGTGCCGGGTGTGATCCCACAGGGGGGCACGCAAGGCAGTTCAGCTGGAAACTACGCAAGGTCCGGTGATTTCACAAACGTTGCGGGCTTTGGGAATTACCAGATCGGCGGCGGGCTAGCCGGCCAAGGCGCCTTCCTTTTCGATGGATCGTCGTTAAACGAAGTTATGAGCAATGACACTGTCTTGGTGCCGACGCAGGATGTAGTTCAGGAGTTCCGGGTGGTCACGAGCGTGCCAAGTCCTGAGTTCAGCGGTTTTTCTGGAGGCGTCGTTTCGTTTACATCGAAGTCGGGAGCGAACGCGTTTCACGGATCAGCCTATGAATACCTGCGCAATACGGTTCTCGACGCTAATCGTTTGGATTGATTACGAGTCAGGCCAACAATCCACGGCAGATCCAATTCTCCTTGAGGGCATCGTTCTGAATGGGAGCCTCGTCTATTGCGCTGCCGAATGAGGCCCGTCCGCTTGCGGATCTCAGCCGCTCTCAGTTGATCTTCGCTGTGGCGGGCATGGATGCTCACGCTGCTTACCGCGGCTGTGCGTAAGTGGAATGGGTCGGCACAACCGCGGCCACCGATATGGTAGCCCTATTGCCAGTCTGAGCACGAACCCTCGCAGTTTCCCGGCAAGGCTAGCCGCCGGTTGAGCCATCCGCAATGCATTCCTGCACAAAGGCAAGAAACTCTTCAATCGAGCGAAATTTGAGTTCCTTGCCACTGTCGACTTCTTCGACATGGCCTTGGAACTTGCCCTGTGCGGGGTTCGTGTCTGGGCTGAACCGAATGACAAATGCGCGCTTCATAACTGGTGCGAGCATAGGACGAAGCGCGGCGTGGAGAAGTGGATGTTCGGTAGTCTTTTGGTGAAATCCGGCAACCCCTCAAGCTCGGGAGCGAGTTCTTGCTCGGGTCACAGATGCTCGGGTGTACGCATTTTTCGATCGACAAGAATCGATTCGAGGTCAAGAAAAGACACTTAACTCGTTCCTTTTCATAAGTCTAGTTCGGACGCTCCTAGCCAACGGACAGGCAGCAGCCCCTGAAATAGACCGATTCGCTTCCGTCGCATCATGCTCTAACCAAAACTGATGGCACCTGTTAACGCCAGACGCCTGCCCCCCTCTCCTGAGCCGAAACCGTGATTCTGGCTGATCACCCGTTACCAAGACAACGGGGTAACCGAGTTCAAACGACTTTTCCACCAAAAGACCACTCTACGATCACGACTTCCTAATTGGATTGGATTAGCGTCGCTGCAGGGTACGAGGATGGCGGCAATATACAGAACGATTTTGAGGATCTTCGTGAGGGCTATCGGAATTCTGAAGCCCATTTCAGTGGCCCCCACAGATGTCAGGGAGATGGTCATGGCAAAGGTGATTGAGTTTTACACACCGAAGAACTTCCGGAAGCCGCTGAAGTGGACTCTTCAGCCGCAACGCGGAAAAGTTATCGAGTTTTGCTTGCAGACGAAGAAATCAGCCTAGCTTTCAGGTTTGGAGGATCGTTATGAATTCGACTGACATTTCGGATCTCGACCTACGCGACGGAGAGTTTGCGAGTGTCGCTTCGAGCATTCTGAGCATGAATAAGGAACTCGATTTCGAAGGAACAATCCGTCCCGAGGCAGGCTTCGAGGGGATCGTGGGGCAGAGTGCAGCCCTCCGGGAGGTCCTGCAACTGGTCGAAATGGTCGCGGAAACCGATTCGACTGTGCTCCTGTTGGGAGAGACGGGCACCGGCAAGGAGCTCATCGCGCGCGCGATTCACGAACACAGCCGCCGAAAAGCCCGGAACTTTGTGAAGCTCAACTGCGCGGCCATTCCCACCGGTCTGCTGGAGAGCGAACTGTTTGGCCACGAGCGCGGCGCCTTCACCGGTGCCGTCACACAGAAAACTGGCCGCGTTGAGCTGGCGGATCAAGGTTCACTGTTTCTCGATGAAATCGGGGACATTCCACTGGAACTGCAACCGAAACTCCTGCGCGTCTTACAGGAGCGAGAATTCGAGCGCTTGGGCAGTACGCGGACCAAGCAAGTCAACGTTCGGGTCATAGCGGCGACTCATCGCAACCTGGAGGAGATGATCGTGGAGAATCAGTTCCGCCAAGACCTTTACTACCGCCTGAATATTTTCCCCATTTCCATTCCGCCGTTGCGTGAACGCCGGGAAGACATTCCGCTGCTGGTGCGGCATTTCGTGGGGCAATTCGCCCGGCGGATGAACAAGAGGATTGAGGGGATTTCTCCGGAAACCATGGAAGCGCTGACTCGCTACGCCTGGCCCGGCAACATCCGTGAGCTGCAGAACGTGATTGAGCGCTCGGTGGTGATTTATCAAGAGGGAAACCTCTCGGTCAAGAAGAGTTGGCTCTGTCGCGATGCTTTGCAGGCCGCACCTGCAGCACAACCTCTCTTGCGAAGGCCTGCGATCGACGATCGAGAATTAATTGGCGCTGCGCTGGCCGAAGCGAGAGGCCGGGTATCGGGACCCTACGGTGCAGCAGCCAGGCTGGGCATTCCCCCCTCGACTCTGGAGTCAAAGATCCGATCAATGAATATCAATAAATATAGCTTCAAGACGGCGAGCTGAGCAGTGCGCTTCTGTCGGATTCACGAACTTCGCGAATTCACGGGGACTTTGCGATTCTGGACGTCTGAGCCCGAGCATTTTGAAGAACTTAGCAATGGTTCCCGCATTGCTTTCTAGGATCAGAAAGACGACCGCGAGCTGTCTTGAACAAGTAAAGAGCGGAAGAATCGGGCGGCAAGGTGATTCAGATGGGTTCTCCTGCAGCATCCGAACCAGGCAAGCTGGAAGCGGCGCCGGCGCCGAAGCGCTATGAAACGCTTGTACAGGTGGCAGGGACTCGCTCTCAGGAGCAATTGGCTGCGGAATACGAGCGTTTACGACTGGTGCACGACATTGCCAATACCGTCATCCGCCACTTGGACGCCAAAGAGCTTTTCGTCCAGATTTCAAAGTGCATAGGCCGCGTCATCCAATACGACTACTGTAGCCTTGGCTTGTGGGAACCCGACAGCGACCAATTCCAAATTCGCGCCCTAGATCTCCCTGTAGGAGTGCACCCGCTCCCCGAAGAGGCAGTCTTTCCTGCCAAGGACTCTCCCGCAGGAACGGCCTTAATCGCACACAACCCTGTGCTCACAAATCAACTGAGGGTGCAGGACTTCCCCTCCAAAGCAACGCAACTACTTTTGGATTCAGGGATTAAGTCGGGATGTTGGTTGCCTCTTCCTGGCCGGAAACGCTTTCTCGGAACCCTGAATGTCTGCAGCTTCCAGGAATCCGCTTTCACCGAGCGCGATCTTGGTTTGCTCAGTGAGGTAGCCAATCAGATTGCGATCGCAGTCGACAACGCTTTGGCTTTTCAAGAAATCGCCGAACTGAAGGACAAGCTGGCCGAGGAGAAGTTCTACCTGGAAGATGAGATCCAAACTGAACACAATTTTGAGGAAATCGTCGGGGAGAGTCCCGCCCTGAAGCAGGTACTTCAGGAGGTAGAGACCGTAGCCCGGACGGACTCGACGGTTTTGATTCTTGGAGAGACTGGCACGGGGAAGGAACTGATTGCCCGCGCCATTCATCATCTTAGTCATCGTAGTGCACGCGCGCTGGTGAAACTGAACTGTGCGGCAATCCCGACCGGGTTATTGGAAAGCGAACTGTTCGGCCACGAACGAGGAGCGTTTACCGGCGCAATCGCACAGAAGGTTGGAAGAGTCGAGCTCGCAGACAAGGGTACCCTCTTTCTAGATGAAGTTGGTGATATTCCTCTGGAGCTGCAACCCAAGCTGCTGCGTGTTCTCCAGGAGCAAGAATTTGAAAGGCTGGGGGGCACACGCACCATCCGAGTGGACGCACGGCTGGTTGTAGCGACCAATCGCAACCTGGATCACATGGTTGCTCAAGGTGAATTTCGCGAGGACTTATTCTACCGGCTGAACGTCTTTCCCATTCAGATTCCTCCATTGCGAGAGCGCGCCGGCGATATTCCTTTGCTGGTTAGCTTCTTTGTGAATAAGCACGCGAAGCGAATGGGCAAACGAGTCGAGAGAGTTCCGCCAGCGACGATGCGCGCCCTATCCTGCTGGCATTGGCCGGGCAACGTCCGCGAATTGGAGAATATCGTTGAGCGCGCCCTGATTCTCTCGCACGGCCCGGTTCTCAATGTGCCCCTCACTGAACTCCGGGGAAGCGCATTCACAGTCCCCAGCACTAAGGTTCCCACCTTGGAGGCCTCGGAAAGGGAGCTGATCTTCCGCGCTCTTCGCGAGGCGAATGGCGTTGTCGCCACTGCCGCGGGAAAACTCGGCATGAAGCGCACGACCTTAAATTCAAAAATGCGGAAACTGCGTATTTCCCGCAGTGATCTATTTTCGGCTGAGTCGTCGTTTTGACCTGATGTCGCCATTGGAATACCCGAAGCTCTTATGAATGCTCTGTACCACTACGCGCAAGTCCTTGATGCCGTTTGCACTAGCCGAAACTCTCATACTCCAAGAAAGTTGGCCCCTGAGATGCCTAAGGGAGGTAGAGGTGGCGCTCTTGGAGATGACCGGAGCGGCCACTCTCAAGCCGCGTCTTCGGTTAGGAGTGCGATTTCAAAAACCAACAAAGGAGAACATTCAAATGGGACATCATAGACTGCTCCCTCCTCATCCCGAGCATCCCTTCCCACCTAAGGTGGACGAGGTCGAGAACACAATCGCCCGTCGTGCGTATGAGTTGTTCGCATCACGAGGATTCGCCGACGGCCACGACCTGGACGACTGGTTTCTTGCCGAGGCCGAACTTTTCGGCCAGATGCCGGTCAAAATCACAGAAACCGAAAATGAGGTGACGGTCGCGGCCGGCCTGCCCGGATTTACTGAGAAAGACATCGAAATCAGAGTTGAGCCGCGTCGTTTGTTCATCGGTGGCATGCACGAAGAGAAATCGGAGAACAAGAAAAAAGGCGAGACGATCTACACCGAGCACTCCAACCAAGTATTTCGCACCGTCAATCTCCCTGCCGATGTCGACGTGGACAAGGTTAAGGCGACGCTCAGTAAAGGAGACCTCGAGATCACGTTAGCGAAGAGGGAAATCGGCAAGAAGATCCCAGTCGAACAGAAGGCTGCGTGATAAATCCGCCATCGATGGCGACAGTGGATTCAGGTTCACCAACGCGAAAACAAAATGAGTTCAACATATGGAGGAAATATGAAAAAGAGCGATGCGCAACTTCAGCGGGACGTTATTCAGGAGCTGAAGTATGAACCAAGTATCAACGCTGCAGAAATTGGCGTTACCGCCAAAGACGGGATCGTCGGCCTCACCGGTAATGTGCAGAGCTATGTCGAGAAGTACGCGGCGGTGCACGCCGCCGAAAGAGTTGCCGGGGTCACGGCTGTTACAGACGAACTAAAAGTTGATGTGCCAGCTTTGCATGTCCGCAATGACGAAGACATCGCCAGGGCTGCCATCAACGCGTTGGAATGGGACGTTTGGGTCCCGACCCAAATCATTAAGGTTAAGGTAGAGAGCGGGTGGATCACTCTGGATGGCGAGGTTGACTACAAGTATGAGCAGACAGCCGCTGAAGAAGCGGTGCGTAACTTGACCGGGGTCCGGGGCGTCATCAACTTGATCACTCTCAAAAAGCCAGATGTCCTGCCGTCGGAGATCAAAACAAGTATCGAGCAGGCTTTGCGGCGGGCTGCTGAAGTAGACGCGGATCGCATCAAGGTGAGCGTCGTAAAAGACAAGGTCATCCTGGATGGCAAAGTGTCTTCCTGGGCAGAACGCCAGGAGGCCGAACGCGCTGCCTGGTCAGCTCCCGGAGTCACTACGGTAGAGGATCTGCTCGTTATCGCAGCGTGAAGGTCGGTTTTCGAGCCCAAAGTCGGATAGGTGGCGGCTTTCCCCGAAGCCGCCACCGCTCTTAAAAGTACTCGGTGAACCGCTTGAATACCACGCCTGCAATTGTTACGACGATAGCGAGATATCAGGATGAACTCCACCGCCACGACCAATGCTTTTTCTCGGAAGAACCACGACGAAAAGAGGATACTCAAGATCCTCGAAAACAATTGGCAAGCGGAAACACGGGGCTATCACACCTACGATACCTTGGCGGCGCGCGCGAGTAACCCTCAGCGGCGGAGCGCGTTCCGCGGACTTGCCGCTGCGGAAAAGCATCATGCCGATCTCTGGACTGGTCGCATTCTTGCGTTGGGCGGACCTAGCCCCGTTTACAAGGGATCGCAAACGGGCGAAGCGGATACTCTAGCGAGCCGCGTCGGCGGCAAGGATTTGGCACTGCGCCGTCTGGAACTGGATGAGAGTCACGACATTGCCAAGTACGCTAAACAGCTCGAGGAGCTTGGCGACGAGCCCAGCAAAGTGATTCTCAAGCAGGTGCTAGGGGATGAACGCGAGCACTACCGGATGCTGGACAGTCTCATCCGTGGCTGTCGTCCTCTTCCTCCATCCTCCCCAGACCAGGCGAAGGCGGCCTTAACGGATCTGGTGGCGGCAAGAGAACAGGGCCAGCATCAAACGGCAGGCTGGATTGGGGACGCGATCTACGGAGTTAATGATGGACTGGGTTCGATTTTCGGGATCGTGTCGGGTGTTTCCGGAGCGACCCTCGGCAATAGCAAGTTCGTCCTCCTGGCAGGAATGGCTGGGATGGTTGCGAGTGCGTTGTCAATGGGCTCGGGAGCTTATCTGGCGGCCAAAAGCGAACGGGAAATCTACGATGCCGGGTTTGCGCGAGAACGCGACGCTGTCGAATACAACGAGGCTGAAGCTCGCGAAGTGCTCTCGCTTACCTACCAGATTCGTGGCTTACCTGCCGACGAGGCGAATCGTGTCGTGGAGGACTTGGGTCGCGACAAGTCTGCTCTCGTAAACGAACTTGCACGGGAGCGTCTGAATACGACCCAAGAAGCTCTTCGCAAACCATGGACCTCGGCCATTTCAGGAGCCATCTCCACGGCAGTAGGGGCATTTATTCCAATTGTTCCTTTCTTCTTCATGAGTGGTTATCGCGCCGTGGTTTGGGCGGCGGCGGTCTCGCTGGTCGCTCATTTTGCGGTAGGCGCAGCAAAGTCGCTCGTCACCATTCGATCCTGGTGGTCGAGCGGACTTGAAATGACATTTGTAGGGGCGGTAGAGGGCCTGGTGACATTTCTCATTGGAATTGGTCTGGGACGAATCGGTGGGTGGTCGGCCACGTAGGACTCGTCAGCACTGAGTCTTGCCGCCACGTCGCTGGCGGCTATCGTCGAATCACCTCAACTGAACAGTGGGCATGAAAGGCAACCGATTCAGCAACACTTCCCATCATCAGCCGATCCCATCCCTGCCTGCCATGCGAGCCAAGAACAATCAAGTCCGCTCCCCATGTTTTTGCCTTATCAAGGATCTCCGTTCGTGGTTCGCCCTCCGGTGTCGCCTCGCAGTCGCAGATGTTCAGGCCCGTGGTTCTCAGCGTCTGTAGAGCATCGGCTACGGCGCTTTCTGCACGCTTGCGCGCCGCCTTGTACGCTGTCTCAAACATGGTATCGGGGTATTCCGAATAGGCTGGGGACGGAGTGGTTTGAACAATCGGAAGCTCGACTACGCTGAGAATCCTGACCTGACTGTTCGCGGGCCATGGGCGATTCGCAACCGAATAAACAGCTTTGGCAGAACATTCGGAGCCATCGGTGGCGAGCAGTATCTTCATCTCATCCGAGGGCAATTCGGGCCCGGGCCGTACGATTTCAACCGAGCAGGGGGCCGTGCGAAGCACCGCTTGCGCAACACTCCCCAGGAGAAATCGCGTTAACGCGATTCGACCGCGTGAGCCCACCATCACGAGGTCGGCGCTCCATTCCTTCGCATACTCGGGAACAGCTTTCTTGGGGAAGCCCAAGTGGACCTCCGAAAACGCTTCATGCCCGGAGTGCGCCAGGGCTTCCATCGCCCCTTTCACGAGGAGTTGTCCCTGACGCTTTGCATCTTCGATGGGCACAGGCATTCCTTCCCATTGGCGCAGATCTACAACGTTCACTACACAAAACACCGTACCGGACGGCCAAGGTCGGGATGCCACTGTACTTATCAGGTACTGCGATGGAGCTGAAGAATCGATTGCGACTAGAACTTTCATATTGTCGACCTCCCAATTTCTTCGCCGAGGCCAAACTCAGCATTTCGATTTGGCCTTCCGTAACCCCTCGTTATTTATCTAAGGTCCAGCCGGCTCCGTGCAGTTAAGAAGCCAAACTGTCGAAGCATTGAAGAGATGAAAGCTCTTGCCCTGCTTGCGGTGCGTGGCCCGTTTGATGCGCCTGAACGACAAGAAGGTGAAGGCCGTCGTCAAAACGACGAAGGAGCGCCAGTCCGCGGGGCGGAAGAAGGAGGTACCTCCGGCACAGTCCGTCTAACTTGTTGAATCAGGAATGGCAGGGCCGTCCGATGTGCCACGGTGAATGGGTCTTAGCGTGCACTTAGCTGATTGAGGAAGAATTCTACCGTGAAGGGGATCCTGAAGCTCGGTTTCAAGCTGCTGGTAAATGACAAAGCAAAGTTCAGTGCGTTGCTCCTTGGTATTACTTTCGCCGTCTACTTGATGATGTTCGTCACATCGATGTTCTTCGGGGTGTTGAATCACGCTTCCGCGAACATCATCAACGTAGGCAGCACGATCTGGGTCATGGATCCCTACGTTCAATCCGTGTCCAATTCGGTCGGCATGCCCGACTATGTTCTGGATGCAGTTCGGAGCATGCATGGAGTGAAATATGCGGTTCCCCTGTATTCGGGAGGAGCCCTTGTCAAGCTTGCTGACGGTAACTATCAACCGGTTACCGTTGTCGGATTGGACGATACCAGTCTGCTGGGCAGGCCGGCATTGCTTGAGGGAAAGATTGAGGACATTTATGCGCAGAGCGGCTTCATCGTGGTCCGGGATGCGGAGTTTTCGAAGCTCGAGAGCCCGCACATTGGATCGGAGTTCGAGCTGAACGACCACCGGGCAGTGATCGTAGGGATTGCCAAGGTGGCGACTTCCGGTCTGTATGGAGTTCCCACCTTGTACACGACCTACGAGCGAGCCATTGAGTACATCCCGAATCCTCGATACACCACCTCCTACGTGCTTGTGGAACCCCAGAGCATGGACGATATACCGCAGATCAAACAGCAAGTCGAGCGATTGGGCTATCGGGCTCGGACCAAAGAGGAGTTCATGAAAAGAACTGAGGACTTCTACATATACAAAACCGGCGGCGGAACCAACATGCTCATCATGACCGCAATCAGTTTCATCATCGGGCTGTCGATCTCGGGTCAAACGTTCTACACGTTCATCCTCGAAAACCTGGAGCGGTTCGGAGCATTGAAGGCTATCGGCATAAAAAGCCGCGATCTGGTAAGCATGATCCTGTTCCAGGCCACGTTCACGGCCCTGACTGGCTATGGGATGGGGGTCGGGGCGTGTGTGCTGTTGATTTGGCTGGCCAAGTTAAGGCTGCCCAGTTATGCCGCAATGCTTACATACTCGAGTCTCGCGATCGGCTTTGTCATGGTTGCAATCATTGCCGCGATTTCGAGCTATGTGGGAATTCGAAAGGTCTTACAGATCGATCCGTTCACCATCTTCAGAGGTTGAGATGCCACATGTAGCCATTCAAGCGAAGGGACTCGTAAAGTGGTTTGGCGAGGGGGAAGCCAAGACAACCGCTTTGAAAGATGTCGAGTTCGAAGCCTATTTCGGCGAGATGCTTTACATCATCGGGCCTTCTGGGAGCGGAAAAACGACGTTGCTCAGTGTTCTTTCCGGAGTTCTGAAGCCCAACGCCGGCAGCGTTCTGGTGGAGGACATTGATATCTGGAAATTGGACACCGATAAGCTCGCTGACTTGCGTCTGAACAAGATCGGATTTGTATTTCAGGACTTCCACTTGTTTCCGCGTCTGACTACGGCTGAGAACGCAGCCATCCCGCTCATCCTGCAGAAAAGGGACTGGAACGAATCCGTCCGCGAGGCGATCAACTATCTGGAGATTGTGGGCTTAAAGGGACGAGCCGACCTCCCGCCGGTGAAGCTGAGCGGAGGAGAACAGCAGCGCGTGGCAATCGCCCGAGCCATGGTGAGCAAGCCCGACATTCTGATTATGGACGAGCCCACCGCTTCGCTGGACGGCGATACGGGAAATTCGATATTGAGTTTCGTTCAGAAGAACATTCTTAGTGCGAATCGCTGCATCATTGTGGTCACGCACGACAACAGAATTTACGAATTTGCGACTCGGATACTGCACATGGAAGACGGACGTCTGACCGCAACAGAAAAGGGCGCAGCATCCGCACCGGACAAAGGCTCAGCATCTGCAACAGAAAAGGGCACAGCATGAAGAACAAACTCATATTCACGATTGCGAGCGTCGGCATCCTGGCTGGGGTAGCGACAGCCTATGTTTTCGCGATCAAGAAGCCTCCACTCCCCCCCGTATTCGACCCCGCTTCCAATCCCTACGTGAGCGGTATCTATGCCGAAGGCATCGTGGAAAGCGCACAGACGAGCGGCGAGAACATCAACATGTACCCGGAGGTCGCGGGCACGGTCAGAGAAATTCTGGTTTCCGAGGGCGAGCAGGTCAAAGCGGGCGAGCCTCTGCTTCGGATTGACGATTCGATCCAAAGAGCGACCGCGGAGCAGCAGGGTTCACAAGCGGAAGCCGCGAAAGCACTTCTCGAAGAATTGAAAGCGCAGCCGAGAAGAGAAACCCTCGATGTAACTGCCGCGCAACTGAACTCTGCAGAAGCCACCCTGAAGACAGCCCAAGACACTTTGCAGAAAGAAGAATCGGCCTATGAGATGGATCCGCGAGCGGTGAGTAAAGATACATTGGACAGCGCGATCAATACCGCTGCGGTGGCGAAGGCAAACCTCGTTGTTGTCCGGAAGCAATATGAGTTGACGAAGGCTGGGGCCTGGACCTACGACATTCAGAATCAGGAGCGACAGCAACATGCGCTGGAAAAAGCCTTCGCAGCCTCTACCGCGCTGCTCGGCAAGTACACTCTGCGAGCGCCGCGGGATGGCGTTGTGCTGTCCATCAACACAATGGTAGGGAATTATGCGTCCCCGCAGGGATCTTACGATGCATACACGCAGGGCACGGATCCAGTCATCATCCTAGGCAGTTCTCCCAACTCTCTTCACGTTCGCTGCTATGTCGACGAAATTCTGGTACGACGGCTACCCGCAGGGTCCCAGATGAAAGCTCAAATGACTGTCCGCGGGTCGAATGTGAAGATTCCGTTGGGGTTCGTCAGACTGCAGCCGTTTGTTTCTCCCAAGATCGAGCTCTCCGATCAACGCCAAGAGCGTGTGGACGTCCGCGTTTTGCCCGTGATTTTCAAGTTCGAGAAGCCCGCGAATGTGAATCTCTATCCAGGTGAACTGGTCGATGTATATATCAGCGACTGAAAAATCGCGAAGGGTGCAATTCGGGGTGCGTGGCCGGCGTCATCTTCGCACGATCGTCCACGCGACTCAGCGGGTTCAGAGTAACCATTGGACTAGACCGTTTTGTCGGAGCGGCGCCCGCTTAGCGCTGCTTGCCTCCGTTGTCTGCGTATTGTTCCAAGCCGCGTGCGTGGTCGGTCCGAAGTACACGCGACCGTCGGTCCCGAATCCACCGGCCTACAAAGAGCTTCCACCGGAAGCTTCGCAGGCTGAGAACCAATGGAAGATTGCCCGGCCCCAGGACGCTGCGATTCGTGGCAAATGGTGGGAAGCATTCCACGATCCCCAACTCAACGAACTCGAGGAGAAGGCGAACTCTTCGAACCAAACTATTGCGGCGGCAGCGGCCAATTTCCTCGCTGCACGCGCCCTCGTGAGACAGGCCCGGTCGCAGTACTTCCCGACAGTTACAACCAATCCGAGCATCATGAACTCACGTCCGTCGGCGGGCCAATTCGGCGGCTTGCAGGCGGGAAGTTCTTCGGGATTGACCGTCAAGTCCTTCACCGACTACTCGCTACCCTTTGATGCCTCGTGGGAACCAGATTTCTGGGGACGCGTGCGGAGCAGCGTGCGGGCCAATGTCTATGCCGCGCAGGCCAGCGCGGCCGATCTCGAGAATGTGCGCCTAAGCGAACAGGCGGAGCTCGCTGTGGATTACTATGAGCTTCGTGCGCAGGACTTACTGAAGCAGTTGCTTGATTCCACGGTGGTCGCTTACCAGGACACTCTAGACCTCACCGAAAGCCAGTATCGAGCCGGCCTCAGTTCCGATGAAGCAGTGGCGCAAGCCGAGGCCCAGCTGAGAGAGGCACAAGCTCAAGACACCGATCTCGGAGTCCTGCGCGCTCAATATGAACACGCCATTGCTGTCTTGATTGGCCAGCCGGCGTCGACATTCGCTCTTCCTGCTCAGGCCTTGGAAGCCAAACCTCCAATCACGCCTATAGGGATTCCCTCTGACCTTCTTGAGCGACGTCCCGATATTGCCGCTGCAGAGCGCGCCGTAGCGCAGGCGAACGCCCAGATTGGCATGGTGAAGGCCGCGTATTTCCCCAATCTCCTATTGAGCGCTTCGGGTGGATTTGGAAACTCTACGATCTCTAGTTGGTTCACCTGGCCAAGCCGCTTTTGGTCAGCGGGGCCAAGCCTGGCGGAGACAATCTTCGACGCAGGATTGCGCCGCGCCACGGTTCAGCAGTATCAGGCCAATTACGACCAGACCGTGGCGAATTACCGGCAGACTGTGCTGACGGCCTTCCAACAGGTTGAAGATAACCTGGCATCTCTGAGAATTCTGTCTCAGGCCATCGGCCAACAGGATGCGGCGGTCGAAGCTGCTACGCGGAGCTTGCACGAAGCTACGGTTCGCTACAAAGCGGGAGTCGACCCTTACCTGAATGTGATCGTCGCTCAGACGATCTTGTTGAACGACCAGCAAATAGCCGTGAATTTTCGAATGCAGGAAATGGTGGCGAGCGTGCAGCTAATCAAGTCGCTTGGCGGGGGTTGGGATGCCACGCAGATTCCATCTTCAAAGGAGATTCGAGCCGTAGCGACACGGAGCTCAGAGTCAGCACACGAACGTACCCAACAGCGCTGAGCAGAAAGAAGCGTAATTACGTGACTCGTACAATCACTGACGACAACGGAGTAATTTACTTGGTTGGAGCTGGCATCGCCTCGCTTGCCGCTGCGGCATTTCTTATTCGCGACGGAGACATCCCAGGCCACAACATCACAATTCTTGAAGAATCGACGCTCATCGGGGGCAGTCTGGATGCTGCCGGAAATCCTAAGGATGGCTACATCATGCGTGGCGGCCGGATGTTCGAGAGCAAGTATGTTTGCACCTTCGATCTTTTTCGATCGATCCCGACGCTTGATGGGAGCAAGACCGTTACGCAGGAGACCTTCGAATGGAACGAAATAATGAAGACCTCATCCAAGTCCCGTCTTTTTCGAGATGGGCGGAGGGTCGATGCTCCGAAGTTTGGCCTCAGCGAAAAGCACATCCTCACAATCGAACGCCTGGAAGTTGAGCCAGAGGGCCTACTTGGACGAACGAGCATTGCGGACCAGTTCGATCCTTCGTTCTTTGAGACAGACTTCTGGTTTATGTGGGGTACCACTTTTGCCTTTCAACCATGGCACAGCGCGGTTGAATTTAAGCGTTACCTGGTGCGCTTCACGCATATGGTGTCAGGCTTCAATACGCTCCACGGGATCATGCGGACGATCTACAACCAGTACGATTCGCTGGTGCGGCCTCTGCTGAAATGGCTGGAACAGCGGGGTGTGAGATTTCAGGTCAATACCTGTGTCATGGATCTTGACTTGCGCCATGATTCTGAGGGCTACAGCGTATCGCGGATAATTTGTAATCAAGATGGTCGCATCGATGAGATAAAGGTGGGCGAGAAAGACAAAGTCATCGTCACACTGGGGTCCATGACTGAGGCTTCGAGTCTAGGCTCAATGGATTCGGCGCCCGTTCTGAAGCGCAAGCCCGACGGTGGTGCCTGGGCCCTTTGGGAGAGGATCGCCGTTGGTCAGCCACAGTTCGGCAATCCGGCTAACTTCAGCGATCACATCGAGGAATCGAAGTGGTTGTCGTTCACTACGACCCTCCATGATCCAACCTTCTTCCGACTCGTTAGAGATCTCACGGGCAACATCCCGGGCGAGGGTGGCCTCATCACCTTCCCGGAGTCCAGTTGGTTAGCATCGATCGTATTAGCCCACCAGCCTCATTTCATTGGGCAACCTGCAGATATCAATGTCTTCTGGGGCTATGGTCTTTTCGTCGACAAACTGGGGGACTTCGTGAAGAAGCCGATGTCGGCTTGCACGGGCCGAGAGATTATGACGGAGATCATGGGCCACCTGCGGATCGAGGGCGATGCCCAGAAGATCCTGGATACCTGCACCTGCATCCCATGCATGATGCCATTCATTACCAGCCAGTTTCTGCGTCGGGCTGACGGGAATCGTCCTCAGGTCGTTCCGGAAGGCTCGAAGAATCTGGCTTTCATCGGACAATTCTGCGAGATTCCTGAAGACGTCGTGTTCACCGTAGAATATTCGGTCCGCGCTGCGCAAATGGCAGTGTATTCACTGCTCGGCCTGAACCGGAAACCGCCGGCTGTATACAAAGGCAACCACGATCTACGTGTTCTGTTCAATGCATTTCTGACGTTACACGAGAAGGATGCCAGGAAGAGTGTTTCCGCGGAGTGAACTGCTCGGTCGTTCTTGGGCAGAAGTGGCGCCGCAGACTTTTATTTCTCCGTCGCTTTTTCGGATTCAGCAGACTCGTCAACGGCGTGCAGGCCGGTCATCGAATCAATCTGGATTCTAAAAAAGAGGGGATCAATCAACTCATCGCCCATTCTTAGCTGGCGCTCCCCGAATGCGTTTTGCCACCAATGGTAGTGCTTTTCTAACAGCTTTCGCGCATGTTCTCGCTCGCCGGCATATTGTGGCTCAGGCAATTCCTGATAGCTGCCGGTAGCAATCGCGCTCATCCACTGCGACTGATTCTCGATTTCGTCAACTTCGACACAGACCTTGGGATTCGCCCGCATCCATTCGACCTTACGTCCGAAGGTCGAGAGTACGTAAATATAGCCAGGCTCGTAGGCAAAGTATATCGGTACGACGTAGGGTTGGTTATCCAGCGAACAGCCAAGTCTTCCGAGAGAAGCGCTTGCCAGGAATACGCCACACTCCTTCTCGTTCATTTCATTGATTACCATGATTTCCACCTCCCACTACATGAACCACGTTAACTTGGGGTGCTACTTCTGCCACAAGATCTGGGTGGCTTCAAGTGGTATTGATGCGTGCAATTCACAGGGAATGACACGCGCCGTGTAGTCCGTTATTGGACGGTTCGCCGGTACTTTCGACGAGTACCAGACATAACCACCTGAATTAGGAAGATCCTGCGCCAGCTCCATTCGTTGCCGAAAGATGCTTCCATCAGCCCGCGGCTGCGCGTAGACTTCAACCTCCACGGCATTTGGATCAAGTTCCCCCAAGAACAACTGGACTTGAAAATCGTACTGGTTCTCTTCGCTGTGTGTGGCTACGGAGCCAAATCGGAGGCTGGGCCAACCTTGCGCAATCGATTTTGACCAGTTGCATAGTTCGATCCCCATCTTGCTCTCATTTGCGGCTCGCTCGCGGTAATGTTTTGCTGCCAGCAAGTAGTAGTTCTCCACATACTCTCGAACCGCACGATTGGACGAAAAATTCGGAGTCAATCGCAGCATGCTGGCCCGCATCTTCTTTACCCAAGTCTTGGGGATTCCGCGATCGTCGTGAGTGTAAAAAGCGGGAATCACCTCTTGTTCCAGGAGATCGTACAAGGTGTCGGCATCGTGCGCGTCCCAATCGGGATCGCTTCCGTGTTCTTGTCCATCTCCGACGGCCCAGCCAACGTCGGGGGAATAAGCTTCGGCCCACCAACCATCAAGCTCAGACAAGTTCAGTCCCCCATTGACCAGAACTTTCATGCCACTGGTGCCACACGCTTCCCACGGCCGCCGGGGTGTGTTAAGCCAGAGGTCCACGCCTTCTACAAGACGGGAAGTGAGCAGCACATCATAATCACTTAGGAAAGTGACACTGGAATGAACATCAGCGCGAGCGATGAAGTCATTCCATTCTTTGATCATGGCTTGGCCGCTCTGATCCTGTGGATGTGCTTTGCCCGCGAGAATCAATTGCACTGGCCGATCTCGATTCGTGAGTATGCGAGCCAGACGTTCGCGATCGTGAAGGAGCAGGTTGGGGCGCTTATAGGTTGCGAACCGCCGCGCGAAACCGATGGTGAGCGTTTGCGGATCGAAAATGGCCTCGGCTTGCAAAACTTCCTGTCGCGATGCTCCTTGTTGCACGCGTTGTCGCGATAAGCGCTTGCGCACATATTCAATAAGACACTGGCGCGCTTTCATGCGCAGTTCCCAGAGTTGTTCGTCGCTTACGTTGTCAAGGAGCTGTACATTCTCCAGCGCTCCACGCCAGCGCTCCTGGCCGCATTTCTTCGTCCACAGTTCGTCGGCCTCGGCAGAATCCCAAGTAGGCACATGAACTCCGTTGGTTACTGCCCCGACCGGCACTTCGACCTCGGGCCACCGCGGGAAGAGCACTTGGAAGATTCTCCTGCTAACCCGGCCATGAAGTTGACTGACGCCATTCGCAGCCCCGCTACCTCGCAGAGCGAGATACGCCATGTTGAAGGGTTCAGAACGATCGAGTGGGTCTCTTCGTCCTAGAGCCATGAGCTCGTCAAATTCGATCCTCAACTCGCTCTCGGCGTATTTTGTGAAATATTGGTCCATTAATTCCGGTGCAAAACGATCGAAGCCGGCTTCAACCGGGGTATGGGTCGTAAACAGATTTCCAGCCCGAGTCACCGTCAGTGCAACATCGAAGGGCTGGTGGTGCTTTTGCATGTAGCCTAAAGCCCGCTCAAGGACGAGGAAAGCGGCGTGTCCCTCGTTCAAATGGCAGACTTCCGGGTGAACGTCAAGCGCCGATAGAAGTCTCCACCCAGCCATGCCTAACACTGCTTCCTGCCGGAGGCGTAGCTCGGGTCCTCCGCCATAGAGTTCGCTGGTGATCGCACGGTGGATGGGCATGTTAGCAGCGTCGTTTGTGTCGAGCAGATACAGCTTCCTCCTGCCGACCTGCGCTTGCCACGCGCGCACCCAGAGGGGACCTTCCGGAAGACGGAGTGGAATGCGCAACCACTCGCCATCCACATCACGGAGTGGTGTGATGGGCAGTTGCCCGGGATCATTGAATGGAAAAAGCGCCTGCTGGAACCCGTTGCGGTCGATCTCCTGGCGGAAATAACCTTGTTGATAAAGAAGACCGATCCCAATCACCGGGACGCCTAAGTCACTTGCTGCCTTCAGGTGGTCCCCGGCCACATTGCCCAATCCGCCGGAATAGATCGGGAGCGCTTCACTTAACATGAATTCCATGCTGAAGTACGCAATTTTTGTGAGAGTAGAGGCAGGATGGGCCGTCTGAAACCACGTGGATGCGCCCTCACGGTCGTGCTTCCTGCGAACCATCTGTTCGACCTTCTGGCAAAAGACAGGATCAGCCGAAGCTTCGCGAATCGTCTGTTTGGAAACGGTCTGCAGCACTACCCACGGATTCTGTGTCAGCTCCCAGAGCTCAGGATCGAGTCGCCCCCAAAGCTCGTCGGTCGAGTGGTTCCACGACCAACGCAGGTCTAGTGCTAGTTCCGTCAGCGCGGAAAGCAACGACTGGGAAGTGAGATTCTGGTTTGTTCGACTGGCCATATAACTTCATCGCCTCCATCAGGCGGCAGTTCGGTTGGCTGTTGCGAGTGCTCCGCGAATGACGTCCTGCGCCTCATTTTCGATGCGCAGCAGATGATCCTTACCGCGGAAACTCTCCGCGTAGATCTTGTAGACATCTTCCGTTCCTGAGGGGCGCGCGGCGAACCAGCCACCCTCTGCAATCACCTTCACGCCCCCAATGGGCTTGCCATCGCCAAGCGCGGTTGTGAGTATCTTTTGGATCGGTTCTCCGGCAAGTTCCGAGACTTGGACATGCTCCGGCGTGAGCCGCTCCAGCACGGCCTTTTCTGCCGAAGTGGCGGGGGCTTCGAGACGTTCGTAAAGAGGATCGCCGAGTTCGCGTGTTAGTTCTCGATAGACCTCGCCCGGATCACGGTGCAACTTTGCTGTGATCTCGGCCGAGAGCAGCGCCGGCACGATTCCGTCTTTGTCGGTAGTCCAAACGGTGCCGTCGCGTCTCAAAAACGAAGCTCCGGCGCTCTCTTCCCCAACGAAGCCCAAAGTGCCATCCAGCAAACCACTGACGAACCACTTGAACCCGACAGGAACTTCGTAGAGTCTCCTTCCCAGCTTGTCTACCACACGGTCGATCATGCTGCTGCTCACCACTGTTTTTCCGACACCGATGTCGCTGCGCCACTGCGGGCGGTTCGAGAAGAGGTAATGAATGCAAACAGCAAGGTAATGATTGGGAGGCAGAAGGCCTGCGCTTTTTGTCACAACGCCATGACGGTCGTGGTCCGTGTCGCATGCGAACGCGATATCGAACTGGTCTTTCAACGCAATGAGCGTCTGCATTGCGTATGGCGACGAGGGATCCATGCGAATCTTCCCGTCCCAATCTAGCGTCATGAACCGGAAAGTCGGATCGACCGCATCGTTCACCACGGTAAGGTTGATGCGATAGCGCTCTTCAACACGCGGCCAGTAATGAACTCCTGCGCCACCCAATGGATCTACACCCAGTTTTATGTTCGCATTCCTGATCAAGTCCATGTCGACAACATGCTCAAGATCGTTGACGTATGTATCGATGTAGGGATAGTGATGGGTGGTGGCTGCCTTGAACGCCCTTTCAAACGGAACGCGTTGCACACCCCGTAGCCGGTTCGCAAGAAACTCGTTCGCTTTTGCCTCAATCCAGCTCGTCGTTTCCATATCCGCGGGTCCGCCAGTTGGTGGGTTGTATTTGAAGCCGCCGTCCTCTGGGGGATTGTGGGAGGGCGTAATCACGATTCCATCAGCGAGGCCGGACTTCCGGCCACGGTTATAAACAAGGATGGCATGAGAAACTGCGGGAGTCGGTGTGTATTCCTCGTTTGCGGCGATCATCACTTCGACACCGTTAGCCGCGAGAACTTCGAGAGCGCTCGCTGAGGCTGGCTCGGAGAGCGCATGAGTGTCCATCCCCAGGAACAACGGCCCCTTGATTCTCTGGCGTTTCCGGTAGGCACAAATCGCCTGGGTAATGGCGAGAATGTGCCATTCATTAAAAGCTCGGTTGAAAGCCGATCCCCGGTGTCCCGATGTGCCGAACAGCACGCGTTGTCCAGAAATAGCAGGGTCTGGCTGCTCGGCATAATAAGACGTTATGAGCTTCGGTACGTTAACTAGGTTCGAAGCAGCCGGGGCTGTTCCTGCCAGGGGATTCACTTCCATGGCTCAACTCCATTCCGACCGAAAGCTTTCACCTTGCAAGACTCAGTGGACATTTTGCAAGCCGTACGATGCAACCAGTACTCTGCAGACCGTCGATACCGCGATTGAAGGAGGCGGAGTCGGCGCCTTGACAGCTCCCTTCTTGAGCCCCGCAGACAGAATAAGCGCGCAACAGATCAGAAGGAAATCCCAACCAGGTCACGCGCCTGTTCTTCACAATTTCCCCTTTTGCCGCCAAGGTCTTGGAATGAATCATGGCTTTCCGGAAAGAACATATGCATATGGCTTTCCCAATCGAGAAAGAAGGCCGACGCGAGCAACTGCCCTGAAATGGATGGTTTAAGTTCGAGGTCCTGGGCCGTTACGTTGGCTCAAAGTGCCTCCTCCGCCACTATTCCGTCACTCTGGCGAAACTATTAGATGGTCAATCACATGCTGCGAACTCTCGCCCTCGCGTAACCTGCTGACGCGACATGGGAATCGTACAACGGAAGTCGATAACCATTCGGAAGCCCACTTGCACTTGCAGAGCCTGCTTAGAGTAACGCCCGTATGAAACTGGCCGGCAAGACCGCGCTTTGGATCACGGTTGTTTTCGCGCTCACCACGGCTGTCGCCGAACCAGTGTCGCAGCTACGACCCGTCGGCTACGTAAACGACTTCGCCCATGTCCTTGATCCGAACACAGCTGCACAGCTCGAGAGCACCTGTCAGCAGATCGATCAGAAGGCCCACGCCCAGATAGCAGTAGTCACGATCCAGTCGCTCGAGGGGTCCGACATTGAGAGCTACGAGGTCGATCTGTTCAAGCAGTGGGGAATTGGAAACAAGGCCAGCAACCGTGGCGTGCTGCTTTTGTTTGCTATCCAAGACCGGCGCTACCGCATTGAAGTCGGCTATGGACTAGAGCCAATCCTGCCGGATGGCAAGGTGGGCGGCATCGGACGCGAAGCCGCCCCACTGCTCAAGCAGGGTGACTATAACGGCGCTGTTCTGCTCATGACCTCGCGAGTCGCGGAAGTCATCGCGCAGGATGCGGGGATCCAACTGGATGGGCCTCGTCCATCGGCGCCGGAAGGAGGCAGCGACGAAACCGATCACGGTTCCTCGTTTGGTCTGATTTCGATTCTGGCGATCATCTTCATCATCTTGATCGTGACCGGCCTGGGGCGTCTACTGCTGGGGTTGTTCTTCTTCGGCGGAGGCAGTGGCGGCTGGGGCAGTGGCGGGTTTGGTGGCGGTGGCGGCGGAGGATTCGGTGGGTTTGGCGGTGGGAGTTCAGGAGGCGGTGGCGCCAGCGGGAGTTGGTAGCTGCGGAGCGGAACTACTATGGTCCCAGAAAAACAGATGGCTGAGTTTGTTGATCGAATGCGGCAGGCGGCGGGAGACAACTTGCAGAGCGTGATTCTGTATGGCTCGGCTGCGGATGGAGAATTTCATCCCAAGTTCTCAAACGTGAACCTGCTTTGCGTGTTGCGCGAAGTGTCGTTCAATGCACTTCAGGCGGTTGCGCCAACGGTGAAATGGTGGACGGGACACAAGTATCACGCCCCACTTCTGCTCGCGCGGGAGGAACTGGAACGCGCGGCCGCCGTCTTCTCCATTGAATTTCTGGACATGCAGCAGCAGCATCGCGTCTTGCATGGGGAAGACGTACTGCAAGGGCTGACGATTTCCATGCGCTTGCATCGCGCACAGCTGAAATATGAGTTGCGCGAGAAGACGATTCTCCTTCGCCAACGCCTGCTGCTGGCAAGTGGGAATAAGAATCGTCTTTGGGAGTTGCTGCTGGGCTCGGTCTCGACGTTTGCAACCTTGCTCCGGCACGCTCTGATCGCGATGGGCGATTCTGTACCTAAATCAAAACGCGACGGCATTCAGGTATTGGCATCGCTAGTTGACCTAGATCCCTCTGCTTTTTTGCAGCTGCTCGATATTCGCGAAGGCAAGGTGAATCGGAAGCAGCTTGATGTGAGCGACGTTGCCCGCCGGTGTCTCGCGGCGATCCAACAAGCAACTGCAGCGGTCGATAAGATGCTGGATTCTTTAGAACCGGGGAGTGAGTGAGATGCGAACATTGCTGGCAAGGAGAAGAATATGAACAAGGGGTTAATTGTGATCATCGTGCTGGCGCTGATCGCGCTGATGGTGTTTGGGCAGTACGTAAGCGTGCGCAACACACTCGTGACCAAGAATGAGGCAGTGAAGTCTGCCTGGTCCCAGGTGGACGTTGTGCTGCAGCGGCGCGCCGACCTCATTCCCAATCTTGTGGAAACCGTAAAAGGCTATGCCCAGCAAGAACAGACGGTGTTCGGTGATGTCGCCAAAGCCCGCTCTGCTTTGCTTTCGGCGGGCACTCCCCAGGATAAAATCGCCGCCAACCGGCAACTGGACGGAGCCTTGGGACGCCTGCTTGCGATAGTGGAAAATTATCCGCAATTGAAATCGAATGAGAATTTTCTGCGCCTGCAGGACGAACTGGCGGGCACTGAGAACCGCATCGCCGTTGAACGGAAGCGCTATAACGACACGTTGCAGGACTACAACACATACGTCCAACAGTTCCCCAATAACATCTTTGCGCGGTGGGCAGGGTTTAAGCCCAATCAGGCCTATTTCGCGGCCACCGAGGAATCGCGCCAGGTGCCAAAGGTAGACTTTTCAACTCCCAAGGCGCCGGCGGGCACTCCTCAGCAGGCTCCGGCGAGATAGAGGAGCAACATGGCATCGATGACTGAGCAGACCAGAAGCGAAGAGTGGGCAGATAGGCGCGAGCCACTAACCGACTTTACTGGAGAAGATCGTCATGAACTCGTGCAAAAGCTCGCTTATCAGCATTGGGAGAAACGCGGATGTCCACTCGGTTCGCCCGAGATTGACTGGTTCGCGGCCGAAAACACAGTGCGCTCCTACCTGTTGAGTTCAGGAGTCGAGTTGGGGCCAGGCGGAGATCTCTATCGCTGACGAAAGAGTTGCGTTCTTGGCCAGCGCGCTGCCTCTGCCGAGTACAGGACAAAGACTGCAAGTGCGCACGAGGTTAGCGTGCCGTGCGTTCATCTGGCGAACTCGGCTTTTTTGAGGGTGCTGTTTCCTGGTCGTCGAGCATATGCTTCGCGTCTGACAACGTCCAGCGGAATACAATTCCCCCGATCCGCTCCATGCCCGTATCCACCGTAGTTGTCCATTCTTCCGCAACCTCCGCCACGAACGCCACTCGATTCGGTAGCAACACCTGGGTCACGTCCTTGAGGAATCCTTCACCTATCCCGGCACTGTTCAAATTCGCCGTAGCGCCTGCGGGGTCTCCGGCAGCTGTTGCGATCGGCTCGCCTAAGCGACCAACGAAGCTTCCCAGCGAAGTCCCGGCGAGAGTGCGGAACGGTCCAGGGTCATCGTCTTGCTCGACCGTTGTGGTGCCATCGGCCTGCTTCGTTACCACGACGTAACGATAGATGCTGATACTGCCATCGCTGTCCAGTTGCAGAAGCAGGTTCTTTCCCTTGTGTGCTTTGGCTTGATCGTCGAAAACCACCACCAGCATGCGGTCCACAGTCTCAAATCCCATCTTGAGTTCGATTAGCTACCCGGGCGCCTTTTCGAACTAGCAGATCTATGAATTCCGACAAGTACTCCCCTTCCAAGGTAGCCTTGGCCGATTTCTCGCTTACGGACTCTTCAGAGTCGGGCGACGATGTGGCACCTCCAGATGAGGAAGCCGCAGAGGGCTGCTCGCATCGTTTATCTGCAACTACCAACTTGGTATTCTCCATCGCACTACCCTCGCTCGAACTCACCGAACCCCAGCTCCCTTCGGAGAATCCACCGTTGCCGCGGGCTGATTAGTGACATGGCTTGTCACATTGTCCTGCCTCAGCTGGAAATGGAGAAAGCGTTCGTCCGTTAAGATAGCGGAGCGAACGTATGAGAAAAGAGCGCAAGCACTACACTGCTGAAGAGAAGGTGGCCATTCTACGGCGCCATCTTTTAGACAAGGTCCCGGTTTCCGATCTGTGTGAAGAACTGGGCCTGCAGCCGACGGTGTTCTACCGCTGGCAAAAAGAGTTCTTCGAGAACGGAGCGGCCGCTTTCCAAACGACGGAACGTCCTCACCGCCAGGCGGAGGAGAAACAGAAGCGGATTGAGTTCTTGGAGAAGAAAGTGCAGACCAAGGACGAGGTCCTGGCCGAGCTGATGGCGGAGCACATCGCGTTAAAAAAAAGCCTTGGGGAACTCTGACCGAG
>Ga0074046_10000239_pt1 | contig 48714 bp, 44 predicted proteins | sample BogForMeECP23OM3_FD_94441 | JGI IMG/M metagenome (GOLD analysis project Ga0074046, IMG submission 94441) | Bog forest soil microbial communities from Calvert Island, British Columbia, Canada - Bog Forest MetaG ECP23OM3 | ecosystem: Environmental > Terrestrial > Soil > Wetlands ... | reverse complement strand
TATCGCAGGTCAAGCGACGCCTCCCGCGACGGGAACCGTAGTGCTGGACGTCGAGCAGGGTGGAATCGAGGTGCCGTCTTTCGTAGGAAAGACGGTGCGAGGAGCCGTGGAAACCGCGCAGGATACCGGTCTTGAATTGGAAGCCGTGGGCAGCGGAGTGGCGCGACAACAGTCTCCTCCAGCGGGGACGCACGTGGCTGCGGGGGCACACGTGACGGTGCAGTTCGGGCGCTAGAAAAATCTTGAAACACAGGGGACACAGGATTCCACAGCGGAACGCAAATCCTTTGGTTTCCCCTGTGACCTCTGTGGTGAACGCCTTACCGGTTTGACCCGCCGAAAAACCGCGTGATACGGTAAGCAGTCACTCCATCTTGGCAGACCAGCACTGTTCGCTGAGGCTTGATTTTGTCTTCGGTTGAGACCACTCCCGCTGTTCGCAAAACCGCACTGAACGCTGTCCATCGCCAGATGGGCGCGAAGATGGTCGACTTCAATGGCTGGGATATGCCGGTGGAGTATCCTGCGTCGATCGGCTGCGGCATTGTCAACGAGCACATGGCGGTGCGTACTGGCGTGGGCATTTTCGATGTTAGCCACATGGGCGACATCCGTTTAGCCGGTCCGCAGGCGCTGGCCGCTGTGCAACATATTTCCATGAATGACGCTTCGCGGCTGGCGGTGGGCCAGGCGCAGTATTCGGCGCTGCTGTATCCGCAGGGGACATTTGTGGACGATGTGATCGTTCACCGCCTTGGCGAGGACGAGTATCTGCTGGTGATCAACGCGGGCACACGGGAAAAAGACTTCAACTGGGTGCGGGACAACACGCGGCAATTTGACTGCGCGGTCGAGAATGTTTCGGACAACTTTACGCAGATTGCGATCCAGGGGCCGAAGGGCGTGGACGTCCTTCAGAAGCTGACCGACGCGGATTTGAGCGCGGTAACGTTTTATTGGGTGACGCGCGGGACGGTCTGCGGGCTCAAGAATATCCTGATTGCGCGAACGGGATACACGGCGGAAGATGGTTTCGAAATCTATGTTCCCGCGGACGAGGCTATCAGCGCTCGAGTTTGGAATGAGATTTTGAACGCCGGGAAGGAATTCGGTATTCTCCCCTGCGGCCTGGGCGCGCGCAACACGCTGCGCCTCGAGGGCAAACTGCCGCTCTACGGGCATGAGATTTCCGATACGATTAATGTTTGGGAAGCGGGGCTTGATCGCTTCTGCAAAATGGAGAAGCCGGAGTTTATTGGACGCGCCGCGCTGGAAAGAACCAAGGCCGGAGGTATGAAGCGCACGCTGGTGGGGTTGGAGATGGTTGGCCGCGGGATCGCGCGCGATGGATACAGAGTTCTGAATGACGGTGTGCGCGAAATTGGGTACGTCACCAGCGGATCTCCGGCTCCATTCTTGAAAAAGAATATTGCGTTGGCTTACGTGCCACCTGAATTTGCGGCCGTGGGTGCGGCGGTTAACGTAGAGATTCGCGGGCAAGGTGTTGCCGCGCAGGTCGTGCCGACCCCGTTTTATAAAAGGCCGAAGAAAGCTTAAACACTGAGGACGCTGAGGTGCGTAGAGGATTTTCAAAGAACTAGGAGCCAGGAGCTAGAAGCCATCATGAGTTATCCAACAGATCGCAAATATACGACGCAGCACGAATGGATTCAGGCCAGTGGGAACACAGCTGCGGTTGGGATCACCGACCACGCGCAGGAAGAGCTAGGGGACATCGTATTCGTCGAACTGCCGAAGGTCGGCGGAGAGGTTACGGCCGGCAAGACATTTGGTTCCGTCGAGTCGGTGAAGGCGGTGTCGGATCTTTACGCACCGGTTTCTGGGAAGGTTACCGAGATCAACGAGGATCTGGCCACGTCACCCGAGAAGATAAATAAAGACGCGCACGGTTCCTGGATGATGAAAATCGCTTTGCAGAATCCGGGCGAGCTGGATGGTCTTCTGTCCGCGGCGGATTACGAAAAATTTGTGGCGGAAGAAGGCGGGCACTAACGAACTGGCGGCTGCCGGAAGTTGTAATCGAAATCCATGTGATTCTGAGCACAGCTTGAGCCCTTCAACGGCTGCCACAATCGAACTGTCCTTGAGTTACATCTAATTAATTTCCTATGCGCTACTTACCGAAGTCTCCTGCCGACCGCGAAGCCATGTTGAAGGCCATTGGCTTGTGTTCGGTCGACGAATTATTCGCGCCGATCCCGGCGGAATATCGGCTGAATCGCGACTTGAAAATTCCGCGGCAAATGGCGGAATCGGAGATCGTCGATTACTTTCGCCAGCGCTCGCGGGAAAACGGCGAAGGGTACACCAGCTTCCTGGGTGCGGGGGCGTACTCGCATTACCGCCCGGTCATTATTGATTCCCTGATTTCGCGCGGAGAATTTCTTACCGCCTATACGCCGTATCAGGCGGAAATTTCCCAGGGCACACTGCAATCCATCTTTGAATTTCAGACCATGATTTGCGAGCTCACCGGCATGGAAGTGGCCAACGCTTCCATGTACGACGGCTCAACCGCGGCGGCTGAGGCGGTGATGATGGCAGTGCGCCTTACCGGTCGACGGTCCGTGGTGGTGGCTCGCAGCTTGCATCCGGAATATCGCGAAGTGCTGGCGACCTACGCGACGCACCAGGGAATGCCGCTTTCCGTAGTGGGTTTTGGGGACGATGGCCGGGTGAATGTCGCGGAACTGGAGAGTTTGATTACGCCGGCCACCGCTTGTGTGCTGATTCAATCGCCGAACTTCTTTGGGACCATCGAGGACGTGACGGCGATTGCCGAGATTACGCACAAGCACGGCGCGATGCTTGTCGTATCCATTGCTGAAGCGGTGTCGCTGGGAATCGTGGAGCCACCCCGCGAGGCGGATGTGATCGCGATGGAGGCGCAATCGTTCGGTGTGCCACTGGGATTTGGCGGACCTTATTGCGGAGTAATCGCCACGCGGGAAAAATATGTGCGGCAAATGCCCGGAAGACTTGTGGGGCAAACCGTCGACAGGCAAGGCCGTCGCGGATTCGTACTCACGCTCGCCACGCGCGAGCAGCATATCAGGCGCGAGAAGGCGACGTCGAACATCTGCACGAATCAGGCGCTCGTGGCGCTGATGGTCAACATCTTTATGGCGGTGTACGGCAAAGTTGGATTGAAAGAATTGGCCAAACAAAATCTGGCCAAAACGGCTTATGCCGCAGGACAGTTTTCAAAGCACGGCAAAGTGCTGTTTGCCGGCGCTCCTCGCTTCAACGAGTTTGTGGTCGAGACCAGCGAGGATCCCTGTGCCATCAACAGCCGGCTCCTGGGACACAAAGTGATCGGCGGATTCCATTTGAAGAAATTTTATCCGGAGCTGGGAAATGCCGCCCTGTGGTGCTGTACGGAACTGACTACGCGGAGCGCCATCGATACGGCAGTGGGACTGATTGCCGAGAGCGAACGCTCGGTGCGGTCTGGCAAAGAAGAAGCCGATGTGGCGGAGGTGGCGGGATGAAGCACGAGACACCGAAAGCGACGTGCCACGTCAACCAGAACGAAGGGCTCATCTTCGAGAAGTCATCGGCCGGAAAAGCCGCCTGGAAGTTGCCGCCGCTCGATGTGCCGGAAGTGGATGCTTCCGCACTGCTCGGTCCCACTGAAAGAAAAGATCTGGGAAATATGCCGGAGGTGAGTGAGATCGAAATCATTCGCCACTTCACGCGGCTTTCCACGTGGAACTACGCGATCGATCTCGGAATGTATCCTCTGGGCTCGTGCACGATGAAGTACAACCCGCGGGTGAATGAAGCGGTGGCCCGGGTGGAAGGAATCGCGAACGGACATCCTTACCAGCCGGAGAAGATTTCGCAGGGCGCGCTGCAGATTCTGAAGACGCTGAGCGAATGCCTGATCGAGATCACGGGCATGGACGCGATCACGATGCAGCCTGCGGCGGGCGCGCATGGCGAGATGACCGGACTGCTGATGGTGCGGGCGTATCACCAGGCTCAGGGGCGTCCACGGAAGAAAGTTCTGATTCCGGATTCGGCGCACGGAACGAATCCAGCGACGGCGGCGATGGTGGACTATGCAGTAGAGAATTTGAAATCGGATTCGCGTGGGATGGTGGATATCGCTGCGCTGGAAGCGCAGATGAGTGAAGATGTGGCTGCACTGATGCTTACCAATCCCAACACGCTGGGAGTTTTCGAGCAGGAGATCTACAAGATCGCCGACATTCTTCACGCCAGGGGTGGGCTGCTCTATATGGATGGCGCGAACATGAACGCGCTGGTGGGCAAAGTGCGCCCGGGGGATTTCGGCGTGGATGTGATGCACCTGAATTTGCACAAAACTTTTTCCACGCCGCATGGCGGCGGCGGGCCAGGATCGGGGCCGGTGGCAGTCAAGAAAAAGATTGAGCCGTTCTTGCCGACGCCGGTGTTGGTGACCAAGTCTGACGGGACGCTTGGTTTTGAATATAACCGGCCGCAATCGGTGGGACGGGTGCGCGCATTTTACGGAAACTTTGGCATGTTCGTGCGAGCGCTGGCTTACATTCAGGCGAATGGACCGGACGGTCTTCGACAGACGACCGAAGACGCCGTTCTAAACGCCAACTACATTCGCAAAGGCCTGGAGGGGACGTACGATTTGCCGTATTCCACGTCGACCATGCACGAAGTTGTTTTCAGTGACAAACTGCAGGTGAAAAAAGGCGTGCGTACCATGGACATTGCCAAGCGTTTGATCGACTACGGCTTCCATCCTTATACGACGGCTTTTCCGCTGATTGTGCCGGGTGCCCTGATGATCGAGCCAACCGAGAGCGAATCGAAGGAAGAGATGGATTTATTCGTTGAGGCGATGAAATCGATTGCGGAAGAAGTGGAGGAGGATCCGCAGTTCGTTCTGGATGCGCCGCACTCCACGCGGGTGTCGCGGCTCGATGAGACAGCGGCGGCCAGAAAACCAGTCTTGCGGTGGAAGCCGGCAGTGTAGTGGTTCAATCAACAGGCAAGACTTAGCGCCCGGGCGCAGCTTCTTTCCGTGAACCGCCCCAGGCAAAGCTGCGGTCCAACCATCCCTATAAGGAACGAGCAACTCCTGCGGCTAACTTTTCTTTGAAGTCACCGCAAAGAATGCGGCGGCTTCCTGCTCAACATTCTTGCTGCCGCAATGCGGGCACTTCGGAGCTTCTCTATCGTGCTCGTTCAGGGTCAAAACTGTTTCGAAGGGCTTATGACAATCGAGGCAAACATAATCGTAGAGGGGCATGGAAACCTCCCATGAATATACCGCTGGGAGAATTGTAACGCCGCGGGGAGTTGTTGGTTGCCGATTTTTGATTGTTGATTGAAAACCAGAAGACTTACGATTTTCAATCAACAATCAGCGATCGAAATTTATTATTTCGCCGAGATGTCTACCGAGGCGCGTGTGCTTTCCCAATCTACACGCAAGGTGCAGCCGTTTGCCGACTTGTCGTAGGCGATCGTGAAATTTTCAACCGGCGAAGGCAGCTTCGAAACTTTCATGTCTACGCGGGCCAGTTCATCGCTCTCATATTTGTAAGGGATGCCCCACTCGCCGGTTTTCTTGTTGATGATTAGCGTCCACTTGTCGGCATTTGGCACAGTAAAAATCGTGTAGCTGCCCGTCGGCACGGTCTTGCCGCCGACTACTATATCGGCGCTGGTGACGAACGTAGTGGCCTCGTTTGCGCCGGTACGCCAGACCTCGCCGAACGGAACCAGATCGCCATAAATCTTTCGGCCTTTCATGCGTGGGCTGGAATAATCAGTCTTGACGGTTTTGCCGCCACCGAGATCGCACGAGGCGGAAGCGGCAGGGCTGGGACGGTTTTTACCCATCTGGGCGAAAACCGAAGTGGCGAACAGGATGGTCAGTAGCGCGGAAAATACAATTTGTTTTCGCATGAATTCTCCTCTTGAGTGGTTCGTTGGCCAAGTGTCTTAGACGCGTGGGAAAGGTTTATGTCAGCAGACCAACGATTATGCCCCATTCGCGGCAACGGTTACAATCATCCGATGCCAGTTTTCGATGAAAAGCAGGAAGAATTGGAACACTACGAGACCATGATGGGAATTCCTCGCGGGCGGCTGGCCGTGACCATGGACGCGATTACGGACGCGATGGCGCTGGTCGGGCAGCACGGCGTCTATTGCCAGAGCCAGCGCTGGCCGGGCAAGCCGGTGATGGATATTCAGATCATCATGAAGACCCTGACCGACGCGAAGGAATTGATCCAGAGCGTGATGGAAGAGCTGAAAAAGAAGCCGTAAGCCAGGCCCGGTTTGATTTTCAAGGTTTTACCGTCACCATCACGATGGTGTGTGCAGCCACCCGGGCAGAAAATTTTCCAGTAAAGTTTCCCACATCTTTGTGCTGCCACAAATCGCGCACCGATGCGCTTAGGTGGCTGGGGTAGCCGAGGTCTTCCCAGTTCACTGAAATTTCATGTTCGGCGCTTCCGCGATTCAGCAGAATCACGGCCCGGCTGCCGTCTTTCAGTTGCTTCGCCCAGACTTCTAGGTCGCCATTTTTCCAGACGCGCTCGCCTTCGCGGCCCAGCGGATCTTGATCTACCGCGATGACTTCTTTGTTAGTGAGAATGTCGTGGATCTCGGGGCGCATATCGCGCAGGTCGTTGCCGGCGATCAGTGGCGCGGCCAGAATCGCCCATAGGCTGAAGTGGGCGCGGTACTCGGCGTCGGTCATGCCGCCGTTGCCTACTTCGAGCATGTCAGGATCGTTCCAATGTCCGGGGCCAGCGTAAGATTGCAGGCCTACTTGTTGATCGACGATGGCCAGCATTCCGTTCGAGCAACAACTGCCGTCCGGCCATTTCTGGGAGCCTTCCCACCGATCCTGGATGTCGCCGGTCGTGCGCCATAAGTTTCCACCAACTTCAGTTCCCCAGAGCCATGGTCTGGCCGTGCCCCACTCGCAAATGCTGAGCACGATGGCGCGGCCCGAGGCGTCGAGAGCGGCGCGGATGTTCGCGTAAGAAGCCTTCGAATCTTGCGTAGTGGTGTTGCACCAATCGTATTTGAGATAGTCGACGCCCCAGGCCGCATATCGAATTGCATCCTGATATTCGTGGCCAAGGCCGCCGGGGCGTCCAGCGCAGGTTTTCGAGCCGGCATCGGAATAAACACCGAATTTCAGCCCGAGCGAATGAATGTAATCGCCGACTGCCTTCATGCCGTGAGGAAAGCGCTGCGGATCGGCGACGATGTTACCGTTCGCGTCGCGAGTGACCTGCCAGCAATCGTCGATGTTGACGTACTCGTAGCCGGCGTCTTTCATCCCGGACTTTACCATGGCATCGGCCATGCTCTTGATCATGTCTTCGCTGACGTTGCAGGCGGATTTGTTCCAGGAATTCCAGCCCATCGGAGGAGTGAGGGCAAGACCACTCGAGATGGTCGAGCCGGTTTGGCTGGACTGCGAAAGTGCGGGCGTAATCCCGACAAGAACCACGAAGAGGACAAGCGCTCTGATTCTCATCGCGATATTTGTATCAGAGATAGGGAAGCGAGTATGAAACTACAACCATGACAGGAAACACGGAGAGTGCGAATCTCCGTGCTCCCTTGCGGTTAAGAGTTATGCCAGCGTGTATTTCCCGCGCTCGATTACTTTCTGAGCGATCTGCTGACGGAGTTCGATGGTGTTTAACGGCTCGTACTTGGCCAGCCGACGTAAGATCGCAAGCTGAGTGCGCAGCATGTCACCATCGGCAACGGCAGCGATTACTTTCTTCGCCGCGGACTCGACTTTCTCCATCGCCTGTGAAAGATAGACGCGCGTCATCGCGATGGGAAGTGCGGCGGCGGCTTCACCTTTCGTCTCCGCGATTTTCTGCGCACGCAAGACCGCCGATTCCATGGCGTAGCTTTCAATCGTCATGTCGGCGATGGCGCCCATGATTTCCTGCTGGTCCTGAATGGCCTGCATGTATTTCTGGGTGGCGGCGCCGGCGGCAAAGAGGCCGAGTTTCTTGGCCTGTGCAACGAGTTTGCGTTCTTCGGTGAGCACCCCTTCCAGATCGTCGCTGGTGGAGGGACCGGAGAGGACTTCGTCCATCAGCTTCTTGATTGCTGGCATCAGCGGCAACTGGCCGCTCATGGCGCGCTTCAGCAGGAAGCCCGTGATGATGAGGCGGTTGATTTCATTGGTACCTTCGAAGATGCGGTTGATGCGAGCGTCGCGATAGGCGCGCTCCGCCGGATATTCCTCGACGAAGCCGTAGCCCGCATGGATCTGCATATTCTCATCGACGATGTAGTCGACCATCTCCGAGCCCCAGACCTTGATGATCGAGCATTCGACCGCATATTCCTCAATCGCTTTGCGGGTTTCTTTGATTGCGTCGGCACCCGATTTGTCGACCTCACCGAGCGCGACATCCATCATTCCCACAGTGCGGTAAACCATGGATTCGCCGACGTAGAGCAGAGTCGCCATGTTGGCGATTTTTTCGCGAACGAGGCCGAAATCGGCGATGACTTTGCCGAAAGCCTTGCGCTGCTTGGCATAGCTGACCGCGTTCTCGAGCGAGACGCGGCCTCCGCCCACGCACATTGCGCCCAACTTGAAGCGGCCAATGTTCAGGATGTTGAAGGCAATTACGTGGCCTCGGCCAATTTCGCCAAGTAGATTCTCGACCGGAACCTTGCAGTCGTTGAGAATGATGGGGCAGGTCGAGGAGCCGCGGATGCCCATCTTGTGCTCCTCGGCTCCGATGGAGAAGCCGGGGAACGTCCGTTCGATCAGGAATGCGGAGAACTTCTCGCCGTCGATTTTGGCGAAGACGGTGAAGAGATCCGCAAAACCGGCGTTGGTGATCCACATTTTTTCGCCGTTCAGAATGTAATGCTTGCCGTCGGAAGAGAGTTCGGCGCGGGTGCGGCAGTTCATGGCATCAGAACCGGAAGTGGATTCCGACAATGCGTAGGCGCCCACGATTTCGCCCGAAGCCAGGCGGGGCAGATATTTTTTCTTCTGTTCTTCGGTTCCGAAATAGACGATAGGCAGCAAGCCGATGCCGCTGTGAGCGCCCCAGGTGGTGGCGAAGCCGGCGTATTTCGCGATGTGGTCGGCGATGACGGCCGCGGTGACCTTGTCCATCTCGAGGCCGCCATAGGCTTCCGGAATTTCGACACCGCTCAAGCCGAGCTCGCCCGCCTTCTTCAATAGCTCGCGCGAAATAGAAAAATCCTTGTGCTCGATTTTCTCCGCGTTGGGAAGAATTTCATTGACGGCAAATTCTTCCGCAGTCTGGCCGATCAATTGATGCTGCTCGGTGAAATCTTCTGGAGTGAAAACTTCTTCGGGGCGGCGGGATTCCAGCAGGAAGCTGCCGCCAGAGATTCTGGTATTAGGAACTGCTGTAGTTGTAGCCATTGGTCGTCCTCGATACGAAAATGCAGAACAAATTAGCAATGACGGGAAACATGCATATTCTAATGCGGTGGGCTAGAGAATGATAGGAGGGAACATTGCTTGTCCGTTTCCAAATCGTCGTTACGGCTGTGCCGGCGGGATTACTCCCTGAATGGTGTGGGTCCGAAAGCGTGCTGCCGGTTGGCAGGTGGAATAGCCGATGGGATGCGTGGAATCCGATTGAGAGTTGTCGCGAGCAACCTTGTAGCTCCGCATCGAGTAGCAAAGAGTATCTGTTTGGAGTTGCCCGTCGGAATCAAACGCAGAGGTGGGCGAGAGGTTGAACTGATTCGGCCGTGCCGCCGTGCGAACGTTTAGTCGCCCCGAATTAGTAGATTGAGGCGCGTCCGGACTGTTCTGCGGCGTGGATTGCGCTGCCAACGCTGCGGCAACGATCAGTACCGAAAGGGGCAAAAGGCGGAAGATTCGCATAGGACTTCCTCCTGGGACAGATTATAGTCCGGGCCTTTTGTTGCAGCTAGTTCAGATTTTCGAAGATTCCAGCCGCCCCCATGCCGCCACCCACACACATGGTGACCATGCCGTAGCGGGCTTTGCGGCGTTTGAGTTCGCGGATGATCGTCGCCGTGAGCTTGGCGCCGGTGCAACCCAAAGGATGTCCCAAGGCGATGGCCCCTCCGTTCCGATTGACCTTCCCAGGATCGAGCCCCGCTTCCTTGATTACCGCCAGAGACTGCGCGGCGAAGGCCTCGTTCAATTCGATCACGTCGATGTCAGAGAGCTTCAGTCCTGCCATTTTCAGCGCTTTTGGAATGGCGTAGACTGGCCCCAGCCCCATTTCTTCGGGCTTGTATCCGGCAGTGGCGAACGAAACAAAACGCGCGAGTGGTTTGATGCCCAGCGCTTTCGCGCGTTCGGCAGACATGACGACCGCGGCCGCGGCGCCGTCGGACATTTGCGAAGAATTTCCGGCGGTCACCGTGCCTTTCAGGTGAAATGCCGGCTTCAGTGATAGCAGTGCTTCCAGCGACGTGTCGGCGCGTGGGCCCTCATCCATTTTGAAAACAATTTCCTGCCGCTTGGGCTTCGATCCATTGGGAGTGGTGAAGCTCACCGGCACTGGCACCACCTCGTCATCGAACTTGCCGGCCTGAATTGCGGCTAGCGCCTTCTGGTGACTGCGGAATGAAAATTCGTCTGCTGCTTCGCGGGAGATGCCGAAGCGTTGACCCACTCGTTCGGCAGTGAGCCCCATGTTGAGATAGGCGTCGGGGTAATGGTTCACGAGCCAGGGGTTCGGCGAAACTTTGTGTCCACCCATCGGGATCATCGACATCGATTCAGTGCCGCCGGCAACGATCGCTTCCGCGCCGCCGCTCATGATGCGGTCTGCAGACATGGCAATCGACTGCAAGCCTGACGAGCAGAAGCGGTTGATGGTGAGCGCGGAGACTTCGACCGGCAGGCCTGCGCGCAGCGAGGCGATGCGGGCCACGTTCATCCCTTGTTCGGCCTCGGGCATGGCGCAGCCGAGGATGACGTCTTCAATCTCTTTCGCATCGAGTTGAGGCACACGATCCAGCGCGCCTTTGATGGCGATGGCGGCCAGTTCATCGGGACGGGTAGCACGGAGCGTGCCCTTAAAGGCACGTCCTACGGGCGTGCGGACGGAAGATGCAATGACGACTTCACGCATAAAGCCTCTCAGTTATTCCTCTATTCGATGCCTAACACGGCGCATGAGCTTCATTTGGCCGGAGCGTAGAAGTAATAGTCGGCCGTGTAGCTGCTCTTGGTTTCCGCATTGACGTGCGCCTCGTCGCAGCCCTCCGACGGGGGCTGTCCGCCGTGGGTGCGGACCCGCTGGATCGTGGTCACGTTGCTGAGCAGACCGTTTCCCGCGTGGCTCACAACGTTGAGCAGCAACCATGGAACTGAGTCCGGGTCCAGCGAATCGACATGGGCTACCGCTTTGCCGGTGACTTCGCTACCGTCCGTCAACTTCCATGTGGGACCGGTGGAATGATGTCCGATCACTTTGTCTTTGCGATCGTGTAGATCCGCATCGGGGCCCTTGAGTGTCCAACTATATTTTCCGTCTGCCGAAGAGTGGCAGGTATAGATCTGGGAACCAGTTGCGTGCGCGTAGACCACAACTTCTAATCCCGCTGGCGCCTGAATCGCGTCCGGGACATCGGGCGCCGGTTCGTTCTGTGGAGCGTCTTTGCTTTGAGCGTTCGCGAAGGGGCTCGCTGGAACCGGCATCAGAATGGCTAGCCCGATTACCATAGCAGCGACGAAAAGCTTTCGCATGGAGGCGATTGTAGCAGGATGATCACACCTCCGGTCACGGCTTCTCCCAATGCGTTGTGCTGAATTGTTTGGGATCGTAGGTGCCGGGGGCAAGCTTGGCGTTCCTCTCGATGTTGGAATACTCTTCGCTGAAGACTTCCTTGTCGTCCACGTAAACTTCGACGCGCTCGGCCAGCCAGGCATTGGACAGCGGCTTGTAGTCTTCGAAGCGGATGTCCTGGAACTTGGCCGCATCGGTCCGGGTTGGCTCGAAGAGCCGAACAAACAACATACGATTCTCTTCCACCCAGAACTGCTTGGACTTGAGATCGCCCTTTGCCGCGCCGACAACATAAACCGGTTGGCCCTCCCAGGTTTCCTCGTGAATCTTCGTCAAGTCGTAGCCTTCGCCTTTCACGACGGCTGCGGTCGTCTCGGGCGCCTGACAATAGACATCAAAGCCCAAGACCAGCAGCATGTTTACCAGAGGGCGAGATCCTGTCTCTTTTCCTGCGCTGAATCTAGTGGCGGTGCCGTCGACCAGGAGAACTCCGTCGTTGTCAGAAGGGTTGCCGATATCTATGCGAAGCTTGCCGGGGAGGTCGGCTGCTTCGTGCCAGGTTTCAAACTTGGTGGTGCCATCGGTGTTGTAGGTGGTGCTTTTCTGGTCGAAGGTTAAGGTTGCATACCAGGATTTCGCATAGCGATCGTGCATGGCGCGCAGCAGGTCTTCCCCGCTGCGGATGTCCTGGGCATGGGCGAAAGTCAGGCTTGAAAGGACCAATAATGGCAGCAGGGGTTTCCTTGGGTTCATTTGCGCCTTTCGATGGATGGGCATTGTAGAGAGAGTGCCAACGTAAGTTTAGACGAAGACTAGCGGCGAAAGCCCCCGGTCTATCACTCGGTGCAGTTCTTCGTTAGTGTCAACCATGACTCGCCCAATCACAGTTCAGTGTCCACTGGCGGATCATGGACTTGCCCAACTCAGCGCTTTCTGGAAGCCGATGCCAACCAAAGCCGGCATCCTTTTCATCATTTCTAAATTTCCCGGGCAAGAAGAAAGGCGCCCTCGCGAGCGCCTCGAGAAGCAACCTCCGGTGAGAAAATTAGGGAAGAAGCACGCTATCCACCACGTGGATCACTCCGTTCGACTGCATCACGTTGGGAATGGTGACCGTAGCAATGCCGCCCTTCTCATCTTTTAGAACAATCTCCTTACCCTGCATCATGGCTTCCAGTTTGCCGCCCTCGACAGTGGTCAGCTCCGCGGTGCCCTGGCCCTCCTTGATCATCCTTCTCAGATCATTGGATGTGAGCTTCCCGGCTACCACGTGGTAGGTGAGGACCTTCGTCAGCTGATCTTTGTTCTCGGGCTTCAGCAGATTGTCCACGGTGCCCTGCGGCAGTTTAGCAAAAGCTTCGTTGGTGGGCGCGAAGACGGTGAACGGGCCGGGGCCTTGGAGCGTATCCACCAGACCAGCGGCTTTGACCGCCGCGACCAGGGTTGTGTGGTCATCAGAGTTCACCGCATTCTGCACGATGTTTTTCATAGGCGACATATCGTGTCCGCCAACCATGGGATTCTGCGCGTAACCAAAGCTCGCAAACGCCGTCGCGAACAAGGCAAGCAGAATTGCAACTTTGCGATTCTTCATGTGAGTATTCCTTTCCGTTTTTACTGCGTCACAGGAAGTACGGCGGATGGGGGAGTTTGGATTGAATGGAACTCAGATGTACGGCTCCAGTGGAGCGCGAGGATTTATGGCTTTGCCCAGTCTTGCCAAATGAGCCCCTTTACCCGCGAGAATTCGGAGACATTGGCAGTCACAAGGGTAAGCTGACGCGCAAGCGCCTGACCCGCGATCAGGTAGTCGTATGCGCCGATAGGTCTGCCGACTGCCTCCAAGCGGGCTCGGATCGAGCCCGCCGCGCGGGAATCCTGGTTGTCGAACGGGAGTGAGATAGCCGCACTGGAGAGGAGCGCTTCCAGGCGGCGAGTGTTGATTTCGATGCGTGCGCTCTTTGCAATTCCATACCAAAGTTCGAAGGAGACGACGGAAGAGATATAGATTTGGGAATCTCCCCGTATCGCCTTCTCGAAACGAACGCGAACGGTGGCCGGCGCCCCGTTCATCAGCGCGATGCAAGCGTTCGTGTCAAGCAGGTAGTTCACTTGAGAGTCGGACGCTTGGTTGCTGGGGGCTGTTTGGCTCGGGCTGGGAACGGCTCGGAATTCAATTCGTCAAGCTTGCGGAACAATTCCGCCGGATCCTGAATGACCGGCTCAAGAAGGACGCCTTCGCCCACGCGCCGTATGCGCACCCGGTCGCCTTCAAAGCGAAACTCCCGCGGCAGCCGCACGGCTTGGCTGCGGCCATTCTGAAAAAGCTTGGCGATGTCGGTCTTGGGCATAGGGTATTCCGCTCCTCTTTAGTATATATCAGTAGTATATACCAAGCAACTGTTCGACCGTTAGTTCCTCAGCGTCTTCCCCGTCTTCAACGTGTACTGAATCCGCTCCTGGGTTTTTTTCTCGCCGCAGAGAGATTTAAATCCTTCGCGCTCGAGATCGAGGATGTACTGCTCGCTTACGGGCGTGCCTGGCGTGACGTTGCCGCCGCAGAGGACCTCGGCGATCTTGCCCCCGAGTTTTACTTCGTACTCGGTGACGTAGTCGGCCTGGCGCATCATGTGGACGCCCATCTTGAGCGTAGCCAGGAGATTTTCGCCAGGGGCGGGGATATCGGTGCGGGGAACGGGCGGCTCGTATCCAGCGCGCAGGAGTTCCAGAGCCCGAGCTTTGGCGTCAGAGAGCACGCGCTCGCGATTCATTGTGATGCGGTCGCCATCGTTGAGAAAGCCCAAAGCGCGCGCTTCGTGAGCGGAAGTGGCGACTTTGGCTGTCGCGATGGTCTCGAATGCCCGCTTCATCGCATCCAGCATCTCGATGGATCCGGCGAGCGCCTCGCCCGAAACTTTTCCGCCGCGGGCTGCGGTTGCGCCGTCGACCGCGCGCAGGAGCATTTCCTTGCAGCCTCCGCCGCCGGGGAGCAATCCCACGCCGACTTCGACCAGTCCGGTATAAAGCTCCGCATGAGGTTGACGAGCCGCGGCATGCAGCGAGACTTCTGTGCCGCCGCCTAAACACAATCCGAACGGGGCAGAGACCACCGGTTTAGGGGAGAACTTGATGGCCTGCGTCATGCCCTGGAACTGGCGAATGGCGAGGTCGACGTCGTCCCACTCTTCTTCCTGCACGCTCATCAGCAGGAGCATCAGATTGGCGCCGACGGAGAAATCTGTCGCATCATTGGTGATGACAAAGGCGTCGAAGGCATCGCCCGGGCCTCCGGGTTTGAGGGTCTGCAGGATCAAGCTGATAATGTCGGCGCCCAGCGAGTTCATTTTGCTGTGGAACTCGACGCATGCCACGCCGTCGCCAAGATCGACCATTGACGCTCCGGAGTTTTTCTTCACGACTCCCTTGGATTTCTTTGCGACCGTGACTGACCACACGCCGGCCGGAACCTGCACCGGCTCCCAGTTTTCGGTTCCCAGCTCCCAGTACTTGCGCCCGGAGGGCGAAGTCGCGTCGTCCGTGTACCAGGTTTTTCGGCCAGCGGCCAGGAGCCTTTCAACATTCGCGGCGACCGGCTTGCCTTCCTTCTTCATGCGCGCGACAGTGGTTTCGACGCCGGCGGCATCCCAGAGTTCGAAGGGACCAAGCTCCCAGTTGAAGCCAAGGCGCATGGCGCGATCGATTTCGACGATCGAGTCGGAAATTTCCGGCACCCGGTTGGCGGAGTAAGTCCATAGATCAGATAGAGCCGACCAGAGGAACGCGCCTGCCTTGTCAACTTTCTGCGCGCCACTGCCTTCAAGACCCAGGAGCGTGCGCAGCCGAGTGCCGGTTTCTTCAATGTTCTTGGCCATGTCGAGCGCTGCGAACTTGGGCTTCTGGCGGGGATGGTATTCAAGGGTCTTCCAATTCAGAGCGAGGCGCTCGTCTTCCTTGCCGTCATGGCCTTTCGCTTTCTTGTAGAATCCGCCCTTGGTTTTGTCGCCCAGCCACTTCCGTTGCAGCATTTGCGCGAAGAAGTCAGGCAAGCGCAGGTCGCTGCGTTCGTCGTGAACATTGGTCGTCATGTTGCCGACCACGTGGCCGAGGATGTCGAGCCCAACCAAGTCGATCGTGCGGAACGTGGCCGATTTCGGCCAGCCGACGGCTTGTCCGGTGAGCGCGTCGACTTCTTCGATGCTGAGGTCCATCTCTTGCATCAGGCGCATGACGTTCAACACTGAAAATGTGCCGATACGGTTGCCGATGAAGTTGGGCGTATCTTTGGCGAGCACGACGCCTTTGCCGAGGCGTACGTCGCAGAAATGGGCCACGGCAGCGATTGCGGCGCGGTCGGCTTCCGGCGTGGGAATAAGTTCGAGCAGGCGCATATAGCGCGGTGGATTGAAGAAGTGGGTACCGAACCACGCCCAGCGGAAGTCATCGGAGAATCCCTCCGCGATTTTCCCTACGGGCAGGCCGCTCGTGTTGGTCGTAACGATAGTGCCGGGCTTGCGAATGGCTTCGACTTTGCGCAGCAGCGCCCTCTTGATCTCGAGATTTTCGACGACCGCTTCGATGATCCAGTCGACCTCGGCCAGCTTTTTCAGATCGTCATCAAAATTCCCGACGTTGACGAAGCGGGCGAGCGAAGGATCCATGAACGCGGCGGGTTTGGATTTTCGAGCGGCATCGAGGCCAGCCGCGGCGATTTTGTTACGGGCGGGGGCATCGGCGTCAGGCGGAACGATATCGAGCAGGTAGCTGGGGACGCCTGCATTGGCGAAGTGTGCGGCGATGCGAGCGCCCATTGTTCCGGCGCCGAGAACTGCAACTTTATTAATGCGTTTCATGATCTTGCCTCGGAAAAAATCTTAAAGACGTAGGGCACCGGGAACACAGAGTATCCCAACTGCGTGCCTAGGGCAGTTTATCTACTGCCCAGTCGTTGTGGCCAGTGTTCACAATCACAATGGTTGAGAATCGGCGCCGGGGGCGGTTGTTTTTCGAAGCACTGACCAGCACTACCGGAAATTCGTAACTACCATGCTTCAGCAGTTTCCCCCGGCCGATTTCATAGGCGGAGGGTTCGGAATTGGAAAAGAATTTAGCGATTCCATCAGTCGTCGCAGCTTCCTTGGCGCGACCGGTGAGCAGGGCGACGCCGTTTTCGGTGTCACCGGATTGCCACGCCTGCAGAAAGCGATCGGCGGCGGCGAGGGCTGGGATGTATCCGGAATCCAAATCGTGAGTTGGGGGAGTTTTGGCAGCCAACGGGGAGAGCAGAATTGAGATGGACAATGACACGAGCGGAAGCGCGAGAGACGCGCGACGCATAGCTTCGCGAGGTGGCATGGAAGAATTATCAGGGATGAAGCCCCGCTCAAGGAAATCGCCAGTCGCCTCGTGCCTAGAGTTCAGGATGTGCGGCCACATACTCCAGCGCGCGCTCGGCCATCTGTTTTTCGCCTTTATAAGCCAGCAGCTTCGGTGCATCTTGCAGTGGGATCCAACGGGCGCGAGCGACTTCGATCCGCATTTCCTGCTTGATCTGATCGATGCGGCCGGATCGATATCCCATCAGGTAAAAACTGACGATCTTGAACACGCGCTTACCGTCGCCCCAACTGCGCGAATAAATGTACTTGATATCGCCGAGCTTCGTGATCAGGTCAGCGATCACGCCGGTCTCCTCGTGCACTTCTCTAAGCGCGGTCTCGAGCGGCTTTTCGCCGGGATCGACCAAACCCTTAGGCAGCGCCAAGACTGGCTTAGGCTTCTTTTTGGGCGATTCGAGCCGGTTCACGAGGGATGAGGACTGTTCGCCGGCGGGCTCGATACCTGCCATCACCCAGCCCTCATCGCGCTTCCGGATGACCACGCCGCCTGCAGAAATCTCCCGTACCATTTCTGTAAGTTAGCAGAGCTACAAGAGTTAGTCACGGACCCCCAGAATTAGCCGAAAACCCGGGGAAGTTACCTATACAGTACTTTCCGCTCGGGAGTAATCGAACGATGGCACCATCGGGCCCTGCAGCCGAAGCCCCATTTATGGCATCTTACGGGATAGTTGAAGTAGAGCTTGAATGTGGGTGCCTGGGGAACCCGGGCATGTGGGGTAGCGGTGAAAAGCATTGGCAGGATCGTCCGGTCGGTGCAGGCCTTTGGGCGGGAGCTCTCGCGCAAGGCCGGTGCGGCTGAACCGCGAGTTCCCGCGATCGGTGTGGCGTTGGGCGGTGGTTTTGCCCGAGGAATGGCCCACATCGGCGTACTGAAAGTTCTCGAAGAAGAATCTATTCCGGTCCGCTTCGTCGCCGGTACCAGCGTGGGCGCGCTGATCGGTGCATCCTATTGCAGCGGGCTTTCCCTTGAAGACCTTGAAAAAGTGGCGCACACCTGCCGCTTCACCACCTTCGCCCGCTGGACGGTGTCCCGCTACGGCTTCGCTTCCAACGACCGCATGGTGTCGTTCCTCAACCACACTTTGAAAGTGAAGACCTTCGAGGAGTTGCGGATTCCGCTGGGCGTGACCGCGACCGACTTCAACACCGGCGAAGGCGTAGTCTTTCACTCCGGTTCAATTATCGATCCGGTACGCGCCAGCTGCGCTTACCCTGGTATGTTCTTGCCGGTAAATATTCGCGGGCGCTGGCTGGTGGATGGCATGCTCTCGCATCCCGTGCCCACAGGGCCGCTGCACGAGATGGGCGCGGACCGGGTGATAGCGGTCCATTTGAAAGGACAGTGGTCGAAGAACGGCGCGCCGCGGCATCTTTTTGATGTCATCGGACAATCTTTCGCCATCGCCCAGGATCAGATGAGCCATCTGTGGCGAGGCGCAGCCGACGTGATCGTCGAGCCCGATGTAGCCGGCTTCGCCTACGACGACTTCAAGCGCGCCGGCGAGTTGATCCGCTGCGGGGAAGTGGCTATGCGGCGAGCCCTGCCGGAAGTGCGTAGGTGGCTAGAGAACTCAGCGGAAACGCCGGTCGCTGCGAAAGCGCGTCCCACCATGGCGCGGCCTGCGCCTATGCCAGCGGACTGAAGCAGTTAAGAAACTTCTACGACTCGTCAGCCTGGAGAAATCACCTCGTAAGGACGCATCATTTCGTTATCCTCGTGTTCGAGGATGTGGCAGTGCCAGACGTAACGTCCGGTGAATCCCTCGAAGGGAACAATAATCCGCGTCACCATTTTAGAGTGAGCCTGTACCGTATCCTTCCATCCGGCCTCGTTGGGATCGGGAGGTTCGGGCGGGCCGATGAAGTGAAGCTCCTGCTTGGTTTGGAACAGCCAGGGCACATACGGCTGGCGGTCGAGGATTTGGAAGCGTACAAGGTGCAAATGAATCGGGTGGGAGTCATTCGTGGGGTTGATCAGAGACCAGACTTCAGTGGATCCCAGCACCGGCTTTTCTGTTATCGGCATCTTCCAGTGGGAGGCATTCAGCAGCAACAAGACCGGATTGCCGGCCTTGTTGACATATTCATTCAGGGTCAGTAATCGCGTCTGCACGGCTTGCGATTCTGGGATCTTCGGCACAGGTCGCAGGGCTGCCGGCAGAGAGCTTGTGTCCGTCACTTTTTTCGGCGAGACGCGGAATTGCATGACCACGACAGCGTCATTCTTGAGAGCTAGTTGCGCGCCACGATGATCGCTAAAGTCGATGACGAGGTCAGCGCGCTCACCGGGAGCGATTTCAAGGTTCTTAAGCGGCACTGGCGCCGGCAGGAAGCCTTGGTCCGTTCCGATTTGATGAAACGCCACTTCGTTAGTCGACGTACTGTCGACGAACGACAGATTGTAGAAGCGGGCGTTGGAACCGTTCAGCACTCGCAACCGATATTTTCTGGGCTCGACCTCGAGATAAGGGAACAGTTTCCCGTTCACCAGAATCGCGTTGCCGAAAATCTCGGGAACCCATGGAGATTGGTGATCGGGAGAAACGGGATATAGAAGCTGGCCCTCATGCGTTAACAGACGGTCGTAGAGGATGAGCGGCAATTCATATTTCCCTCCAGGCAAATTGAGCGCGTCCTCCACGCCGTCCCGGATGAGGAATGCCCCCAGCAATCCGGCATAAACATTCAGGCGATTAATTCCGAGCGCATGGTCGTGATACCAGAGCATGGCTGCGTCTTGCTGATTTGGGTAGTAGTAAAGCGAAGATTTGCCGGGGACGATCCAGTCTTCGGGATAGCCGTCGCTCTCTGGTCTGGTTTTGGCACCGTGCAAGTGCACCACGGTTCGGACGGCAGGTTTGTCGGCCTCGGCCCCGTGGAGAGTGTGGTCGACGGGCAGGAAATGTTCTCCGGGGAGTGCATTCACCCATTCCACCAGCAGAGGTTCGCCGGAGCGTGTTTCGAAGGTGGGGCCGGGAGTGGAGGCTCCAAAGCTCCAGAACTTTGTCGGTGGCAGATCGCGATGAACTTTGCAGGCGATGGGCTGGGCCTGGATCCGGTAAAACTGGACGTTCAGCTTTGGATCGGCTGGACTGGGTCGGTATCCCTGATGCTGCGCGATTTCAGGAATTGGAAGAGGATCGACAAATTGTTTCAGCGCGTTGACATCCAGCGCTGGGGCCATGGTGGGCACGGAGTGTGCCATCGCATTCAGTAGGCCACTTTTGCGCGCGGCCAGCGTTGTAGCCAGCAGGCTGGATCGCTGCAGAAAATTTCGGCGTGTAATCACCACGAACCTTTCGGGCAAGCATACAACAACGGCAAGGCGGTGGGCTGGCGTGCCCAAGCCTTGCCGTTGCCGGTGTTCGTTATCTCTGACGCATCCGCAAGATGCGGGTTAGTTGGACGAGCCAGTATTGACGGGCTCGCCGGTATTTTCGTTAAGAATGTAGAGATCGTTGGTGACAGTCTGCCGAAAGTCGAACATCGAGCTGATCGAGTCTGCAATCGCGTCGAACGATCCTTGCCCGATGCGCTGACCGCCCAGCCAGTTGTCCTCGATGAAACGAATCACCGACGTTTGATCGGTGACCGAATGATCGACGAAGTTGTGCTTTGCCCACGGCGAAATGACGAGGAGCGGTTGCCGTGGACCGTATCCGCAGCGGCCCTGAGCGTGAGCCGTGGACGGATTCACCCCGGGCAGCGCCAAAGCACCGCTGCCGCAGCTTCCCGGACCGGTGAGAGCATCGGCGGGACTCTTCGAGCCATTTACGATCTGGCCGAGCTGATGATCGTACCAGCCATCGGAATCGTCATAGAGCACGATTAGAGCCGTGTTCGTCCACTCCGGTTGGTCCTGCAGGAAGTTGGCCACTCGTACTACGAATCGCTGCTCATCCAGAGGATCAGAATTTCCAGGGTGGCCGTCCTGAATGGAGATGGCTTTGAGGAAACTCACTGTTGGGAAATTGCCGGCCTGAACCGCGGCGAAGAAATCTTCCACGTCGTAGTCGTGATTTGCTGGGTCGCCCGAGTAACCAATCGTCTTTACCGACTTCGGCCGTGCATGGGTGGGATTCGCGGTCGAAGCATAGTACTGGAACGGGGTGTGATGAGGAACGTAATCCCCTTGGGTACCGACGATTGGCGACGTCGACTGGCGGTTGCAGCCCGTGCTTCCGTCCGGATTTACGGCGTTGAGGTTGAAGCCCCCACCGAACCAACCCCAGGTGATGCCGGCGGCATTGAGCAGGTCGCCGATATTCTTTCCCGCCATCTGCACTTGCCCGCTGCCGGAGCACACGTCGCCGAATGGATCGGGGTCTCCGATCACGGTGAAGCCACCGTTTCCGTCGCCCACGAGTCCACCGGTGCCGCCAGAGTGCTTGGCCACGCCGTTGGTTTGGCCCGAAATCAGATTGATCGCGCCGACCGTGGACGGACCGAAGTTGGTGCTGTAGGAGTTGTCGCTCATCGCGTAGTGCTGCGCATAGTTCCACAGGGCCGTGACGGAATTGCCATCAAAGTAGCCCATGACTTGGCCGTTGGTGAGTACGGTGTCCGGTGGAGCGTTAGGAGGCGGACCTGCGCTGCCGGTGTTGGCAGGGAACAAATCCATTGCGCCACCGTCGAAGGCCAACTGTTCGGGCGTGTAGTCATGATCCATGTCTTGCGTGTTGGCCTGCGAGCGATCGAAGCGGAACGGGTTGGCCGCACCGCTGCCATTGGCCGGGTTGAGATTGGGATTATTGGTCAAAAGCGCATTGCTCAGTCCGTTTACCGTAGGTGTACCCGGAAGTGCGTGGAATTGCGGTTCGCCTTTGGGGTTGAGGGCGTTCGGATAGGTACCGAAGTAGTGGTCAAACGATCGGTTCTCTCCGAAAATGATCACAATGTGTTTAATAGGCGTAGCAGTTTTGACGTTGGCAGCGTTTGCTACCGGTGTCACCACCGGTCCGGTAACCATGGCCGCGACGAGGCATACTGACAGAAATTGACGCATAGGCCTTTTTTCCTTTCCCACAATTTGGAGGGTGAGGGATACGGTCAGCTTTTGGCCGATGCTAGAGCACGAATATTACGGGGGGATTAAAGAATCGTAAAAAGCTTGTCAGCGAAGGCGTCGCCACTTCAAGTCCGCGTTTGACTGACTCGTCTGTCTGCGGCGCTGACACCATCGTGGCCGCCCCGACTGCCGGCGAGCCAGATGTTCTTCCAACACGTGCGCGTGTGCGTCCCGCCCTTGCGCCCAGCCACGTTCGGCGCTACGATTCGCCTGCTGATGGAAGTTCCGATCCCCACTCTCAACGAGGGCGGAGGTGATCTATGAAACGCCGCATCGGGTCGTTGCTGCTGGCTGGTGTTTTCCTCTCTCTTGTTCTCGTTATACAAGCCGCTGCCCAGACCGACAGGATACTGATTCCCGCGGGCACACCTGAGGACCACGAGCTGCAAGCCATTTCGAACGAGCCGGACGCAGCAAAGAAGCTTGCTATGTACCGGGATTTTGTGCAGAAATATTCGTCGAACCAGGCGGCCCTAACTTATGCCGACTGGCAAATCTCGCAGGCCTACCAGAGTGCCGGCGATTTGAAACAAGCGCTGGATTTTGGAGACAAGGCGCTGGCCGGGTCTCCGCACAATCTCGATATTCTGGTTTCGCAGGGCAACATCGCGCAGCAAGCCAAAGACAATGCCAGGCTGATGAGCTATGTCGCGAAGGGCGGAGCTGTATGCAACTCCATCGAAAGACAACCCAAACCGGAAGGCATGAGCGATTCCGATTTCAAACGCCAGATCGAAGAAGACAAGAATGACGCCAAGAACGACTGCGACTTTCTTCAATCGGCGGGCTTCAATGTGATTGCCGGCGAAGAGAGTGCCAAGAACCGGATGGCCTACATCGAGCAATATTCCGTGGCCTTTCCTGATTCGAAGTTCCAGGACCAGGTTTCCAACTATGCCATGTACACGCTCGGGCCGGGCCAAATGAACGATCAGGCAAGGCTCTTCACCTACGGAGAGAAAATGCTGGTGGCGAATCCCAACTCTCTGCCTGCCTTATTGCTGCTGGCTGGCGCTTACGTTGATGATGCCAGGCCCGGCAGCAGCGCCAAGGCGACGACCTACGCGCAGAGAGCGATCACAGTGGCCAAAGCGGATGAGCCGGATGCCGACAGGCCGCGCAAGATCTCTGCAGGAGTCGCCCACTCGATCGTGGGCTATGCTGACATCAAAGAAGACAAGACAGCGACGGCAATTCCTGAATTGAAGTCTGCCGTGGAATTGCTGAAGGGGCAAGACGCTCAGCAATATTCAATTGCCCTCTACCGATTGGGTTTTGCCTACGCCAAGCTCAACAAAGTGAGCGAAGCGCGCGACGTGCTGACGGAGGCAGCGAAAATTCAGGGTCCGGTTCAAGCCATGTCCCAGGATCTGCTGACCAAGGTCAATGCGGCTCGGGCCAAAGGGAAGTGACGACAGTTCTAAGGTTTGACCAACTCGTTAGAAAGCAATTGGGCTTTCGACGCGAGATTATGCCCGCGTTCCGGGTCGCCATCGACAATCGCTTTCTTTGATTGTTCCATGAACTCCTTGATCTGGCTGACCATCTGCTGCTGATTGGCGTCGAGCTTACGTCCCTCGATCTTCTTCAGGTTCTCTTCGGTCGCAGCGGTGAGTTGTTCGGTGGTGTAACGCGGCTGCGATGCCTGTTCCGCCGTGGTGTTTCCTTTAAGTTCGACCGTAGGCTCATTGGACCCACCATTCTTTACGACCACTTTTGGAGGTGGGCACGGTTTTGGCGCAGGCGAGGCCGCAGTCGTGGGGCCAGATTGGCTGGAAGCGGCATGGGAAGTCGCGTCGTCGCCGGGCGTCTTCAGGGGAGTTGCCGAATTTGAGCAATCGGGTACCGGGGTTTTCTTACGATGTCTGCGGTGTTGGGTAGATGGTTTGGCGGCATTCGGGGGATTTTGTTGTTGATCCGAAGTAGCAGCCGGCGCTGGATTGGTACTCTGCGCCGACGGAGTTGCGGCTGGGGATGCCGAAGCGCTGGCAGACCCTTGAGAAGCGGATTCATGTAACTCGAAAGCGTATCCCGGACTTGGAGCAGCCAAACTTACAAAATAAAGCGCGAGCACAGCGGCCAGAGTCATCATTCCAATCCCAAGCGACCAGACTTTGTAAAATTTTACGCCTCAGTGGCCTGCGAAGGAAATGAAGTTTGCCGCTCCGTGATCTTGGTGTCGTAGCGGATCGGCGTATCATCCTCAGATTCGAATCGCAAATCAGACAAAGGAATCCGGAATCGGAAGGTTGTGCCTTCACCTTCCCGCGATTCAAAATCTACCGACCCGTGATGCCAGTCCAGGATTTGATAGGTCTGCGCGAGCCCGATGCCGTTGCCGTCCTTCTTGGTGGTGAAGTAGAGCTCAAACACCTTGTCGTGCATCTGCTGCGCGATGCCGACGCCGCGGTCGCAGACCTCGGCAATCAGTCCGTTTCCGTCGCGGTGTGCCGAGAGGGTGAGCGGACCTCCGTCAGGCATGGCCTGCACTCCGTTGAGCACCACATTCAGCAACGCCTGCTTCATCAAATCTAGATCCGCCATGATGGGCAGCGGCTCGCTGGAGATTTCGCGTCTGATCTTGACTCCGTGTTGCTCTGCGTCCGGAGCCGCCAGTAGCGCGACCTCATCGAGTAAACGGCGAAAGTCCACCTCCACCAAGTGCAACTCACGGGTGCGCATGAAGTCGACAAGGGTTTGGACTACGCGATCGAGCCTCTGGATCTCGTTGCCGATGATGTCCATGTGGCGGCGGGTGTCGGGATCCAATTGTGAGAGCTTGTTCTGCAGGAGCTGCAAGTGAAGCACAATGGCGTTGATGGGGTTCTTGACTTCATGGGCCACGCCGCCGGTGACGCGTCCACTGGCGGAAAGCCGTCGGGACATCTCAATCTCGTCGCCAATGCGGCGCACGGATTCGGCATCGCGCATGGTCAGCAGGGCGCCGATTGGCATGCCCTTTTCCTGAACAAAATCCATCGATACCTGGACGCGCCGTCCCCCGGCCGCTATGAATTCCCGCTGCGAGAGTGGACGCTTACGATCGAAGGCGTCGAGCACCATCGATCCCAGGGGCAAATCACGGGAAAAAATCTCCACGGCCGTTCTGCCCAGCAACTCTCCGCGTGGCCTGCCTAGGAATCGCTCCACGGGAGCACTCACGAGCACGACGCGAGAGTCGCGCGTGAACAGCATCAGTCCATCCTGCAACTTGGACATGAGTTGATCGACGTTGTCTTTTAGGGCGGAGAAAATTTCCTTCGTGTCGCGCATCTGCCGCCCGAGATTGGCGATTTTCAGCGTGACCAGGCCGAATTCGTCGTGTTCCGACGCCTCGCCGGAAAAATCCCCGCTCGCCGCCAAACTAATGCTGTCGGTAACGCTATCGAGGTTGCGGTTGATTTCTTTCAAGGGGCCGAGAGCCACATTCGAAATCACGGCCGCGAGCAATAGCGATGCAAAGATGGCCGCAATCGAAATATAAAGCGCGCGCAACAGGCGGGGCTCGATTTCGTCCTTTAGCAATCCCGTCGAAACGCCGATGCGGATCGTGCCAAACGGTTCTCCATTCAATTGCAGGGGATAACTCACGTCGTAAACAGCCGTGGGCTGGTACACGAGATGAAGTTGTTCGCGGAAGCGAGCATTTATCAGACTGCGAAAGTCTGGACGCTGGGGAATCTCCTTGCCCACCAATTTGGGATTTGAATGGAGCAGGGCTTTCCCGTTTGTGTCTAGCACCGAAGCGTCATAAATATAAGGCCAACCCGACGTGTCCGATTCAAGATTGTTGAGGAGATTCGTATCCATCGGCAGATATTGGGCGAGCGCGCGCCGCACTGCCACCGGATCGTCGGTGTCGATGCGCGTGCTGCTCAGATCCGGCAGGTCGTTTTCGGCGAAATACGCCAGTTGCCCCGTGAGACGGTATACGGTCTCGTAAGTGTCTTTGATGTTCTGACGAAGAAACTGCGAGACGTAAAGATAGGAAGAGATCGTCACGATCACGGTGACCATGAAAGTGATAGCGAAGACGATGATGGCTTTCCGTCGCATGCGAAAACAATGGCCAGAGGTTAGCGATCAGTGGCGAGACAATTCCTTCAAGCAGCGGCGCAGAGCTGAAATTCTAATCTCTTGCTGAACACTGACCAGTGATCACGGGCCAGCGCGCTCAGCTTCCTCTTTCGCCGGATCAGCATCCCCGGCGCCGCTGCCGTATTCCTTCAGCTTATTATGAAGGGTTTTCAAGCTAATGCCGAGAATTTCTGCAGCCTTGGTCTTGTTATTGCTCGTGGACTCCAGAGTCTTGAGGATCAACATCTTTTCTGCCTCACCCACCGTAGTGCCCACACCAAGCCGGATCGCATCCGGATCATGGGCGCTGGTGCGCAGGATGGCATGGCCGAAGCCGGGGGGGAGATGCTTGGTCTCGATCATGCCACTGTCGCACACGATCACCGCCCGCTCGATGGTATTGCGCAACTCGCGGACGTTGCCCGGCCAGGTGTAATTGTTGAAGAGATTCATCACTGCTTCGCTGACTGCAGCTACTTTGCGCCCGTGCTTGGCGCTCATTTCCGAAACCAGAAGCTGCACCAAATCACCGATGTCTTCTTTGTGTTCCCGCAAAGGGGGCATATGAAGGTTGAATACATTGAGCCGGTAGTAGAGGTCGCTCCGCAGTTCTCCAGCGGCTACGGCGTCATCAGGAACCTTGTTCGTGGCCGCAAGCACGCGCACATCCACGGAGGTTTCCACCTTACTGCCGAGACGCCGTAACTTATGGTCCTCGAGCACGCGCAGCAGCTTGGCTTGCGTGGCCACCGGCATCTCGCCGATCTCGTCAAGCAATATGGTGCCGCCCTCCGCCAGTTCGAAACATCCCGTACGGCGCTCCAGGGCTCCAGTGAAAGCGCCCTTCTCGTGGCCGAAGATTTCACTTTCGATCAGTGTTTCCGGGATGGCGGCACAATTGATCGCTACGAAGGGCCGCTCCCGGCGCGGACTCAGTTCATGGATGGTGCGAGCCACCAGTTCTTTTCCTGTTCCGCTGGCACCGGTGATCAGAACCGATGCGGTGCTCGGAGCCACGAGTTCGATCAGTCGGAAGATTTCCTGCATCTTGCGCGAGGTTCCGCGCAGTTGGCCCAGAGAGCCGGCATCCCGCAGCTTGCGGCGCGTACTTTCAAGTTCGGTGCGGATGCCCAGGAGCGCGGAAGCGTTTTGCAGCATGGTCCGCAGGCGCTGCGTGTCGATCGGCTTGGTGATGTAGTCATAGGCCCCCATTCGCATCGCTTGCACCGCGCTGTCGATCGTGCCCTGGGCGGTCACAAGAATGACGGCCATGTCCTGGGTCTGCTCCGCCAGCCGCTCCAGAAGTTCAAGGCCGCCCATACGCGGCATCTTGAGGTCTGTAATCACGATGGCCGGAGTCCATTGTGTCGCCTTTTGCAGGCCTTCCTGTCCATCGCTGGCGGTTTCTGTCCGGTATCCCCAGGACGTAACTAACTCCGCCAAGCCGGTGCGCTCGTTTTCTTCGTCCTCGACGATTAGTACTCTTTCGTGGCTCATTCCGATGGGGTTCGTGCCAACTATTCCTGTAGCTATCCGCAAACCCGAGATTACAACCATACTCGGCTAGCTTCCTGGGGGGCAAGGCCGGTCTCCGCCAGTTGGGCCTCGGTTGATCCCGAGGGTTTGCTGTATTCCATGTCAAATTGAGACGGAGTCCTTAGCAGAAAGAGCGAAAAACCCAACGAAAACCCAGCATTTTGTTAAAACACTCTTTCGCTTTGAGATTGCCGTGGGTTAGAATTGCGGGTCCCTAAAACAGAGGCCCAATTTTGCACTGCCGATTCCTGCACTGTTGTTCTTGAGACTGCCGTCGGACCCCCAGTGCAGGCGAACTGCGTATCCATAGATGGAGGAAAGTAATGTCACTGTGTTCTAAGTTAAGAAACGGCCATTTAGCGCTTGGCCTGTTAGTGGTTCTCGCAATTACGTTGATCTCGAGTTCAGCTTTTGCGCAGAGCGATTCGAATCCGAAGTGGGACTTGTTTGTAGGATATCAATGGCTGCATCCAGGCGCCACGGTACCCTCGCCCTTTACTGATTTCAACAATCCGACGGGAATGAATGTTCCCGATATGTCTGCCGGATTCGGAAGCGCCCTTACTTACAACTTCGACCCACATTGGGGCGCTGAGTTTGACTTCGGTCATAACTGGGGCAGCGCCAATTACGAAACGACCGGATCAGTGGGTCCTCGTTTCATTTGGCGCACCGACGGTGCGAATTACTTCCTGCACACTCTGATCAGCTTGAATCGCGTGTCAATCAACGGTCTTAACGCAGGGAACGGCATAGGGGCCATTCTTGGTGGTGGCATGGACTTGCCGATCAAGAAATGGCTGGCATTCCGGCTATTTGAAGCGGACTACGTTTGGGCTCGACACAATTATGCAGACTTCGTCTCCTCCGATTTTCCTGATCTGCGGCGTCCGTCGTTTGAAGGGGTTCGCTTGCGCACCGGTCTGGTCTTCAGCTGGGGTGGCGCACCTGCGGTCACGCCAGGCGCGAGTTGCTCAGTGCAGCCCACCGAAGTAATGGTTGGTGAACCCATCACGGCTACCGTCACCAGCAGCAACTTCAACCCCAAGCACACGGTCACCTACGCCTGGACGGGCAATGGAGGCCAAGTTACTGGAAAGGACACGACCGCGCAGATCGATACGAAAGACGCGGCACCCGGCACCTACACCGTTACGGCTCGCGTGACCGACCCGAAAATGAAAGCCAATAACGAGGCGAGCTGCTCGGCAACCTACACGATCAAGCCGTTGCCGCCGAAGAACCCCCCGACCATGAGTTGCACGGCGAGTCCATCGAGCGTGCAGGCCGGCGCGAGCGTGACGATAACGTGCAACTGTACGAGCCAGGACAACGTTCCCGTTAGCGTGTCCAACTGGACCGCTAGTAGCGGAACAGTCTCGGGTAGTGGCAATACGGCGACTCTCTCCACCAACGGAGTTGCTCCTGGAACCATCACTGTCAGTGCGACCTGCACCGACTCGCGCGGGTTGAGCACTCAAGCATCGACGCAAGCGACGGTGGAAAATCCGCCACCGCCTCCGCCGAAGGCTGCCAAGCTGAGCCAGTGTGACTTCCCGAACGAGAAGAAGCCCTGGCGCGTGGATAACACCTGCAAGGCGATCCTGGATGACGTTGCGAAAAACCTGCAGCAGAATCCCGACAGCAAGCTGGTGATCGTGGGCAATGCTGAACCGGCGGAGAAGCGGAAGAATCTGGCGGCCGAACGTGCCGTCGATTCCAAGTTCTATCTGGTGGAAGGCGAAGCCCAGCAGCACATCGATGCAAGCCGCATCGAAGTGCGCACCGGCAGCGGTGGCACCAAGACGGCCGAATACTGGATTGTGCCCTCGGGCGCAACCTTCGACTCGACCGGCACGGAAGCCGTGGATGAATCCAAAGTGAAGGCTGTTCCGGATCATCCCAAGCCGGCCGCCAAAAAAGCTGCTAAGAAGGCGCAGTAATTTCGGTAACGGAGTCAACGGGCCGGTCGTTGAAGTTAAAAACGACCGGCCTTTATTTCGCGTGGCCTTCAGTAACTTGCCCGGGGGGCTTCTGCCTGTCAGGCTAGCTCTCGCATCCAACTCTTTCGAACGTGGGGCTGAGAAATCGTTATGAAATCTGCATCGCTTAAGTTGCTGACAATCTTGATGTTAGCGTCGATGTGCGCGTTTGCCGCGGGTACCCGGCAGTGGGCCGTTCTGGGCCCGGACGGCGGAGACGTCCGCAGCCTGGCCTATGATCCGCAGAACCCGGGCCGCGTTTTTCTCGGCACCAGCACGGGTGTGATTTTCGTCTCCGAGGACGGCGGCCATAGTTGGGCCCGATTCGCCAAGCTTGGTGTCGGCGACGACTATGTGCTCGATCACATCGCCTTCGACCCACAAAACTCTAAGACAATTTTCGTCTCCGCCTGGAGCGTGCAGGATCAGAACGCGGGAGACATTTTCCGCACCCACAACGGCGGCAAGGACTGGGAAGTACTGACCGCCATGCGCGGTAAATCAGTACGCGCCATGGCCATTTCAGCTTCCGACCATAAAGTAGTAGTCGCCGGGGCTCTGGACGGCGTCTACCGCAGCACCGACGGAGGCAACAACTGGCAGAAAATTTCGCCCAATGACGGCGTCGTCAAGAACATCGAATCCATCGCCGTGGATCCGAAAGATCCCAACGTTGTCTACGCCGGCACCTGGCACCTGGCGTGGAAGACCAGCGACGGTGGCGCCAACTGGCAACATATCAACAAAGGCATGATCGATGATTCCGATGTTTTCTCGATCATCGTTAGTTCCGCCAATCCTTCTGAAGTCTTCGCCAGCGCCTGCTCCGGTATTTATAAGAGCGTGAGCGGCGGCGACCAGTTCGAGAAGATCAAAGGCATTCCCTTCACCGCGCGCCGCACCCGCGTGTTGAAACAAGATCCCAGCAATCCGGCTATCGTATATGCCGGTACCACCGAAGGTTTGTGGAAGAGCGTTGACGAGGGTAAGAACTGGAAGCGGGTGAGCGGACCCGAGGTTGTGGTGAATGATGTGCTTGTCGATCCACGCAACTCGCAGCGTGTGTTACTGGCTACGGATCGCAGCGGCGTCCTGGCCAGCGATGACGCGGCGACGACATTTACTTCCTCCAATCACGGATATGCCCATCGTTACGTAAGCGCTATTCTGGCGGATAGTAAAGAACCCAATACGCTGTATATCGGCCTGGTGAATGACCGTGAATTCGGCGGTGTGTTTTTGACACACGATGGCGGACAAAGCTGGCAGCAGAAGAGCTTGGGCTTGGACGGCCGCGATGTCTTCACTTTGAAGCAAGCCAGCAACGGAACTTTGGTCGCCGGAACCAATAAAGGCGTCTTTGAACTGGCCGAAGGTAGTTCGATCTGGCACCCAATCAACGAAGTGGTGATTTCGAAGAGCGTCTTGCGCACATTCACATTGAAGAGCGGTAGGAAGAAGACTGTGAGCTCCACCGTCAGCACACATTCCATTCTTGACGGGCGGGTCAACGATGCCGATCTGGGGCCAACCCATTGGTTCGCTGCGACTTCGTCCGGACTCTTCAGCAGCAAGGATCATGGCAAAGTATGGGTAGGCGGCCCGGTTGCCGGGGAGAAGGATTTCGTTTCCGTGCAGTCGCAGGACGGTCTCGTAGTGGCCGCAACCCGCTCGACGGTGCTGGTTTCCGCGGATTCGGGGGCTGCGTGGCAGTCCGCGCGGCTGGCTTCTTATCCGATTAACGTTCGAAGCGTCACTGTGGCGCCGGATGGGCAGATCGTCGTCGCCACCCGCGAAGGCGCCTTCCACAGCGCGGATTCTGGCAAGAGCTGGAATCACGTAGTGGCAGGGTTGCCGGATAAGGACATCACCTCCGTGGCTTACGACGGTAGCCATAAACGTCTGCTCGCCACCTGCGGCCAGACCGGCGTGGTATTCGAGAGCACTGACGGCGGCAGCACTTGGCAGCGCGGACCGGATTCCGGATATCCGCTCCGCCGCATCAGCGTGGTGCACGGCCGCTATGTTGCCGCAACTCCGTTTGATGGCGTAATCGCGCAACCGGAAAACGAATCGCAAAGCGCCAACGCCGGTGGGGGGACCAACTAACTTACGACTTACAACATGGAATGACGGTTTCGCGGAGTGGCGCAAGCCCTCCGCGATTTTTTTTGCACGGCGGAAAGCAACTTCTACACATTCAAACCCTTCGCAACGCTTATATCTGCCTGATTCTTCTAATTCCGATCTGGTATTCCACTTGCCACTAGCATGGAGAAGGGGTTCGAGCAAACATATCAGCATGGAGAGCTATCGAAGGCGCGGTCGCTCCAAGTCTGGATACGTTTGGCTTCTGCTCTGCCTCGGCGCTGGCATCCACCAGGGATGCGCTCGACCGGACGCTTTCCGTCGGACCGGGGGCGGCACATCTTCTCCACCGGCTGAACAAAATCTCCCGTTCCATCAGAATGCAGAGCGCATGGCGGATGACAGCGTTCACCCAGCGGTACCCGCAGATCGCAAAACCGCTGTTGGCGCTCCGTTTCGAACCGCGTCTCATTCAAGCGCTCATAGCTTGCCGGCTGGGACGCTCATCACAGTTCGCTTGGAGAGCGCACTGTCCATTTCTAGCGTCCAGGCAGGCGAGCCATTTTCGGCTTCGGTAGCTGGCCCCATTAACGTTGACGGGGATACGATGGTCGAAGGCGGTACCCCGGTAGGTGGATCCGTAGAGTCCGCGCAGCCGCCTGTTGACCGCCCCGGTCTCAGTCCCGATCCTGGATTTGTCCGGTTGATCTTGAAGACGATTACGGTCGATGGCAGCGCGCTCCCCCTCCAAACCTCCAGTCTGTTCACCAAAGGAACATGGCGACCGATCGGTGGTCCGGCAGGCCCGGGAACCTTCTGGGTGGAGCAAGGACGCCGTCTCACCTTCCGGTTGACCGCTCCGGTCACGCTCAACGGTCCGAGTTCCATTGCCAATCGTCAATCTCCCGGCGCTTCGATCGAATAGTCACCTAATGCTCCGATCCGGCCACGCCCAAGAGTTAATTACTCCCTCTTAACCCGCACAAACTAAATCTATTTGCCTCTTTTTCCACAGCCTTCGTAGGCCTCCGGGTGACGTGTGCCCTTCGCAGTGTCAGATTGGGCCTCCTATAGTGGGATCGAAAGAAAGCGACGGGGTGTCCCGTTATGGGAACACCGAGGTATCAGGGAACCGTATTGGAGTCCCTTCTCGCACTTCTTCCACGGCAAATTACCAGTATGAGTACGGTGACGCCATTTCCGTGGTCAGACCTTCCCGCAACAGAAAATACAGAAGCGGGTTTTCGTTCCATCTTCGAACTCGCTCCGATCGCCGCCGCCCACTGTAATCAACAGGGAGTGATTGTAGAAGTGAATCGCGCCTTCGACCAGGCTCTGGACCCGCACCTGGCCAAGCAGAGTGTTTTGCGGCTCATCGACTTGGTTCCGGCCGAAGACCGCGAAACAACCGAGGCACTTCTGCGCGCGTTGCTGAACTCCACTTGCGACAGCATCCGTGTGGAGGGAAGAGAAAGAGCTAGCGCCACAGACGGGTTGGCAGTTACTCATTGGACGGCGTGGCGTTTGCCGGCTTCGGGAGAAGAGCTTCCTCATGCCTTGCTGATCGCCGAGCGCAACCATGAGATCGCCCCCGCTAACGAGAACCTGCTGCAAACCCAGCGATGGGAAGCAGTCGGACGGCTGGCGGGAGGCGTTGTGCATGACTTTAACAACCTCCTCACCGGCGTCATGCTGTATTGCGATCTCCTGTTGTCGAGCTTGGATACGCGCGACTGCCGGCGCCGGTATGCCGCCGAAATTCGTGCGGCCGTCCTGCAAGCCGCCGGACTGGTGCGGCAGTTGCTGGTTTTCGCCCGCCCGCAAGCTACTCAAGTCCGGTCATTGTGCCTCAATGAAATTGCGGAGGGGATGCGGAATTTGCTAACCCGCCTGATCGGCGAAAACATTGAGTTGGAATTCCGGCTCGATCCCGATCTGGGTCTGGTCAAAATCGATGAGGCGCAGGCCCAGCAAGTAATCCTGAACCTGGTTCTCAATGCCCGCGATGCTCTGACGGGCGGCGGGCGCATTGTGGTTGAGACCAGTAACTGCAGGTTTCAAACTGTAGCCGGGTCGACCCGGGCCGATACGGCCAAGGTGCCGTCTTCTTCCCGTGCGTGCTGCTGGTCGTTGCGGACAATGGCCACGGCATGGACGCGAAAACCCGCCAGCGGCTCTTTGAGCCCTTTTTCACCACCAAGAGCGCGGGCCGAGGTACTGGTTTGGGGCTTACCACGGTCCGCAGCATTGTCACTACAAACCGGGGGTTGGTTCACATCGAAAGCGAACCCGGCCAGGGGACTCGGGCTATGATCCTGCTGCCTCGGGCATCGGAGTCGACCGAGGGAGAATTTCGCCAAACCGCTGCGCCCCCCCATGCAGTTGCATCACCAACGCCACCTCAAGAAGCAAAAAAGGAATCACTCATATGATGTCAGCAGCCGTCAGTCCTTTGATCGCACAGCCACAAATTGCTGGCGCGAATTTTCTTAATCTCCTTATTGTCGACGACGAACGGTCGATCCGCGAAGCATGCCGCGAAGTCGCTATCTCCTTGGGATTCATCGCTCATGTTGCCGATTCCGCGGAGCACGCCTTTCGCTTGCTGCAAACCCAAACCATCGATGCGATTCTGCTCGATTTGCGGCTTCCCGGCGCCAGCGGCCTGGAAGCTCTCCGCCACATCAAAGCGCAACGGCCGGAAGCTCTGGTCATCGTAGTGACGGGCTATGGCACGGTGCAGTCGGCGGTGCAGGCCATGAAGCAAGGCGCTTACGAATACGTTACCAAGCCTTTTAGTATTGACGAACTCAAGCTTTTGCTCGAGCGCGTCTCCAACCATCTCAAGCTCAAAACGGAAAACCGGATGTTGCGCGAGAAGCTGAAGTCCAAGCAGGGTTACGGCGGCCTGGTTGGCGCGCGCCGGAGATGGAGAAGCTTTACCGCATCATCGCCAAAGCCGCGAACAGCACCCATCCAGTGCTGATTCTTGGCGAGAGCGGCACTGGAAAGGAAATGGTAGCGCGCTCGATTCATTATTCCGGGCCCTTTCGCGACAAGCCCTTCATTCCCGTCGATTGCGGCTCGCTCGTTCCGACGTTGATCGAGAGCGAACTGTTCGGTTATGTACGTGGAGCATTTACGGGCGCGAATCAGGCCAAGGATGGATTGCTGGCCATTGCCGACGGCGGGACGATATTCCTCGACGAAGTCGGCGAACTCCCGGTCGATCTCCAGTCCAAACTGCTGCGTGCCATTCAGGAAAAGGAGATTCGTCCCGTCGGCAGCACGCGCCGAATTCCGATCAACGTCCGTATCCTGGCCGCAACCAACCGCGACCTGGAGCAGGCCGTGACGGAGGGCGCATTTCGGCGTGATTTGTATTTCCGCCTGAATGTTCTCAGCCTTCGCATCCCCCCACTGCGCGAGCGGCGAGAGGATATTGCTCTGCTCATCGCGCATTTCATGGAACGCGCCTCGCGCGCCTCCGCGCAGGAAAAAGTTCTCAGCGACGACGCTCTCAAGGTCATGCTGGCCTACGATTGGCCGGGGAATGTCCGGGAACTCGAGAACTGTCTGGAGCGGACTTGCGCCTTCACCAGCGGACCGCTCATCCATGTTCCTGACCTGCCTCCGGCAATCGCCAGCACTGCAATTGTCCCGGCGGGAAATGGGAACGGAAATGGAAATGGCCAGAGCAAGATCGTCCCTATGGCGGAGTTGGAGAAGCAAACTATCCTCAGCGCCATTGCGGAACTGAACGGCGATAAATTGCAAGCGGCTCGGCTGCTCGGCATCGGCAAAACCACTTTATACCGCAAGCTGAAAGATTACGCAGTACATGCTTAAGACCTCTTGAGAGCGATTTCAACAATGAAATGAAATGGGAAAGTCGTGCGGTCCGGAACGGGAAGAGCGCGGGCAGGTGCAGTTGTAAGTGCCTTCTTTTCATTAAAAAGTATGTGGAGAGCTGCGTGCTAGTGAACATGCATGATCTTACTCATCACACCTTCAGCACGCGGTCCAGAGTGCGCCGCGATTCTGAAAGATTCCACTGGCAATGAAACTCATTGGACCGAAGATCTGCACCAAGCCCTGGCCCGGCTGCGAGAACAATCTTATTCCGCAGTAGTGATCGATCAATTCCTTCTGGAAAATGAGCCGGCTGAAAGCGACCAGGTGCTGGAGCACCTGGGCACAGCCTTCCCGGTCTACCTGAATTTCGCAATCAGCGGCATGGAGCGACTGCTTCGGGAGGTTCGTTCCGCTTTGCAGCGCCGCCAGCGCGAGGAATCCCAAGCGCGCCGCTCCGTCGAACTGCAATTTCGCAGCGAAATGTGTGAGAGTCTTACCGCCATGCTACTCTCCTGCGAACTTGCGATGGCCGTGCCCAACGTTCCCTCGACAGCCGCCGAAAAGATTCTCGCGGTGGATAACCTCGCGCGCGAAATGCGGTTGCGGTTAGGCACGAATTGAATCCCGAATTTATTCACCGACCGATGGCTGCGCGTCTCTTCCGGTGTGTGTGCAAAGAGGATGGCGAGCAATGCGCAGGTAACGGGAGGCACGAATGCATATCCCACGATGCCCAACCAGACATTTGTGTAAATTCTTAGCCTGGAACGGTCACTACAAAAATCCTTCGACGCCTCAACCCCATTGGCACTAGAATAAACTAGCGCACCACGCCGGAGCCCGTGTCCACTGCGGTTTCCGGCGCCCCAGGAGGCACTGTGCACGTTCTGGTCACTGCCGATACCATGTCCGGCTCCTGGACCTACACCCGCGAGCTAGTTACGGGCCTGGTCACCCGCGGCGTGCGAGTCACGCTGGTCACCTTTGGCGAGATCCCCCTGCCCGATCAGACTGCCTGGATGGATCGTCTTCACGGACTCGAATACCGGCCCACCGCCTTCCGCCTGGAGTGGATGGACGAAGCTCCGCAGGACCTTGCCGAATCCTCGGGATTCCTTGCCAAGCTGGTAAGCGAGGTTCGTCCCGATGTTCTTCACCTGCACCAGTTCTGCCATGGCAATCTTCGCGTGGACGTCCCGCGGGTGATCCTAGCCCATGGCGATCTCATCAGTTGGGCGCAAGCGGTGCAAGGTTGCGCACCCCGCCCGACACGCTGGCTCCAGTGGTATCGCGAAACTGTGGTTCGCGGGATCGCCGCCGCAGATATTGTGATCACGCCTTCAGCCTGGATGGCCGACACGATTCGCTCGATCTACACGCGCCCGCGCCGCGAGGCCGTGATCTACCCCGGACGGAATCCCATCTTCTTCAACCCGTACATCAGCAAAGACGACTCGGTTCTTTCTGTCGGCCGTATGGTGGATACGGGCAAGCAGGTCTTCCTCCTCACCCAGCACGCTCAACCATTCTCGGTATGCATTGTAGGTGCGGAACAAACCGTCCCGATTCCGCGGATTCCCATTCGCGCCGACGTAATGGTCACGACCGATCAACATTGCGTGGCCATACGAGGTCCTCAAACGGAAGCTCAACTACGGGCGCTTTACAGCCGCGCCGCGATTTACGCCGCCACTCCTCGCTACGAACCGCTTGGTATAGCGGCCCTCGACGCAGCTTTCTCCCGTTGCGCCATCGTGGCCAACGACATTCCCAGCTTTCGCGAGGTCTGGGGTGACGCCGCGTTGTACTTCCGCACCAACGACGCCAGCAGCCTGGCGGCAATCCTGCACCAGCTTGATTCCGACCGGCCCTTACGCCAGGCATACGCCGATCGTGCCTTCGCCCGGGCCCGCGAGCGCTTCACGGCTCACCGCATGATCGACAGCTACCTCGATCTTTACGGCAGCCTTGCCGTTGCTGACTCTCGGGCTGCTTGAACAGGTGCTTCTATTTTGCTGTCAACCGACACCCCCGTAGCCGCATCCAAGACCACCTAAACACCAGCGTTTCAGTAGACTCAGAGGTGAATCCGTGCCGCAAACCTCCATCGGAACCATCCCACTCCGAAAATTCGGCCGCTCTGATGCCAGGATTTCCGCCCTCGGCTTTGGTGGCCATCATCTTGGCGACGCACCGGACGCAAAGACTGCGGTCGAAATCATTCATCAGGCGGTCGATGGCGGAATCACGTTCTATGACAACTGCTGGGAGTATCGCCGAGGAAAGACAGAAGTCTGGATGGGTGCGGGTCTAAAGGGTCGCCGCGACAAGGTTTTTCTGATGACGAAAACCTGTCCCCACGGCCGGGATGGCAGCCTCGCCCTGCAGATGCTTGAGGAATCCCTGCACCGATTCCAGACCGACCACCTCGACCTCTGGCAAGTCCACGGCATGGGCTTTGACAACGACCCCGAACTCTTCATTCGCAAGAATGGCGCAGCTGAAGCCTTGGAGAAAGCCAAGAAAGATGGCAAAGTCCGCTTCGTCGGATTCACCGGCCATAAAGATCCAAAAGTTCATCTCGCCATGCTGAATACCGGTTTTCCCTTCGATGCTGTGCAGATGCCTCTGAACGCCTTCGACGCTACCTTCATCAGAAGTTTCGAGAGGGACGTGCTGCCCGAACTCACCAAACGGGGTATCGCCGTCCTCGGCATGAAGCCCTTGAGTGGCCATGGCGACGCCATCAAACACGGCGTCATCACCGCGGAAGAATCTTTGCGTTATGCCATGAGCCTTCCCGGCGTCACCACCACCATTACCGGCATCGATAGTCTCGACGTGCTCCACCAGAATCTGCAAATCGCGCAGAACTTTACGCCGATGACGGAATCGGAAATGAGTGCACTCCGCGACCGTTGCAAGCCGGACGCCGCCGATGGGCGCTACGAGGTCTATAAGTTGTCGCTGAGGTTCGATAATCCCGAAGCCCGCCTCGCCCACGGTTTTCCGCTCGACACGCAACAATCCGAAGTCAGAGACATGCTGGGAGCCGAGATGAACACGGGCCACCCATTTCCAGAGAAACAATTTTAGGAGGCCCTGGTGGCTTCGACGTTCGAATGGAATCGCCGTAGGTTCATTAAAGGAGCAGCCGTGCTAGGCGCGGCACCGCTCATCCGCGGAGGCAGCATGGCGCAGCAGCAATCGGATCAATCGCAACCGGTGCCCGAGGGACAAGTTCCGAAGAGGCCGCTGGGAAAGACCGGCGTGCAAGTTTCCGCCATGGGACTGGGCGGCTATCATCTGGGCTCCGTCGAAACCGACCAGGCTGCGAATGAAATTGTCGCCAAAGCCATCGACCACGGCGTCACGTTTTTCGACAATGCCTGGGAGTATCACGACGGCCTGAGCGAGGAGCGCCTGGGCAAAGCTCTGAAAGGGAAGCGCGATCAGGTCTTCGTGATGACGAAGGTCTGCACCCATGGCCGCGACAAAAAAGTCGCCATGCGGATGCTAGAAGAATCTCTGCGCCGTCTGCAAACTGATCATCTCGATCTGTGGCAGATCCACGAGGTCGTTTACGACAACGATCCTGATTTAATCTTTGCGTCCAACGGCGCCGCCGAAGCGCTTGCCGCCGCGAAGCAGCAGGGAAAAGTTCGTTTCGTTGGCTTCACCGGACATAAAGATCCCGAAATTCACCTCAAAATGTTGTCCCACGACTTTCCCTTCGATACGGTGCAGATGCCGCTCAACTGCTGCGATGCTACGTTTCGGAGCTTTGAAAACCACGTCCTGCCAGAGGCAACTCGTCGAGGCATTGCCGCGCTGGGCATGAAAAGCCTCGGAGGCAGCGGCGAGTTGGTCCGGCACGGAGCGGTGACTCCCGAGCAAGGTCTCCGCTACGCGATGAGCCTTCCGGTCGCAACTACGATCACTGGCGTCGACACGATGCAGATCCTCGATCAGAACTTGAAGGTCGCGGTCAACTTTGAACCACTCGCCTCCGCCGAGATGCAGGCTCTGCGCGACCAATGCCGTTTTCTTGCTTCCGATGGCCGCCTCGAACTCTTTAAGATGACAACCAAGTATGACGGCAAGGTAGGCCGCGAACAGCACCACTTCCCCACGACGCAAGAGCTGCCGCTCTAGCGTGATCGATGCGGATCAAGTAATATCTCGGCTACCCAACGCAGCAAAGATGTCGTAACGTACCACTTTCATTCGGCGTTTTTGCATTCCGCGACGATCGTGATCGTCTGCAACGAGGAGGCGAGCCGTGTGCTTTTCAGCGACAGCGAACTTTGTTGGCAGCGGCGTTCTGGGCGCCGTCGGCGTAGTGACCCTGACGAAGGTGAAACACAGGCGCGAACTACTTTTCGCGTCCCTGCCCCTGCTGTTCGCGATTCATCAGTTCATCGAGGGATTCGTCTGGCTGGGACTGGATGGGATTCTTTCGCCCGTAGTCGCGCACGACATGGGCGCGGCCTTCATGCTCTACGCTCAGGGACTGCTCCCCTTCTTGCTGCCGCTAAGTGTATTCCTGTTTGAACCTGACGCGAAGAGCCGCGGGCGCATGCTGCCGTTCCTCGTGCTCGGCGGAGCGACGACCCTGTATATTTTGTGGGCCCTGACAGCTTATCCATTGCAGCTCTATGTGAAGGGAAACAGCATCGTATACATCAACCAGGCGACAAACAATACCGCGGTTGCGTTCCTTTATGTAATTGCAACCTGCGGTTCTCTGTTTTGCTCGAAAATCAGAATGATGGTAGTCTTCGGCCTGGCCAACCTGATCATTCTCCTGATCGTCATGGAGATCAAACGGTACGCGTTCACCTCGCTGTGGTGTGCCTACGCGGCAGTCGCAAGCCTGATCATCCTCGCCTACTTCTGGACGAGCCGCGAAGAACGGCCATTCGTCTATGCGCATCGCATTTGAGGCGCTGTAGTTTGCGGCGCGGTCCCGCAGAGCTGATCTCAAGCGCGACATGTGCCCTTCCTTAGTGGTATCTTTTTAGCCTTACTAGAAATCCGTAAGGTTGGAGGAAACACACTCATGGCTCAAGTAAAAATCACAGTCCGCCCCAACGGCCCCTACCGTGTGGAGGCAGCCGAAGGTTCAGTCGAACTCGTCGACGTCAACGGCACCCCCTATGACCTTACCGGCAAGCCTGCCTTTTCCCTCTGCCGCTGCGGGGGTTCGGTCAACAAACCCTTTTGCGATGGCACCCATAGCCGCATTGGATTCCAGGGTGCGGAACTGGCCGTCAAGAAGGCCGACGGATAGAGCTGTCCTGATGTTCCAGCCGAGAGATCGAAGAATGCAGGGGACATGATGGGCGACCACAACGACCGCGAACTGGGAATGAACCGCAATATTACGCGCCGTGACTTTCTCAACGGCGTGGCCGTAACCGCCGGTGCTGCCATGATGCCGTGGCATCTGTTCGCCGATGGCGCCCCAGAAAAATTGCCGGCCTACTATCCGCCGGCCGTTACCGGACTGCGAGGCAGTCATCCGGGCTCGTTCGATGCGGCGCACGCGTTGCGTGACGGAACCTTCTGGGATAATGCCGGAACTCCGCAAGACACCGGTGAAACTTTCGATCTCATCATCGTTGGGGGCGGCATCAGCGGCCTTGCGGCCGCGCATTTTTATCGGAAAATGGCGGGCGCGAGCGAGCGCGTCCTCATCCTCGACAACCACGATGATTTTGGCGGACACGCCAAGCGCAATGAGTTTCGCGTGGATAACGCCTTTCGCTTGGGTTTTGGCGGGACCTATTCCATCGAAAGCCCCGCGCCCTATAGCAAGGAAGCGCGCAGCGTGATCGAAGAATTGGGCATCGATGTGGCGTCCTATCCGAAGTATCACGACGCCAAGCTCTATCGCTCCCTCGGCTTGCGCCCGAAAATCTTCTTCGACAAGGAAACCTTCGGCGTGGATCGGCTGATCACGAGTCCCGCATCGTTCGGGGGCGGCGAAAAAGATTACGCCAACGCCGGCGAGATTGAGGCGTGGAAGCAGATGCTCGCGCAGGCGCCCATTGCACAGCAAGCCAAAAGCGATTTCGAGCGCCTGCTTCGCGATGAGACCGATTACTTTCCAGGCCTCACCTCCACGGAGAAGAAAGCGAAGCTGGCGCGGATTAGCTATGCCAGTTTCCTTAGCGAGTTCGTCAAGGTTCATCCCGATGTGGTGAAGGTGTTCCAGGCTGTGCCCCAGCCTTTATTTGGACTGGGCATCGATGCGGTTTCGGCCCAGGATGCGTGGGGATTTGACCTGCCCGGCTTCGACGGGATGAAACTCGATCCCGCGCCGGGCAAAGGAATGAACCGCGACGCGATCCCGAATGAAGAGGCCGAGAAATATTTCTTCCACTTCCCGGACGGCAACGCGACCATCGCGCGGCTTCTGGTTCGGAAACTGATTCCGGATGCGATCCCGGGAAACTCCGCCACGGATGTGGTCATGGCGAAGGCGAATTACTCGAAGCTGGATTCCCCATCCTCTCCGGTGAAGATTCGTCTGAACAGCACCGCGGTGCGGGTGAAGCACGCGGGCGATGCGGCGACGGCGAAGGAAGTGGAAGTGGTCTACTCGCGTGGCGGCAAAGTTTATTCGGTGAGGGCAAAGAATTGCGTTCTGGCGTGCTGGCATGTTGTGATCCCGTACATCTGCGACGAGCTGCCAGCAAAGCAGCGTGAGGCGTTGGCCTCCGCGCAAAAAGTTCCGCTCCTCTACACCAACGTAGCGCTGCACAACTGGACGTCCTTTCAGAAATTGAATACGAATGCGGTGTATGCGCCCGGCTGTTATCACACGCGATTCGCTCTCGATTTGGCGGTCAGCATCGGTGGTTACGAATGCGCCCGCAAGCCCGAGCAGCCGATCGTGGTTCACATGATGAAGACGCCGTGCCAGCCCGGCCGGCCGGCGCGCGAGCAACACACGTTGGGCCGCATCGAGTTATTTGAAACGTCGTTTGAAACCATGGAGCGCGAGATCCGCGGACAGTTGGCGCGGACTCTGGGAGCAGGAGGCTTCGATCCGGCACGTGACATCGCAGCGATCACGGTGAACCGCTGGCCGCATGGTTACGCCTACGAATATAACTCGCTGTGGGATTCGTTCTGGCTGGAAGGTGGCGAGACTCCCTGCGAAGTGGCGCGGAAACCTTTCGGGCGGATCGCCATCGCGAACGCCGACGCGGGCGCCTACGCCTACACCGATGAAGCGATTAACCAGGCTTGGCGAGCAGTGGGGGAGTTGAAGAGCTAGAGTTGCGGAGGATGTGGCCTGCGCGGAGTGCGTAGGACGGAACTGGTCTCTGCGAAATGGATTCTTCTCAACTGCAAGGGAAGTCCATAGTAACGTGCAAGCCCGATAGCACCGCCCGCCAGGGCGAGTGTTACAGCGAGTAGAATCGCGGCACGCCGTGGAATTTGCTGTTGCTGCGGGGCGATGAGGGCGATCAGCGCGCCGGCGATCAATCCCGTGATCAGTCCGCCAATGTGCGCGGCATTGTCGATTCCGGGCATGGCAAATCCGAAAACGAGGTTGTAGACGACGAATGCGCCGAGACTGCGAAGAGTGCCTTGGAGGGCGGAGCGCGGAACCGAGAATTCTCCCAATTTAAAGGCTGCGATGAGCGCGCCAGCCAGTCCGAAGATGGCGCCGGAGGCTCCGACGCTCGGCCGGTAGGGACTCCAGGCCGCACTTACCAGGCTCGATCCAATGCCGCAGAGCAGATAGATGGAAGCATAAGTCCAGGTTCCATAAAGCGATTCGCAGAGCGCCCCTAAGTTCCACAGGCACCACATATTAAAACCAATGTGAAGCAAGCTCCCATGAACAAAGACGCAAGTTAAGAGACGCCACCATTCTCCTGACATCGTGAGCAAGCCTATGTTGGCGCCCCAGTGCATAATCTCGTAGCCAGAGAACTCGTGCATTGGGTTGAGAAATGCGATCGGCTCGCCGGATGCAAGTGCCATCCCGAGGAATACTGCCGCACAAATCCCAAAGATGACCTGCGTGAGGCTGATGGTGGATTCGCCGCGACGAACCCAAGGCGTACGCATGACAGGTTGGCGCGCGTCTTCGGCGACCTCTCCTCGCTGGTAGGCCTCATGCTGCCGGCACCATTGGCAGATCTTTTTGCCAAAGGACAATCCGGGAAGCTGTCGTCCACATCGAATGCAGTTCGCCATGGGTATCAAGAAAGAGTGGTATCAAGAAAGCGTATCAGGATTTGGCCATGGGGTGCGAGCAGCAGAGGGCAAGGGCGAGCCTTGCTCATTGTTACAGGATCGAGACAAGCACGCTCCCGGCTAGAAGCGGCTAGAGATTTCGCGTGAGCGAATCCAGTTCATCGGGCGGCAGTTGCACAAAAGCCGCGGCGGCTGCGACTTTCAGTGCACTGTAAGTTTGAAGGCCGTCGATCTCGCCTGCGGTTCGCAGATGCGCGAGAACCGGCGCTGCGTTCAAGATATCGGCGCGCAGCAGCAACCAGAAGCGGAGTTTGATTCCAGTCACCAGCGAGTAAAGCCGGACCTCAATTGCTTTCTCCTGCAGAGCTGAAGCGAGCGCGGCCCGGCGAGGATCATGACGGTTTTGTTCCGAAGCGGCGTACTTCACCAGAACCTTGGAATTATGAGCCATGCGCCGCGTCAACTCGAGGAACAGCCGCATACGCTTGCGCTGCGTTTCGCGAAATTGGGGGCCCAGCTTCCAGCGACATTCGAATTCCGTTGCCGGGTCGAGCAGCGACTCGGCTAACGAAATATCCACCGGGTAAAGGAATGGAATGACATCATCGACCTCCACGTCGCGCTTGGGAAAGCGAGACCACGCGCAACGCAGCATGTAGATGCAGGACACTGCCCCCCAAGCCACAATTATCCAGGTGAGAATGATCGAGAACATGCCCTAGCGCATCCTCCGTAACGCATCCTTATATTGCTTCAGATCACCAGGAGTAGAGGCCGATAGGTCGGGACTCGGAGTCTCTGCGGTTTGCGGCACACTGAAGAACCAAATCCAAATCAACACGGCAAGCGAGTATGCCACAATGGAAGTCCATCCCCACAACAATTTGAATCTTGTTCCAAAATCCGAAAACTTGGTTGTAGTCAGCAGCATAATCGTCGCGTAAATGCCAAACCCTGTGGCTACGCCAAAAGAGTATTGCCGCCAGCGGAGGCCGAGAAGAGGAACGAGGGTAACTAATCCCGCGAAGACGAGCACCTGCATCACGCGGACTGCAATTTCGCCAGTGAGCATGTAGTGCTCAAGGCCGCTAAGGGGCGACGGGACGACGCTCGCCCGCCCTATACTCATGCTTATGCCGGTAACCAGGATGATCGGAAAGATGAGGCGGCCCCACCAAGCACGGGTCAGATTCCCAAGAACCGTGCGAAGTACTTCGTACATCACGAGCATCCCAAGAAGAACGTAGCCGGCATCTGTGATCCAATAAATTAGCCGGTAAGTTTGTCGATGGTCATGAACCACGAACCGTGCCAGTCCTGCGGCTACCGCAAAGATCGTGTAGGCAAAGAAGCAGGGGGCTTCCGTGTATGATCGCTTGCGAACCAGTGTCCACAACAGCAGCGCCAGCAGCAATAGCGGGATGTACCTTAGGAGCAGGATCATAAGGCCGGAAGCAGATTATCGCATCTGCCCCCGGCTTTCGAGTGGAATCCCGCTTAGGCAGCAAGACCTTCCGCGGGTGGCTTCGTTGGTTTCATTACTGGCGGAAGGTCTGGCCCCTCAGCCAATAGCACTGTTCCTGCGACTGGCGGCTTCGTTGGTTTCATTACCGGCGGAAGGTCTGGTCCCTCAGCCAATAGCATTGTTCCCGCGATTGGCGGCTTCGTCGGTTTCATTACCGGCGGAAGGTCTGGTCCCTCGGCCAATAGCACTGTTCCTGCGACTGGTGGTTTCGTGGGCTTCATAACTGGCGGAAGGTCTGGTCCCTCGGCCAGTAGCACTGTTCCCGCGACTGGTGGTTTCGTGGGCTTCATAACTGGCGGAAGGTCTGGTCCCTCAGCCAATAGCACTGTTCCCGCGATTGGCGGCTTCGTCGGTTTCGTTACTGGCGGAAGGTCTGGTCCCTCAGCCAATAGTACTGTTCCCGCGATTGGCGGCTTCGTCGGTTTCGTTACTGGCGGAAGGTCTGGCCCCTCAGCCAATAGCACTGTTCCCGCGATTGGCGGCTTCGTCGGTTTCATTACCGGCGGAAGGTCTGGTCCCTCGGCCAAAGCTACTGAGGCGAACGAGACGAGGAACAACGGGACTACGAGAATCCGTTTCATGGTGATCTCCTATGGTGGGGAATACCCCGGAAACAGTTTAGTCAGAGGGGCAAGTGGCGGGATTTTTCAGGCGGAGAGCCGCGAAAAAACGAACTAACGCTGGGAAGAAGCTTCGTAGCTGACGCCCGCGGCCTTAGTGGATGGTCTTGGTTTTTCTCGACATGTAATCCATCAGCAGGTATTGGCCGAGGGTATAAGGGGTGGTGAAGTAGGCTTTGCCGCGGCACATCTCGGTGACTTTCTGCACGAACTGCACCAATCCGTAATCAGACGCCAGCATGAAAGTGTTGATGAGGACGCCGGCGCGCTTGCACTTCGAAACTTCTTCGAGGGTCTGGCTGACCACCAGGGGATCGAGGCCGAAGGCGTTTTTGTAAATCCGTCCGTCCTCGAGAGTCAGAGCTGACGGTTTGCCGTCGGTGATCATGACGATCTGCTTCATGTCTTTTCTTTGGCGCTGCAAAATGCGCTGCGCCAGGCGCAGGCCTTCACGCGTGTTGGTGTAGTAGGGGCCAACCTTGACGCGGGCGAGCTGCGAGAGCGGAACTTCTTCGGCGGAGTCGTGGAAGAGAACCAGCGAGAGCGAGTCGCCGGGATACTGCGTGCGGATCAAATGCGAGAGTGCCATTGCAACTTTTTTCGCCGGCGTGAAGCGGTCTTCGCCGTAAAGAATCATCGAGTGCGAGCAGTCGAGCATGAGAACGGTGGCACAAGAAGATTGGTACTCGCACTGATGAACCTGCAGATCGGAGTATTCAATGTTGAGCGGTAGCCTCAGACCTTCGCGCTGGATGGCGCTGGAGAGCGTTGCTGTGATATCGAGGTTGAGCGTGTCGCCGAACTCATAGGTCTTCGAAGAGCCGCTGGCTTCGATGCCCGTGGCGAGGTCGCGGGTGTCGTGGCGTCCAAAGCTGGATTTGCCGAGCGAGCCCAGCAGATTCCGCAGCGATTTAAAGCCGAGAAAGTCGAGGCTCTTATCGGTGATTTCGAATTTAGCCTGCTGCTGATTCTCGCCGATTTGTCCGCTGACGCCCGACCGGCGTGAAGGGTCGGGCGGTTGATCGATGGAAATGTAGTCTTCCTGCTGCATGCGCTCGATCAGTTTTTCGATCAGATCGTCGAGTTCGCCATCCGCTGCCATTTGCTGCAAGCGTTCGCGCATGTCTTCGTCGAATTGATCGCCCTCCATCAGAGCTTGCTCGATCGCACGTTTGAGGTCATCGAGAGTTTGCTCACCCTCCGGTAGCTCGTACCACATGTCGCTCTGGAAGCCGCTCTGCAGCAGGTAATCGGAGAGCGCGCCGAGCAGATCCTCCAGGCTCATTTCGCCGGCGGCGTCGGGGACGTATTTGGAGTAGCGAATGCGCTTCATAAGCGGTGGCCAGTGTTCAGTGATCAGTGGCTAGTAAACCCGGACGAGCGGCCTTTTCTGATCACTGGCCACTGACCACTAGTTAAACTGTCTTCTCTGCCGGTACGGCGGTTCTTCTTTCTCGAAACTTTTTTCACGCTCGCGCGGCTCGGGCTTTTTCTCTCCGGCTTTGAATACCCGTTCTTCGTTGCGTCCAATGCGTTTGTGGGCGTGCAAGCCTTCGAGGATGAATTCCGCGGCGGAGACTTGCTGCTCAGGACTCTCTTTCTGCGACACGCCAAGCGGGCCCAGTTTGTCGATCAGGCCTTGAATCTCTTTCAGATTCTCCAGCGCTTCGAGGGCGGAGACGGAATCCGAAAGCTGGATCTCACCGCCGAGATCGAACCACTGCACAATCTGCTGCACATTCGCCCCGGTGAAATATTCGTCGTAAGTCTTGGCGATAGCGGCGCGGATAAGTTCACGGCCCACGAAGTCCGCTCCCTTCATTTCGCCTTCGTATTCGAGTTCAAGCTTGCCCGTGATGGCTGGCAGCGCGGCGTAAATGTCGCTGACCCGCGGCACGACCAGCTTCTCATCATTGCGGATAGCGCGCCGTTCGGCATTGGACACGACGTTTTCCATCGCGGAGATGGGCAGGCGCTGACTCACGCCGGAACGCTTGTCAATCTTCTTATCTTCCCGGGCAACGAAAGCGATGCGCTCGATGACTTCCTGAATGTAGTTGGGCAGGTGCATGGCGTGACCATTGCGACCGGTCCAGGCTTCCTGCGCGGTTATGGCAATGCCTTCATCGACGGTCGCCGGGTAGTGCGTGCGAATCTCGGAGCCGATGCGGTCTTTGAGCGGCGTGATGATTTTTCCCCGAGCCGTGTAGTCTTCGGGATTTGCGCTGAACACGATCGCGAGATCGAGCGGAAGGCGAATGGGATATCCCTTAATCTGCACGTCGCCTTCCTGCATGATGTTGAAGAGGCCGACCTGGATTTTTCCCGCGAGGTCAGGAAGTTCGTTGACCGCGAAGATGCCGCGGTTGGCGCGGGGCAGCAGACCGTAGTGGACCGTGAACTCGCTGGAGAGTTCGTGACCGCCGCGGGCGGCTTTGATGGGATCGATATCGCCGATCAGGTCGGCAATCGTAACGTCCGGTGTGGCCAGCTTCTCCACGTAGCGGTCGTCCGGAGTGAGATAGGCGATGGGCGCTTCGTCGCCGAGGCGCGCGATTTCT
>Ga0074046_10000238_pt1 | contig 48789 bp, 44 predicted proteins | sample BogForMeECP23OM3_FD_94441 | JGI IMG/M metagenome (GOLD analysis project Ga0074046, IMG submission 94441) | Bog forest soil microbial communities from Calvert Island, British Columbia, Canada - Bog Forest MetaG ECP23OM3 | ecosystem: Environmental > Terrestrial > Soil > Wetlands ... | reverse complement strand
GGGCGGGGCGGCTCGCCCACGGCTGCCAATGTCATTACCTACTCCGAGAGCTGGTCGATCGAGGGCCTCCCGACAAAGCCCGTCTTCACGCGCGACGACATTCTCGGCTCGGCGAGCGCGGAGCACATGGAGGGGCGCACCCAGTACGTGACGGAGTCCGTCGAAGAGAATGGGGATGTCTTGCGCGGAACGTTCGAAAGGGATGGCACACGGCACGGGACCTTCACGATGCGCCGCTCCGGCGCGGCGAAGGTCACCGAAGGAAGCGGCAAGACCCAAAGCCAGCGCATGACCGAAGCGTTCTACCAGAACTACGGCTCTGGGGATTTCTTCACGGCCGCCGAGATTCAGGCCATGAAGGATGGCGCTGCGGCAGGTGGGGCCCCGAAAGACGGGGGCAAGGAGCTGCGGGAAAAGGTGCGCGCAGAGATCGAGCAAAAGGCGCGCGACCAAGGGGTCGATCCCAGCCTGGTCGAGCCGCAGATCGACAAGCTCACGGAGAAGATCTCTTCGATGTTGCTCGAGGGAAAGAGCCCCGAGGAGATTCAGCGCGCGCTCGGCGCGAGCTCCCCTCGGCCGTGAAGCCAGAGGCGACACCCTCCTCCTGTCTCGCGATTCGCCGCGCCGAGGGCGCGGACCTTGTGGACGTGACAGCGCTTTGGACGGCCCTTCTCCGCTACCACGCGGAGCTCGATCCCGCGCTGCGATTGCGTCCAGGGACGGAGACGGAGATCCGCAAGCTCGTGCGGGGGAGCTTCGCGGACCGAGATGTCGCGGTGTTTCTCGGGTTTGCAGCCCCTTCGCAGAGCCCGGCCTGCGCGAGCGGGCTGTGCGTGGTCCAGGTGGACCGCGCCCCTGCCATCATGGAAGAGCCTCGACGCGGGAAAATCAGCGAGCTCTACGTGCGCGAGGAGGCGCGGCGCAGGGGTCTTGGCACCGCACTCGCCCAAGCCGCGCTCGCCCATGCGCGGGAGCAAGACGTGCGTCGCCTCGAGGTCCGGGTCTCGACGCGCAATCTCGAGGGGCAGAGCTTCTGGCGCGCGCTCGGTTTCCGTGACTTTATGGACGTCCTCGACCTGCGCCTGTAGCTTCTTTGCGCCTCCTGCCTTGTCCGACCCATTCGTTCTCGGACGCTGAGGAGCCCCCATGCCTGCCGACGCTGCGGAGACGCTGAACCCTCTGGCGCGAGAGCTCAATGCGACTCTCGAGCGCCTCGCACCCGAGCTCCTGGCGATGCTCTCGCCCCTCGGGCGCCGGCTCTACTTTCCCAAAGGCATCCTCTCCCAGACCGCTGAGGCAAAACAGAAGGCCAAGCGCTTCAACGCCACGATCGGAATTGCGACAGAGGGCAAGGGGCCGATGTACCTGCCTTCCATTCAGCAGCACCTTGTGGGCATCGCACCGGGGGATGCCTACAACTACGCACCGCCCGCCGGGAGGCCGGAGCTGCGCGAGCGTTGGAGGGAGAAGCAGTTAGAAGAGAATCCGTCGCTGCGGGGCAAGGCTTTTGGCCTTCCGGTCGTGACCAGCGCTCTCACCCACGGACTTTCCCTCGTGGGGGATCTGTTCGTCGGCGCGGGCGACCGGATTCTGCTCCCGAACCAGCTGTGGGGGAACTATCGCCTCACCTATGAGGTGCGCCTTGGCGCCAAGATCGAAACCTTTCCGTTCTACGAGGGCAAAGGCTTCGCGATCCAGGCCTTCGCCAACGCTCTTGCCGCGACCGCCTCGGGACGAGAGAAGCTCCTCGTGCTGCTCAACTTCCCCAACAATCCGACAGGCTACATGCCGAGCGAGGTCGAGGGGGACGCCATCGGGCGCGCCCTTGAGGCCCAGGCAGCGCGGGGCACGAAGCTCGTGGTCGTGCTCGACGACGCGTACTTCGGCCTCTTCTATCATCTCGGTGGACGCTCCATGACCGAGTCGCTCTTCGGTCGTCTGGCGAACCGCCATCCGAATCTCCTTGCGGTGAAGCTCGACGGAGCGACCAAGGAGCTGTTTGTCTGGGGGCTGCGCTGCGGCTTCATCACCCTCGCGCCCGGCCGGGCCGAAGGGGTGGAGGCGACGACCGCGGCGCTTGATGCGAAGCTCCGCGGAGCGATCCGCGGAGCGATCTCCAACAGCCCACAGCTCTCGCAGACCCTCGTGGAGAAAGCCCTCGCATCGTCCTCGATCGCCGAAGAGCGCAAGCAGAAGACGGAGACGCTGCGCGCCCGTGCGGCCAAGGTCTACGAAGTCGTGCACCAACCCCGCTTCTCCGAGAGCTGGGAGGTCTACCCCTTCAACAGCGGTTACTTCATGTGCCTGAAGATCAAGGGGGTGGACGCAGAGCGGCTGCGGGTGCACCTGCTCGACGCCCACGCCGTGGGCCTCATCTCCACCAGCCCGACCGACATTCGCGTGGCTTTCTCGTGCCTCGAGCTCGAGGAGATCGAGCCCATGTTTGCGCTCGTTCACCGGGCGATTGGCGAGCTCCGCGCCTAGGGCTTTGGCTCCGCCGAGGGGCGCCCAAGCGTCTCCAGGATTCGCACAAAGGCGCGCACGCCCCGTTCCAGGTTCTGGATCGCGATCCGCTCGTTCGGCCCGTGGATGCCGTGACTTTCCTGGGGCGGTAGCCAGCGGGGCACGAATCCGTAGGACACGATCCCGAGGTCGCGGAAGTAGTGGGCATCGGTAAAGCCCGCGATCACGCGCGGCACCACGATCGCCCCCGGATCGATCTCGGCGGCGACCTGCTCGATCGCGTGAAACAGCGGGGTGTCCACGGGTGAACTGCGCGCGTTGAACGAGAGGATCGGTTCGACCGAGACTCCCGGATCCTCGATCGCGGCGCGAACTTCATTGGCGAAGTCCTCGCAGCGCTCCCCCGGCAGAAGGCGTGCGTCGAGGTGGGCGGAGGCCTCTGCCGGCAGCACATTGGTCTTGAGCGCGCCTTGCAGCACGGTGATGCTGATCGTGTTGCGGACGAGCGCATTCTGGCCCCGATCGGCCAGGAAGCGGCTGCGGAATGCCGGGTCGTTTTGCAGGGCACCGGAGAGATCGGCGAGCGCACTGCGGTCTTCGGGTGCGGCATACGGCGCGAGCGCCGCAAACATGGTCTGCACCTCAGGCACCACCCGCACCTCGGTCTCGAGCTCCCGAATCCGAGCGAGCGCGTCGAGTAGTCGCGGAACCGCCGCGTCGCGTGGCTCGGCCGAGCTATGACCTGGGGTGCCGTGGGCGACCACGCGGATCCAGCAGGGAGTCTTTTCCACGACAGAGATTCCCCAGACCGGCGGGGCGCCCGAGTTCCCGACCAGAATGCCGCCGCCCTCGGTGAGCAGATACTCGGCGTTGGACAAGAGCTCGGGATGCTCGCGCACGAACCAGCCGGCTCCGTCCTGGCCGCCGGTCTCCTCGTCGGGCGTCGCGAGCAGGATCGTGTCGCGATCCAGGGGCGTTGCAGCGCGCGCAATCTGAACGAGCGCGAGCAGCTGCACCACGGTGAGCCCCTTGGCGTCGAGAGCCCCGCGCCCGACGACATAGCCTCCGCCCACCACTCCCTCGAACGGGGCCACCGCCCATTCGCTCGGGTCGGCCGGCACCACATCGAGGTGCGAGAGCAGGACGACGGGGCGAGCGCGCCCGGTTCCCTTGACCCGTGCCCAGAGCGCCGCCCGTCCCACCTTCGAGTCGCCAGAAGGTGTATCGATGACGCGGGCTTCAATGCCCTCCTTGCGCAGCACGCTGGCCAGGTACTTCGCCAAAGGAAGCTCATCGCCGGGGGGATTTACCGTTTGAAAGCGGATGGCTTGTGAGAGGATCTGAGCGGCTGCACCCGGAAGGTCCGTCGCGGGGTCGGGATAGCTTGGTCGATCGAAGGGCCAGATCGCAGAGGCCCGCTCGCCGAGCAGCACTGTGCTGGCAAGGAGGAACATCCGGACGTGTCGGTAGCCGCGTGACGTCATCACCACAGGGCGTCAGCTCACCAAAGACGAGGGGAAGATCCCTCGGTTCTTCGCAGAGTTCGGGGCCACTCTTGCAGGCGGATGTAGGAGTGTGACGACGCGCACAGTTTTTTTTCAGGGGAGACCGTATCTACATCGGCGCCTGCTTGCTCCTTGGCGAGTATACCCGCCGCAAAAGGAGCGCAGGGAGCATGCAGGAGAATCGAATCGCGCATGCAGTACCGCGGGCTCTACCTTGCGCTCCTCAGTTCGGTGCTGGCAATTCCGTTGGTGGGCATCGCCGCTCGAACGCGGCCTCCCCTCCCCACGGCTCCCCACCTGGCGCCTCCGCTGCTCCTGCCGAGCGAGTCGGTCCCGGGGCTCCTGGGCTGGGTGGATTTCGCCAATCTCCCGATAGCAGAGGAGCCGAGTGTGCCGGTCGCGGCACCTGCCGAGACCGCTTCCCCCGCCGCTCCGGCGGGCCCGGCACCGGCACCCCGGCTCGTGACGGGGACGATCGAGTCCCGGGTCTCGGTGGCCGCCGCATTGCGCCGCGAGGGCCTGAGCCCCGCGACCGTCGATCTGCTGACGCGGGAGATGGCCTCGGTCTTCGACTTCCGCCGCTCGCATCCTGGCGACCACTACACGATCGTGCGTGGCCGCAGTGGGGGAGTGGTCGAGCTCGACTACGAATCGGTGACCCACGAGAAGTACCGCGTGTTCCGCGAGGGCTCGCGCCTGGTCGCAGAGAAGAAGGGCGGAGACTTTGTTCGTCGCACGGCGCGTCTCGCCGGCGTCATCAGCTCCAACCTGTATGACGTGATCCAGGAGCTCGGCGAGTCTCCGACGCTGGCGCACGACTTCGCGGACATCTTCGCCTATGACGTGGACTTCGCCCGGGGGATGCAGCGCGGGGACGAGTTCCAGATCCTCTACGAGCGCCTGTACCGGACGGACGGTCGGGGACACGAGCGTTATGTGCGGCCGGGGCGCATTCTGGCCGCGCACTATGCGAGCGCGAGCGGGGATCACACCGCGATCTACTACCAGACCGATCCCGGTCACGGCGGCTATTACCGGCCCGATGGAACACCGGTGGAGCGGAGCTTCCTGGCTGCGCCGCTCCAGTACACCCGGGTGAGCTCGACGTTCTCGAGGGCCCGGTTTCACCCCATTTTGAAGTACACGCGGCCGCACCCGGGCATCGATTACGCAGCGCCGTTCGGGACACCGATTTGGACAGTGGCCGACGGCAAGGTGATGGAGATGGGCTGGACCGGGGGCTATGGCCAGCTGATCAAGATCCAACACGAAAGCGGCTACGTGTCCTATTACGCCCACCTCTCGCGATTTGCGAAGGGACTGCGCGTCGGATCCGTGGTGCGCCAGAAGCAGGTGATTGGCTACGTGGGCCAGACAGGCCTCGCGACCGGTCCCCATGTCTGCTTCCGCATCACGAAAGACGGCGAGTTCGTGAACCCCGCGCAGCTGCGTACACGCACTGTCGCGTTGGGCTCGGTCGCTGGAGACAAGGAGTTCCGCAGCGCGCGCGAGACCTTGCTCGCCGGCCTGCGCTCGAGCCAGTTCATCGCAGTCGACGACGCTCTCTAGCCCCGTCACGGCGCTTGCGCGCAGGGGCGAGGCGGTCACCGCACCGAGTCGGCTGCCACAAACGGCCAACTGTGCGAGCATCCAGCGGATGACTGCCCCCTCCTCCATGTCATCGTCCGCCCCGTCCTTGGCAGAGCTGCGCCAGCGCCTCGAAGAGATTGGCCGGCAGGTCGGGAGGGAGGAAGCCCTGCACAGGGCAGCCCTCGAAGAAGCCCAGCGCCGCGCCGACTCGCTGCGAACGGTGGTCGCCGAGGCGCTCCAGGGCTTTCACGCAGCAGCGGCGGCAAGTGGAGCTCCCCACCTGCGCATCGAGCTTGGCCCGACACGGCTAGACGACAAACACGTCCGCGCTGTGGAGTTCGAGATCCGGCGAGGCCGACACCTGGGCATCGTCACCGTGAAAAGCCGCGGGGAGATCACTCTCGTCGGACCCTTCCACGCGGGCAAGAAAGAGGGTCCGTGCATGACGTTCCCGTTCGCGGCCGAGCGCGAGCTCTTGGAGGGCCTCGGCGGCTTTCTGGAGCGCTTCTTGGTCGAGGCGGTCACCCCATGAGCAACGTCCCTGGGCCCCTCGCTTCGCTCCGTCGCGTGCGGGTCGGGTCAACCAATGGCCCCAAGATCGCCGCGGTGCGCGCTGCCCTGGCCGCCTACGGGGGCGGACTCGAGGTGAGCGGCATGCAGGTGGCGAGCGGGGTTCCCGACCAGCCGCTCGGCTTCGACGAGATTGTGGGCGGCGCCCGCAATCGCGCCCTGGCTGCCCTCAAGGCTTCGGCGTGTGACCTCGCGGTCGGGATCGAGGACGGTCTCGTCGAGATCCCAGGCGCGCCGGGCAGCCCGCTCAACGTCGGCTGCGCCGCCCTCACCGACGGCAGCCGGGTCTCCATCGGCCTTTCCTCGGGCTTCGCCTATCCGCCCGAGGCTTCGGCGACCGCCGCCGCACGCCGCGAGCCCATCGGTGGTCTGTTCGACGAGCTCTGGGAGGCCCGGCGGGGTCGGGTGTCGGGCATGCCCTCCGCCATGACCCTGGGCAACGTGGGGCGCCTTTCCCTAGGCGTGCTGACGCGCTCCGAGTATGCAAGGCATGCCGTGCTGTGCGCCCTCCTCCCATTTCTTCACCCTGATCTCTATCCGGCGGAGGGCATGAACTCGTGACGCTGGACCGCAGCGCGACGAGCGAGCTCGACCGCCCGATCCGGAGCATGGGTGACCTTGTGGCCTATTTCGAAAGCGGCGAGAAGGCCCCCGCCGCTTGGCGTGTCGGGGTCGAGAACGAGAAGCTGTCCCTCGGCCCGACCTTCCGTCCTGTGAGCTATGAAGGGGCGGCGGGCATTGCGGGGGTATTGCGGGCCCTCGTCTCCCACACCGGCTGGGTCGCGGTCGAGGAGGGCGGAAAGCTGATCGCTCTCGAGGGCGAGGGCGCCAGCATCACCCTCGAGCCTGGCGGCCAGCTCGAGCTCTCGGGTGCACCCCTCGGCACGGCTCATGACACGGCACGCGAGTTCCGTGCCCATCTCGCCCTTGTGAAGCGCGTCTCGGAGCCCTTCGGCATCGCTTGGCTCGCCCTCGGCGCCCAGCCCCTTCACGAAACCTCCGAGCTGCCGCGCATGCCGAAGAGACGCTACGAGATCATGCGCGAGTATCTGCCGTCGCACGGCACCCTGGCGCTCGACATGATGCACGCCACGGCCAGCGTGCAGGCCAGCTTCGACTACGCAGACGAAGCCGACATGGTCTCGAAAATGCGCACCGCGCTCGCGGTGACACCGATCGTCGGCGCGCTCTACGCGAATTCGAGTCTCGCGTGCGGCAAGGCTTCGGGGTTCATTTCGCGCCGGATGAACATCTGGCGCAATACCGATCCAGATCGCTGCGGCGGTCTCGGCTTCGTTTTCGAGCCAGACTTCGGCTACGCACGCTACGCGGAGTGGGCGCTCGACGTCCCCATGTTCTTCATCGTGCGCGATGGCCAGTACTTTCCACTGCGTGGAGTCACCTTCCGCAACTTCATGCAACACGGCCACGAGGGGCTGCACGCCACGATCGCAGACTTCGACCGGCACTTGACGACGCTCTTCCCGGACGTGCGACTGAAGCGGCTGATCGAGGTGCGGGTGGTCGACGCAGTACCCAGCGACCTCTTGTGCTCGGTTCCCGCGCTCTGGAAAGGGCTGCTCTACGACTCCGAGGCGCGCGAGGCTGCCTTCGAGCTTGTGCGCGAATGGGGTCCGGCCGAGCGCGAGCAGGCGTTTGACGCCGTCTCGCGTCGCGGCCTTCGCGCGCGCCTGGGTGGGTGCGGGATCGCTGAGCTTGCGCGAGAGCTCGTAGCGATCGCCGCAGAAGGTCTGCGCCGGATCGGGCATAAGGACACGACGGGACGCGACGAGCGCGTACTCTTGGATGCGGTAAAGGCCCAGCTCGAGCGGGGCAAGAGCCCTGGCGAGATCGTGGTCGAGCGCTGGGAGGGTGAATGGGAACGCTCGCCCGAGCGCTTGATCGAGAACATGCGGTACTGATAGAGTGGCCGCCTGCGGCGGCACCCGCCACCCGGAGGCTCGACCCATGTCGACCCACAAACCGATCAAGATCACGTTCACGCTGGATGAACAAGACGCGGCGTACTTCCGGGGCTTGTATCAAGCAGCGAAGAAGAACGCAGCGGATCTCGATCCGAACACGGTGATCGAGAGCGCTCGCGGTCTCATATCGCGCGTCCGATCCGGCAAGAAGGTGCCGAACTTCGTGACCGAGGCGATCACGACGCTCGAGACGTTGATGGGGATGCTGGAGGACAAGGACTACGCGTTGCCGAAGGAGGAGGCGTCGGCGGTCCTCGCCGCGCTCGCCTACTTCGCCAATCCGCAGGACCTGATCCCCGACGAGGTACCCGGACTCGGCTTTCTCGATGACGCGATCATGATCAAGCTCGTCGACGAAGAGTTCGAGCACGAGCTCTGGGCCTATCGAAAGTTTCGCAAGCTCGTCGAAGGCATGGAGCTGCGGCCGTGGACGGAGGTCGCACAGCAGCGACGGGCCAGCCGTATCGCCGAGTTCCGCGAGCAGGTTCGTGCCGAGATCTCGAAGCGCAAGAGCCGGCGTCGCTTTCTGTGGTGACGCGCGCGGCGCACCCAAAAGACGCCGCCGTGGCGCCGCCCCCGAGGAGCAGGATCCTGATCGTCGACGACGAGGAAGCCATCCTCGAGACGATGCGCTTTACGTTTGAGGACGAGTACGAGGTCTTCACCTCGCCCGACGCGCGGCAAGCCCTCGAGATCCTCGACGAGAACGCGCCGATCGCAGCCGTGATCACCGACCAACGCATGCCCAACATGACGGGCGTCGAGTTCCTGGCGGAGGTCTATGCCCACCATCCCACGACGACCCGCATCATCCTGACGGGCTTCGCGGACATGGAGGCGATTCTCAAAGCGATTAACGACGGCCATGTCTACGCCTACATCACGAAGCCGTGGGAGCCCGACCAGCTGAAGCAGATCGTGATGCGGGCCGTGGGCCACCACAAGCTCACGCTCGAGAACGCGCGTCTCGTGGCCGATCTGCGGCGCAGCAAGGTGTTGCTCGAGGCGGTGATGGATCGGCTTCCGACGGGCGCGCTGGCGGTGGATCCAAAGGGCGTTGTGCAAGCGGCGAACCGGCCCGGGCGCGGTTTTCTTGGCCTCAAGCCCGACCCGCGCGGCAACACCCTGAAGGACGTCCTGCTCGGCGCGGGGCTCGGGGAGGTTGAAGACGCCATCGAGCGACTGTGCGCGGGCAGCGAGGAGCACTTCGAGGAAATCGAGATCGAGCAAGGCAAGCGCTCCCTGCGCTTGCGCATCACGGCGAGCACCCTGGTCGATCCCGTGGGCGAGCCCCTGGGTCGCGTGATCCTCTTGCGCGAGATCTCCCACGAACCTCTGCGGCGGCAGTTCGAAGAGATCGTCGGCCAGATCGGGAGCGCGTCCGGAGGGCTACGGGAACGGCTCGAGCAAGCCGTGGGTGAGCTGCGCAAGCTCGCAGAGCAGATTCGCGTGTCACCGGTGGGCTCCGCCGACATGGCGACGCTTGCCGATCGAACGTCGCGCACCATCACTGCGCTCGAGAACTGGCTGGCGGTGGACGACGCGATGACCCAAGAGGCGTTCCCAGACGCCCAGCTCTTGATAGACCGGCTGCGCGTGGCCTTTGCGCGCTGGCCGCTGCCCGAGCAGGTACCCGCACGGGTGCGCGAGCTTACACGCCGCGTGGAGGCCTACTACGAGTCAGGCGATAACCCGAAGCAGCGGATTCTCTGAAGCGCTGCAGGCCGGCTCGAAAGCCCTCGAGCGGCTCGAGCTCCGCGTCGAGCGGCTGCGCTGCTCCTACCGCTTTACCTATGCCTTTCACGCGCGGGAGGTGCGCTTCGAGATTGACGCGGGCGAGGGCTGGACGCGTCTTTTCCCAGAGACCTTCTCCTTTCATGCCAAGCGCCACGATCCCGCGGAGCTCTATCTGCAGCTCGAGGACCTGTGGACCAAGCCGAAGCTCTTCTCGCCGATTGCAACGCGCCGTGAAGCCGAGGAGGTGGTGCGGCGCCTCACCGCGAATGTCCCCCGCTATCTCGAACGCACGCTCGACCGGTTGGAAGCCGACCGGAGCGTCGATCCGAAGCTCTTGCTCCGCGTGTATGAGGACGTCGCGCTGCTGGTCCGGCTGTTCGGCCGCTTCTTGGTCGATAAGCAGCTCGAAGGATCGCCTCCCTTGCGCTTGGCCTCGCACCACCTGCGCAAGCTCTCCTTCCGAACGCTGCTTGCCCTCGTGGAACGACGGGTCCGGCCTGAGAGCATCGCGGCCTACCAGCAGGGCGAGCTCGTTCTCGTCGATCCCACCTACGACGCGTCGGACACGGCCTTTCTGGCCGTGCTTGCCGAAGGAGACGCCGAGCGGGTGGATCGCACCCTCTTGCGTCTGGCCGAGAACGCCTTCTACCGCTGGCTTGAAGATGTGTGTCTCGATGAGGAGAACCAGTCCTTCGAACGCGCGGACTCACCCTTTGCGGACCGCGAGACCGAAGTGCTGCGGGCCGTCGCGGCCCGCGACGTGCGCCAGATCGTGCGGGGGCGGGACCTGTCGATCTTTCTCAAGCGCCCGCACAACCGCGACTGCAGCCGCGTGCTGAAGCGACTCGAGGCGTGGTTCCTGCGCCAGTACGATATCCACCACGCGTCGGTCGTGCTGCATCACAGCGCGCTGCTCGCGCGCGGTGAGCCCGACGCCGATCGGGTGCTCTCGCGCCATTCGCCTCGCAACTACTCGCTGGCGCTCGGACTCCTGCTCTCGCCCTTCGTCGGGGCGGCCATCGCCTACGACCGCGCCCCCCTGCTCTTCGACTTCGCAGCCTCGGCAGAGGTGCTCGTCGTGATGGCGGGCGCATTCTGGTACTTGGCCTACGGCTTCGCCTGGAAGCGCGACCTCACCTTCTTCCACGCCTCTGTCCCTCGGATCGGCGCCGGCATCATCGTCGGCTATCTGCCCGTCTTCTTGATCGACGAAGTCTGGGATCTTTCGCTGCGTTCCGAGTTTCCCCTCGCAGCGGTCTCGGTGCTGATCGGTTTCGCGACCCTTCTCTACCTGTATGTCGAGGTGCAGCGGCGGCTCGGCGACCCGAAAGAGGCCTTCTCGCGCGCCGGCGGCATCTTCTTGCTCGGCCTGCTGGAAGCCGCGGTGCTCGGAATCCTCGCGACCAGCATCCTCGGGCGCTTCATGGTCTACCGGAACTGGGCGACGCTCAACCAGCAGACCCTCCCGTTCGAGATGATCCGGGACCTCTATCCGCGATTCGAAAGCGCCCTGCCGCGCATTCTCGGGATCGACCCCATTCTTGCCTTCCCGACGGCGGTCTTCTTGATGACCTTCATGGCCTTCTTCATCGGCGTCTTCCTCCAGCTCCTCTGGGAAGACTTACCGATCACCGAACCGTTGTGAACGGAGACGGCCGAGCCACCACCCCGGCCAGGGTGTGACGAGCTAAACTTCCCGGCGGCCGCGGCTGCGGCGGGAATGCGAGAAAGGCGAAGGGAAGCCATGGCATCCATCCTCATGTACACGAAACCGGCCTGCCCGTTCTGCGATCAGGCGAAGGAGCTCCTGCGCTCGAAGGGCCAGACCTGGACGGAGATCGACGTCGAGGCGGATTCGGCGCAGCGGGAGGTCATGATCGAGCGCACCCGGCGCAAGACCGTTCCACAGATCTTCATTGGCGACCGCCACGTGGGAGGCTACGACGATCTGGCCGCCCTCGAGGCCGCGGGCGAGCTCGATCCGCTGCTTGGCCTCGGTCCCCGCGTGCAAGGCCCCGCAGAGCATGCGCGGGTTGTGATCGTCGGGAGTGGTCCCGCGGGCTACACCGCGGCGATCTACGCCGCGCGCGCGGAGCTCCAGCCGCTCCTGGTCGCGGGCTTCCACACGGGCGGCCAGCTCATGCTCACCACCGAAGTCGAGAACTACCCGGGCTTTCCCGACGGCATTACCGGCCCCGAGCTGATGGAGCACTTCCGAAAGCAGGCCGAACGCTTCGGGACGCGGGTCGTGGCCGAGGACGCGACCGAGATCGACTTGTCGAAGCGGCCCTTCCGGATTCGGACCCATGACGCACGATTCACGGCAGACGCCGTGATCCTCGCCATGGGCGCATCGGCCAAGTGGCTGGACATCGAATCGGAAAAGCGCCTGACCAACCGCGGCGTCTCCGCCTGCGCGACCTGCGACGGCGCGCTCTACCGCGGCAAGGCCATGGCGGTGGTGGGCGGTGGTGACACGGCCCTGGAAGAGGCGCTGTTCCTCACACGTTACGCGACCAAGGTTTCCGTGATCCACCGGCGCGACAAGCTGCGCGCGAGCAAGATCATGCAGGAGCGCGCAAAGGCAAATTCCAAGATCGAGTTCGTCTGGAACAGCGCCGTCGATGAGGTTCTTGGCACGGCCTTCGTGGAGGGCGTGCGGGTGCGGGATCTCGTGGCGCACACCAAGCGGGTCCTGCCGGTCGAGGCGCTCTTCGTCGCGATTGGGCACCAGCCGAACACCCAGCTCGTGGAGGGCCAGCTTGCGCTCGACTCCGTCGGCTACATCAAGGTGGAGCCTGGGACGACCCGCACGGGGGTGGAGGGCGTCTTCGCGTGCGGAGATGCCACCGACCCTGTCTACCGCCAAGCTGTGAGCGCCGCGGGAACCGGCTGCATGGCCGCGATCGACGCTGAGCGCTGGTTGGCACACCACGGGCTGGCCTAGCGCCAGGGTCGAGATGCGGCCCGTCGCGGTTGCCCGCGCAGAGGGGCAGGGGCTAGCCTCCGCCTCGCCATGGCCCTCACCAAAGAGCGGCTCGAGCAGCTGATCGCGCGCTCGACCGACATCGTTGTCGCTACCGACGCGAGCGGCACGGTCATCTACTACAACGACGGTGCGCGGCGCACCCTCGGGTACACCGCGGACGAGATCCTCGGCAAGTACGTGGTGCAGCTCTATCCGGACCGCAAGGAAGCCAAGCGCGTGATGGCGGCGATGCGCGATCCGGCCCATGGCGGCGCCCAGATCGTCGAGACCTTCCGCACGACCTTCGTCTCGAAGTCCGGCGACCACATTCCCGTCGCAATCTCCGGCACGATTTTGCACGACGAACACGACAAGGAGGACGGCACGATCGGGTTTGCCAAGGACCTGCGCGAAATCCTCCACAAGGACAAGCTCGCGACCCTCGGTGAGGTTGCGATTGGTCTCTCGCACGAGATCAACAACCCGCTGGCCGTGATCGTGAATCAAGCGGAGCTCTTGGAGCGCGATCTCTTGCGCCTCGCCGGCGAGGCCGACATCTCCGTCGAGAGCGAGCGCATTGACGCGGTGCGAAGGGAGGTGGCGCGCATCTCCGAGATCTTGGAGCGCTTAGGCGAGATGGCGCGCGAGGACACCTACCAAACCGTGGACTACATCGGCCCCGCCCGAATGCTGGACCTGCGGCGGCGCGCGCGGCGCCCGAAGGACGATTCACGCATGGCGGGCCTGCGGGTGCTCGTGGCCGACGATGACCTTGGAATCCGGCTCAGCCTCTCGGAGATTCTGCGGGCCGAGGGCTGCGAGGTCGAGACGGCGGGCGACGGAGCAGAAGCGCTAAGCCGCCTTGAGTCCGCGAGGTTCGACCTCGTGCTGACCGATGTGGTGATGCCGAAGATGGACGGCTATGAGCTCTTGCGCGCCGTGCAGGAGCGCCATCCCGGGCTCCCAGTGCTCATGATGACCGCCTTTCACTACGACAAGGACCACATCATTAAGCGCAGCCGGATGCTCGGGCTCGAGGGTGTGATCTTCAAGAAGCCCGTCGATCCCCAGCGCCTGCGGCAGGTGATCCTGGAGACGGTGGTCGGCCCGGGCGCTAAACCTCGAGGAGGTCCTTCGGCGCCGTGAACATCTGGCCGGTCCCGTTCTTGAACAGGTAGCGATCAGCGAACTCACTGAGCACCGTCACCTCCTCGTCGGCCTGAAACGCGACCTCTTCCACCGGCTCGCCAAGATTGCCTTGGTGCTTCAGCGTGACGGCGCATTTCAGCCTCGCCATGAGGTTCTCCTTCGCTTGAAGCGCAGCGTACCCCGTGCCGTGCCGCGCAGCCACGCACGCGGTCCGGGCGTCGCACAGCGAAACGCGTGGCGGCGAGTGCCACGCGAGCTACCCAGCGAACTTTGACCCGAGCTCATGGCCGAGCAGCGGAGAGGGTGCAGGATCCGCTGCGGATTCCTGTCGGGTGCGCGTAGCACGCGAACTCTTGAGGCGTTACTCGCAGTCTCACGCTTGGTCCGGCCTCGCCAAAGAGTCGCTCGCGCCTCGCCGCGCCAAGCGCTCGCGCCACTGCTGGGCGAGCACGATGAGCGGCGGCTGAAGGATGCGTGTCAGGCCTGCCAGGACGAACGAGCCCCCAATCACGACCACGGCGAGTGGCTTCTGGGTCTGCGCACCGATCCCACGGGAGAGAGCCGCCGGAAAGAGCCCCAGCATCGCGACGAGGGTCGTCATCAGGACGGGCCGAAAGCGCTGCTCGGCAGCAATCTTCGCGCCCTCCTCGATGGACTTTCCCTCCAGCCACTGGGTCTGTGCATAGTTCACCATCAAGATCGCGCTCTGGATTGCGACGCCAAAGATGGCCACGAAACCCATCGCCGCCGAGACCGAGAAGTTGATTCCCGTGATGAGCAGGGCGAGGAGGCCGCCCGCACAGGCGACGGGAATATTGAGGAGCACGACCCCGGTGAAGAGCCAGTCGTTGACTGCGCTGTACACGAGGAATGCGATCAGGCCGAGCGTGATCGGAATGATGACGAGAAGGCGCCCCTCCGCCTCGTGGAGTTCGTTGATTTCCCCCGCCCAATCGAGGCGAGTGCCATAAGGGATTTTCACTTGCGACGCGATGACCGCTGAAGCCTCCCCGATCGCGCCCGGCAGGTCGCGCCCCCGCACAGAGAACTTCACAGGTGCGTAGCGCTGCCCGTCTTCCCGGTAGATGACCGAGGGGCCGTCCACGAGCTCGATCTTTGCGATTTGACCCAGTGGAATCTGGGTACCATCAGAGCCCGCCACCGTAATCTGCCGGATGGCTTCGACCGTGCGCCGATAGGGTGCGAGCCAACGGACCACAACGTCGAACCGTTTCTCGCCCTCGAAGACTTGCGTGACCGCTTGACCGCCGATCGCCGCCTGAATGACGGCGACGACGTCGCCCGTGTTGAGGCCGTAGCGGGCAGCCTCGGGACGGTCCACTGCGATCGTGACGCTCGGCTGACCGAGCGAGGAGAAGAGACCGACGTCCTTGATGCCGCGGACACTGGACAGGATGTCGGCCAGTGACTCTCCGAGCCCTTGGTTCGTATGGAGGTCAGGCCCCACGATCTTCACACTGTTCTCGCCCTTCACGCCCGAGACCGCTTCTTCTACGTTGTCCAAAATCATCTGCGAGAATCCGAACACCACGCCCGGAAAGGCACTCCCGAGCTCCTGGGACAGCTGCTCCGTCAGCTTCTCCTTGGTGAGGCCCCGCGGCCAAGTGCTGAAAGGCTTGAGGGGCGCGAAGAGCTCGATGTTGTAGAAGCCCGACACGTCCGTGCCGTCATCCGGTCGGCCGAGCTGCGACACGATCGTCTCGATCTCGGGGTGCTTCCGAATGATCTCGCGCATCCGGCCCACGTACTGCGAGGACTGCTCCATCGAGACCGACGTGGGGAGGGTGGCGCGGATCCAGAAGTTTCCTTCTTCGAGCTTGGGCATGAACTCTCGACCCAAGAGCGAGAAGAAGAGCACACACAGGAGAACTGGGCCCACGGTGAAAACGACGGCACCCTGCGGGTGCCGCAGTGCCAGGCCCAAGAGTGGGTCGTAGATCTTGTGGAGCCGGCGCATCAGCGCATTCTCCGTCTCCTGGGCATCGAGAGGTACGAATCTCGCGACGAGCACCGGCGTCAGCGTGAGCGAGAGAATCGCGGCTCCGGCGATTGCAAAGGCGTAGGTGTGGGCCATCGGAGAGAAGATGACGCCTGCGACACCGGTCATGGTGAAGAGCGGAAGGAACGTCACGAAGATGATCAGCCGCGAGAAGGCCAGCGGCCTTCCGACTTCGCCCACGGCTACGAGCACGCGCTTTTTCATGGAGCCGGTGCCATGGGAGCCCAGGTGGCGGAAGATATTCTCGACGACGATGACCGTGGAGTCGACGATGATTCCGAAGTCCACAGCCCCGAGCGAGATCAGGTTTGCCGGTGTCCCCGTTGCGACCAGACCGCAGAAAGCCACCAGGAGGGACAGCGGGATGTTGACTGCGGCGATGAGTGCGCCTCGCGTGTTGCCGAGGAAGAGCACGAGCACAATGGACACGAGCACCATGCCGAGGAGGAGGTTCTCCATCACGGTGCGCGTGGTGAGCTGCACGAGCTCGCCGCGGTCGTAGTAGGGCTCGATCTCCATGCCCGGGGGCAGCAAGTGGTTTTCTCGGATGTAGCGGACGCGTTGATGGATCCCCTCGAGCGTGGGACCGGTCTCACCGCCATAGCGCATGAGGACGATGCCTTCGACGACGTCCGCTTCGTCATCGTGGCCGACGATCCCAAGCCTCTGCCGGGCGCCTTCCGTGACGTTCGCCACGTCGCGGATCCGCACCGGCACTCCCCTCAGTGTCTGGATCACCGTCTGTTCGATGTCGTGGATCGACCGAAACAGGCCGAGGCCACGCACGTCATAGGACTGCTCGCCGAGCGTGATCCGCTGGCCACCGACGTTCTGGTTCGCATTTGCGAGGGCCGTCGTGATTTGACTGAGAGTGACCCCTTGTCCACGGAGCCGGTAGGGATCCACTTCGACGTGATATTCCTTGGTCTCACCCCCGAAGCTCGTGACATCGATCACCCCGGGGACGCGGCGGAACTGGCGCTCGAGAATCCAGTCCTGGGCGGTCTTCAGGTCTCGGAGCGTGTAGCCCTTGCCGCGGACGATGTACCGGTAGACCTCCCCGATGGCGTTCCAGGGGGAAACCTGTGCCTGAAGTCCGTTGGGGAGGGTCACAAACTGGAGACGGTTGATGACTTCTTGCCGCGCGTCCTTGTAGTCGATTCCCCATCCGAAGTAGCATTTCACGTCCGATAGCCCGAACAGGGACTGTGACCGGATGTGTTCGAGCCCGGGCATTCCGGCAAGGGCGATTTCGAGCGGGATCGTGATCTGCCGCTCCACCTCTTCTGCACTCCAGCCCTCGGGCTGGGTGATGAGCTCCACCAGCGGTGGCACCGGATTCGGATAGGCCTCGATGTCGAGCCGCTGGTAGGAGATGAGCCCCGCGAGGATCAGCGCGAGCACGGCGACGATCACCGCACCCGGCGAACCGAGGGCGATCCCCACGAGACGCCGGATCACGGGTTAGGGCGTCCCGGGGAAAAGGTGAATGCGAGGTCCCGCGCACGATCGCAAGCGCACCGTCGCTCCCTTCGCCGTCGACCTAGACGCGACGCCGCCTGAGCTCGAATGATCTATCGCGCATTCCAGCGGTACGCACAAGCACGACGGTTCGATCGCCTTGGCGCAGGACCACGATGCGCGACGCCGGGTGGATCGCCCCGGGACCCAGTCCACCTTAGCCGCGAAGGTGTGGTCGGGAAACGTGGGCCGCGGAACCCCGGATTGCGTACAGGGGATCGAACACAGGGATCTGGCGGAGATTCGCGGGCCGCGATTCGGTACCTGCAAAGACGCGAAGGCCTGAACAGCGTCGCGATCACGGCGCCCGGCAATCGTAGGGCGCGCCCTTCGCTTAGCCGCCGATGAGCGAGCGGCCCGTCATCTCGGCGGGTCGGGGCAGACCCAAAAGCTCGAGCACCGTGGGCGCCAGATCCGCGAGCGTGCCGTTGCGCAGGCTCCGCCCCATCGGGCTTGCGGTCACCCAATAGAGCGGCACGGGGTTCGTGGTGTGGGCGGTGTGCGGCTCGCGCGTTCTGGGGTCGATCATCTGCTCACAGTTTCCATGGTCCGCGGTCACGAGTGCGCAACCTCCAAGGGCGAGCACGGTCTGCGCCACGCGGTCCAAACAGGCATCGATGGTCTCGACGGCTTTGATCGCGGCTGGCAGGACTCCCGTATGGCCGACCATGTCGGGATTCGCGTAGTTCACGAGCACGAATGAGTACTCGCGCTCCTTCAGGCGACGCACGAGCTCCTCGGTGACCTCGACTGCGCTCATCTCGGGCTTGTGGTCGTAGGTCGGGACGTCGCGTGGAGACGGGATCAGCACCCGATCCTCTCCCGGGAAGGGCGCTTCGAGACCGCAGTTGAAAAAAAACGTGACGTGGGCGTACTTCTCGGTTTCGGCGATGCGGAGCTGGGAGAGGCCGGCTTCGGCGACGAGCTCACCGAGAATACGACGCGGAATCTCGTCGGTGAACGCCACAGGCAGCCCGTAGTCCGCGTCGTACTCGGTGAAGCACACGAAGCTCGACACGCAAACGGATTTCGACCGCACGAAACTCGGCGGGATGCGTTTCGGCGCGGCGTTGGTGATCGCGTTCGTGAGCTCACGGGCGCGGTCCGCACGGAAGTTGAAGAAGATGACTGCGTCCCCGTCGCAAAGGGGTGCTCCTCCCGCCACGACCGTGGGGGCTACGAACTCATCGCCCTCCCCCCGAGCGTAGGCAGCCTCCACGGCTTCGAGGGCCCCGGCGGCCTCTCGGCCCTTGCGTGCCACGATTGCGTCGTAGGCGAGTGCGATGCGCTCCCATCGGTTGTCCCGGTCCATCGCGTAGTAGCGGCCGATCACCGTTGCGACCGCGCCCTTGGCCGCGGCTACCTGGGGAAGCAATGCCCGCAGGTAGCCAGCCCCCGAGCGCGGCGGCGTATCGCGACCGTCGAGGAAGGCATGCACGAAGGGCGGCACGGCGTGCCGACCACAGAGCTCGAGCAGCGCCCCGAGGTGGGAGACGTGGCTGTGGACCCCACCGTCGGAGACGAGCCCCATGAGGTGCAGGCGGCCGCCGCTCCTTTTGACCGCGGCCAGCGCACCTTGCACGGCGGGATTGGTCTCCAGGGCGCCTTGGGCGATCGCCTTCGAGATCCGACTGATGTCCTGGTCGATCACCCGGCCCGCGCCCATCGTCATGTGGCCGACCTCGGAGTTTCCCATCTGGCCGGGCGGAAGGCCCACGGCCTCGCCCGAGGTCTCGAGCTGCGCCATCGGGTAGAGCCGCTTGGCGCGCGCGAGGAAGGGGGCGTGCGCGTGTGCGGTAGCGTCGCCTGAAGAACCATCGCCGATGCCGAATCCGTCGAGCACCACGAGCAGCACCGGCGGGGTCATGAAGCACCGCTCCGCGCTACCCCCGGCCCGAGCGTCGCGAGCTCGAGCTCCGGTGCGTCCCCCCAGAGCCGCTCGAGGCCGTAGTGCTCGCGCGCCTCGCGTTGGAAGACGTGGACGATGGCGTCGTTCAGGTCCATGAGGACCCAGCGTCCTTCTTCGCGCCCCTCGACTCCGATCGGACGCTCGCCGTGCTGGCCGAGCGCCGCTTCGATTCCATCCACGATCGAGCGGACATGGCGGTCGGAGTTGCCGGTCGCGATCACGAACGTGTCGGTGAACGACGAGATCCCGCGCACGTCGAGGACAATCACATCCTCGGCCTTCTTGTCCTGCGCGGCCTGTACAATCCACTGTGCCTTCTGCTTGGAATCGAGGCCGCCGGTCACCGACTCTCCTTGAGCTTGCGGCGTGTGCCGGGGGCGCCGGATGCACCCGGACGGCGAGATCGGCCCACGCCCGGACCGTAGACGCGGCTTTGCACCACCGCGTCGTGAATCCCGTCGGGAAGGAGATAGCGCACGGAGCGCCCGGCGCGAAGGCGCGTCCTGATGTCGGACGACGAGATCTCGAGAGAGCTGATCTCGATCGCACGGATCCAGGTTTTGGCACTGCGATGTCGGCCGGAGCGGCCGTCCGCCGCGAGCTCGACCTGGCTGGCAAGCACGCGGGGCATCCAGCTCTCGAGGCAGCCTCTTCCGCGAGGGGGTCGTGTGGTGACGGCGAAGTGGGCGAGCTCCAAGAGGGCAGCCGGCTCTCGCCACGAGCCGAGCTCGACGAACGCGTCCTGACCGATCACGAACACGCAGCGCGCAGGCTCGAGCCTCGCCGCGAAGGCGCGCAGCGTATCGACGGAGTACGACGGACCTTCGCGCTCGAGCTCAAGGGAGTCAACCGCGAAGCGCGGATTTTTGCCGATGGCCGCCTTCACCCATGCGAGCCGCAGGTTTGCGGGAGCGAGGGTGTCGCCTCGGTTCGGTAGCTTGTGAGGAGGCTGCGCGCTCGGCACGAAAACCATGCGCTCTAAGTCGAGTGCTTCGGCCACCTCCTCGGCCGCACGCAGGTGCCCGATGTGGATGGGGTTGAAGGTTCCGCCGAAGAGCCCGACCTGCGCGGGCGCACGAGCCAGCTTCATTCGCGCAGCTGGCCGTCGCCGTAGAGCACGAACTTCTGGGTGGTGAGCCCCTCGAGACCCATCGGCCCGTAGGCATGGAGCTTCGAGGTCGAGATCCCAATCTCCGCACCGAGGCCCAGGCGATAGCCATCGGCAAAAGCCGTTGAGCAGTTGACGCCGACCGTCGACGAGTCCACGCGTCTTAGGAACTCCTGGGCGCGGGCGTAGTCAGAGGTGACGATGACCTCGGTGTGGTTCGTTCCGAAGCGCTCGATATGGTCGATCGCATCCTCGAGGCAGTCGACGATGCGTACCGCAAGAATCGGTCCGAGATACTCCTCGCGCCAATCCTTCTCGCTGGCGGGCACTGCGTCGGTGAATACCTCTCGCGTACGCTCGCAGCCCCGGATCTCGACGCCCTGTTCGTGCAAGGTCTTGAGCACCCCGGGCAAAAGGGAGCGCGCCACGTCGCGGTGCGCCAGCAGCGTCTCGAGCCCGTTGCACACCGACATCTGTCGCATCTTCGAATCGACGACGATCGAGCTGGCCATCACCGGATCGGCACTCGCATCGAGATAGACATGGCACACTCCCGCGTCGTGCTTGAGCACCGGAATCCGGGAGTTCTCCACCACCTTACGGATCAGGCCCTCGCCACCGCGAGGGATCAGGAGGTCGATGTACTCGACCTGCTGGAGCAGGTGATCGACCGCGGCGCGATCGGTGCGAGGCACCAGCGAGATCGCGTTCTCCGGTACCCCCGTCTCACGGGCCGCGGCCCGAAGCTCGTCGCCGAGCGCCAGGTTGGAGCGGATCGCCTCGGAGCCCCCGCGCAGAACCACGGCGTTGCCCGCCTTCACGCACAGCGCCGCCGCGTCCACGGTGACGTTCGGCCTCGCTTCGTAGATCATGCCGATCACGCCGAGCGGAATGCGCATGCGTCCGACGCGCAGGCCATTGGGCTGCACCCGAAGCTGTGCGATCTCGCCGATGGGATCGGGCAGCGCCGCCACGCTGCGCAGCCCGGCGATCATGTCACGCCATTTTCCGGCTGCGAGCTCGAGGCGGCGCAGCATCGGCTCGGCCACGCCCTTGGCCGTAGCCTCATGCAGGTCCGCCGCATTTTCGGCGAGGATGTGCTCGCGTGCGGCCTCCAGCCGCTCCGCGGCACGCAAGAGCCACGCGTTCTTTTCACGCGTCCCGAGCTCGGCGGTGCGACGCGACGCCAGGCGCGCATTTTTCGCGAGCTCCCGGATCTGCGCTTCGAGGTTCATAGCGGACCGCCAAACGGGCGATGGTCGCCCTCAGGACGTGAGCACGAGATCGTCACGATGGATGACCTCATCGCCGTTGGAATATCCTAGCACCGGAGCAATCTCCCGCGTCGAAAGCCCCTTGATGCGAATGACGTCCTTCGCGGCATAGCAGGCAAGCCCGCGCGCGAGCTCGCGCCCCTGCCGATCGACGCAGGCGACGACGTCGCCGATCCCAAACTCTCCCTTGACCTCAAGGATGCCGGCGGGCAGCAGGCTGCGTCCGCGGTCGACCAGGGCGCGCGCTGCGCCGTCGTCCACCACCAGCTCGCCGCGCAACGTCGTGGTGAATGCGAGCCAGTGTTTGCGGCTGCGCAGCTTCTCGCCGGCGCAGAAAAGCGTACCCACGCTTTCCCCGCGTGCCACCTGCAGGAGCGTCTCACGTCCCCGCCCATTGCACACGACAGTGGCAGCCCCCGAACGCGCGGCGCTCTTCGCGGCCTCCAGCTTGGTTACCATCCCGCCGCGGCCAAAGGCGTGCCCGGAGCCCTGTGCCGCGCGCTCGATTTCAGGCGTGATGGCCTCTACCACGTCGAAGAGCGGCGGGAGTGGTCTTTCAGGGGAGGGAGGCGAGGCGTAGAGGCCCGTCACGTCGGTGAGCAGGACGAGCAGATCGGCCGCCACAAGATTCACGATCGTGGCGGAAAGGTTGTCGTTGTCGCCGAAGCGGATTTCTTCGGTTGCGACGGTGTCGTTCTCATTCACGATCGGCACCACCCCGAGGCGGAGCAGCGTGAAGAGCGTGTGCCGCGCGTTCAGGAAGCGCTCGCGGTCCTCCAAGTCCGTGCGGGTGACCAGAATCTGCGCCACGCGCTTGCCGTGGCGCGCGAAGCGCCGCTGGTAGAGCTCGACGAGCCCGATCTGTCCGAGGGCGGCCGCAGCTTGCTTCTCGGGCATGGAACGTCCGGGCTGGGCCCAACCAAGCGCGCGGCTGCCGATCGCAATGGCACCCGAAGACACCACAACGACCTCGCGCCCCTCATCCATGAGCTCCGCCACCTGTCGCGCGAGGTGCGTGAAGACGCGTGCGCGCAGGACCCCGGCATCGGTCAAGATGCTGCTTCCGACCTTCACCACGATCCGACGGGCGCGGCGGGCTGCCTCCCGGCTACGAACGCTCTCCCGACGCGTCATGCCGGGGCCGGAGCCTCGGGGGGAACCCCGAGGCTCGGTGCCGATGCACGCTCGAGGGCACGCACCACCGCTTGAAGCAGCGTCTCCACTCCCTCGCCGGTCGCGCTGGAAACGCGTACCACCTCATGGCCCTGCTCGCGCAGGGTGCGCTCGAGGGGCTCGAGCTCGGTGGGGTCGGAGAGCAGGTCGAGCTTGGTGAGCGCGATGATCTCGATGCGCGAGAGGAGCTGCGGGTCGTACGCTCCGATCTCAGCGCGGACTGCGGCGTAGTCCGCGAGCGGATCTCTGCCCTCCAGGCGCCAGGCACCGACGTCCACGAGGTGAACGAGCACGCGCGTGCGCTCGACATGACGCAAGAAACGGTCGCCCAAGCCGGCGCCCTCGCTCGCACCTTCGATCAACCCGGGGATGTCCGCCACCACGAAGCGACGACCGAGTGCCTCGGCCACCCCCAGTGCGGGAACGAGCGTGGTGAAGGGGTAGGGAGCGACCCGCGGGCGGGCGGCGGAGATGCGGCGCAGGAGCGTCGACTTGCCCGCGTTCGGGAGGCCCACAAGACCCACGTCCGCAAGAAGTTTGAGCGAGAGGCGCAGCTTTCGGGCTTGGCCGGGACGACCCGGCTCGGCGAAGTCTGGCGCCTGGCGGGTCGGGGTCGCGAACTGGCCATTGCCCCGGCCGCCCCGTCCTCCCCGCGCCACGACGAAGCGCTGGCCATCCTCCGCGAGGTCGACGAGGGCTTGCCCGCCTGCGGATTCGGCGACGTCGTACACGAGCGTGCCCACCGGCACGCGCACTTCGACGCAAGCGCCGTCACGGCCTTGGCGTCGGCTCCCCTCGCCGTGAGCACCGCGCTCCCCGCGCAGCTCCGGCCGCAAGCGCAGATCGAGCAGGGTCGCGAGGTTGCGGTCCGCGACCAGAATCACATCCCCACCCCGCCCGCCGTCGCCCCCGTCTGGTCCTCCCCGGGGCACGTACTTTTCGCGGCGAAAGCTCACGCAGCCGTTGCCGCCCGCGCCGGCGACCACGGAAACCTGCGTTTCATCGATGAACAGCTCTGTGGGCTTCATGGAGTGGCAGAGCCCGTCGCGGTGAGAGAGCGCTTCAGCTGTGAGGCTGCGGCTCCACCAGCGCCACAACACGACCCCGGGACTGGCGGTATTGCACCACGCCGTCGCAGCGGGCGAAGAGCGTGTAGTCCCGGCCGAGACCGACGTTGCGCCCGGCATGAACCTTCGTTCCGACCTGACGCACCAAGATGGCGCCCGCGCTCACGTGCTGGCCGCCAAACACCTTCACGCCGCGGCGCTGCCCGTTGCTGTCGCGACCGTTTCGAGAGCTTCCCTGCCCCTTCTTGTGCGCCATCGGCTAGGCCTCGATCCGGTCGATCAGGATTTCGGTGTACTCCTGCCGGTGTCCTTGCTTGCGGCGGTAGCCCTTGCGGCGCTTCATCTTGAAGACCGTGATCTTCGGACCCCGCTTCTGGGCCATGATCGTGCCGACAACGCTGGCACCCGGCACAAGCGGGGTCCCGACGCGGTCCGCGCCCTCGTTTCCACCGAGCAAGAGGACCTCACCGAGCGTCACCCGCTCGCCGACGGCGCCCGCAAGCTTCTCGACCCGGACGGCATCTCCCGGGGTGACCCGAACCTGCTTGCCTCCGGTGCGAACCACCGCGTACATGGAGAGCCTCCTGGAAACCTGGGATCCGGCAGTATCCGCCATCCCCTCCCTGCGTCAACCGCGCGCGGGCGGCTCCTCGATCGGGACCTCGGCCTCACCGCTCGTGGCGAGGGCAGGGGCTCCCTCCGTGGTCGGCGCCTGCGCGAGGGGCTCAGGGGACGCGGCCGGGGGCGTCTCGGGCAAAGGAGCTTCCGGGGTGACGCGGGGCGCTGAGAGCCAGGGAATCGCGAACTCGACCGGGGGCCCCTCGGACAGTGCCAGCACCTCGAACTGCTCCTGGTGCATTCCCGGCTTGGCGCGAACCTCGATCTGCCGGCCAAGATCGCGCTCGAGCTGTGCAAGGGTCGCGCGCTCAGGACCGAGCAGCTGTTCTGCCACCCGCGGGTGCACGGCCACCGCGATGTCACGGCCCCGGAAGCGCGGCAGGTCCTTGCGGATCTCGCGCAGGACCTTGTAGGCCACGCTTTGCTGCGAAAGCACGTAGCTGCGCCCCTCGCAGTACGGGCAGGGCTCGCACACGGTTTGAACCAGGTTCTCCCGGGTCCGCTTCCGCGTCATCTCCACCAGACCGAGTTCCGAGATCTTCAGGATATTCGTCTTGGCCTTGTCCTGGCGCAGTGCCTCTTGGAGCGCTCGGTATACCTTCTCGCGGTTCTCCGCCGTCTCCATATCGATCAAATCGAGGATGATGAGTCCCCCGATGTTGCGGAAACGCAGTTGGTAGACGATCTCACGCACCGCCTCGAGGTTGGTCCTTAGGACCGTGTCCTCGAGCTCGCGCTTGCCAACATAGCGGCCCGTGTTCACGTCGATGGCGGTCAGCGCCTCGCTCTGGTCCACGATCAGGTAGCCGCCGGACTTGAGCCACACCTTGCGACCGAGGTTGGCGTCGATCTGCGCCTCGATTCCGAAGTGGTCGAAGATGGGCTCGCTGCCCTCGTAGTGGTCGATGCGGGGCTTGGGATCGGCCACGAAGCGCTGCACGAAGTTCTTCATCTCCTCGTAGGTCGCCGCCGAGTCGACGACGATGCGCTTGGTGTCCGCGTTCGCAAAGTCGCGGATCACGCGCAGGGGGAGGGAGAGCTCGGAGAACAGCACCGCCGGGGCACGCACCTCTTCTTGCTTCAGTTGGATCTCGTCCCATACCGTCGTGAGATAACGCACGTCCGCCTCTAGATCGGCGTCGCGCGCGGCCTCGCCGGCGGTGCGAATGATGAAGCCAAGATCCCGGGGGCGCGTGCGCTCGACCACCTCGCGCAGGCGGCGCCGTTCGCGGTCGGATTCGATGCGGCGGGAGACCCCGACGCGCTGCGCCCAAGGGGTGAGCACGAGATGACGGCCGGCGATCGAGACGTGGGAGGTGATGCGCGCCCCTTTGGTTCCGATGGGCTCCTTGGCGACTTGCACCACGATTTCCTGCGCCTCGCGCAGCAGGGTCTCGATCTTGGGCGGCTGCCGGGTGGCTCCATTGCGTCCGCGGCCCCCCCGCCGCTGTCGCGGCGCATCGTCTTCTTCCACGAGGTCGAGGTCGAGCTCGCCCGTCTCGCCCAGGTAGTCGCCGGCGTATAGGAACGCCGCCTTCTCGAGACCGATGTCCACGAAGGCGGCCTGCATGCCCGGGAGCACCCGCGTGACCCGTCCTTTCACGACACTGCCGACAACGCTGCGTTCGCCCCGGCGCTCGAGGTGGAGTTCGGAGAACGCGCCGCGCTCGAGGATCGCGACCCGGGTCTCCCCAGGCTCTGCATTGATCAGGATCTCGTTCTGCATGGGCATCCCTCTGCCCGGGCGAAGGCGCGCCTTCTCGTGTCGGAAGCGCTGCTCCGCCGGGGCGGGCACTCGGGAGCTTCGCGAGATGCCCAAGACACACGCCGGACCCGGCCCGATGGGTCTCGGGCAGGGCGCGTGTGGCGGCGGGGACGACGCGGAGCCGGCGCGGCCCAGGAGGCCGACCGGGAGGGTCCAGAGCTCTCTAAATTCCCGAATTCAATGTCAAATACGTTGACTCGCTCAAGAACTCACTCTACGGTCCAACGGCTTGCGGGGAGCGAGGCCTCGGATTCGAGGATCCTCTTTGGCAACCGCCAGCTTCCGGGTGAAGGCTCCGCGCAGCACCCCGCCGCCCGTCCACCTCACCCGACCTGCGCGGCTCCTCTCCCGAAGACACAGGGCGCGTGTCCAAAAACGAAGCCCGTCGGGCCGCACAAACCGAGTGAGACCATCATGGAAGAACGAGGAGAGGTCAAGCGGGATCCACGGCGTCGTCTCCCGGCCGCAGATCGAGTGATCCGGCAGGGGAAGGCCGAAGCGCCTGGGCTCCCGGACTGGGCGGTCGCCGCCGGCGCCCGCCGAGCCCTCGAGCAAGCCCGGCGCCGCCTTGCGGGGCCGGACGAGTCGCCCGGGGAGCTCGCGGACCTGGTGGCCACCGCCCTGGCTCACGCCCGCTGGCTCGCGGAGCCTCATCCCGCACGCGTCGTGAACGCGACCGGGGTCGTGCTGCACACGAATCTCGGCCGCGCCGTCTTGGCGCCCGGTGCCGCGCGGGCCGCTGCGGCCGCGGGGTCGAGCTACAGCGGCCTCGAACTCGACCTCCGGGACGGCGAGCGGGGAGATCGCCTTGCCCAGCTGAACGAAGAGCTCGCCCTCCTCTCCGGGGCTGAGGCCGCCCATGCGGTCAACAACAACGCGGCCGCTCTCCTCCTCGCGCTCAACACCCTGGCGCACGGCCGGGAAGTCGTCGTCTCGCGGGGCGAGCTCGTCGAAATCGGCGGCTCCTTCCGGATCCCAGAGATCTGCGAGCGCGCGGGGGTGATCCTTGTGGAGGTCGGCAGCACCAATCGAACCCACCCCGCGGACTACGAGCGAGCCCTGGGTGCGTGCAGCGCGCTCTTGCTAAAGGTCCACCGCAGCAACTTTGAGCAGCGCGGGTTCGTCTCCGAAGTCGGACTCGCGGAGCTGGCAGAAATTGGGCGACGGCGCGGCGTTCCCGTGCTGGAAGATCTCGGAAGCGGCCTCTTGGTCGAGCTCGACCGGGAGGGGGTGCCGGCCTTCGGGCCAGAGTCGTATGCACCGGCGCGGCTTCGGCTTGGCGCCGACGTGGTCTGTTTTTCCGCGGACAAGCTGCTCGGCGGGCCGCAAGCGGGGATTCTGCTCGGGAGTGCGGCTCGGATCGAGGCGATGCGCGCCAATCCCCTCTCGCGCGCGCTCCGCCTGGACAAGCTCTGTATCGCGGCACTGGACTGGACGCTCAAGGTGCTGCTGGAGGGTCGTGGCGCGCAGGAGCTTCCGGTGCTGCGCCAGCTGCTTGCGCCCGCGACCGTGCTGGAGCGACGAGCGCGCGCGCTCGCCGAGCGGCTCCAAAAAGTGGCAGGTTCGGCGCTCGAGATCGAAGTGCTGCCGGAGGCGGCGCCGATCGGTGCCGGCTCTCTGCCTTCCGCACGGCTTGAGAGCTGGGTCGTGGCAGTGCGCTCCCCGCATGGTGCACACGCACTTGCCGCTGCGTTGCGCGTCGCACCGACTCCTGTGATTGCGCGTATTCGTGATGCGGCCGTGCTCTTCGACGTGCGCACTTTGCTCGATGACGACACGTCTGCACTCGAAGCAGCGCTTTCCCGCGCGTGTGGCCACCGCGTTGAACCCGCGGGGTCCATCCGGTAGCTTTCCCGGGCGAAGGCGATGCTCAATACAAGCGTTCTCGTCCTGAATCGCTCCTATCTGCCGATTCACGTGACATCGGTGCGGCGGGCGTTCGCCCTGATCTACCAAGGCATCGCGCGCGCGGTCGATGGGCAGTACCAGACCTTCGATTTCGAGGGCTGGCGCCAGCTCGCGGTGGCACGCGACGCGGAGGCGATCGGGACATCGAGTGGTCCGATCCGCGTACCCCGGGTCATCGTGCTGATTGCCTTTGACCGCGTTCCCAAGCGCCATGTGCGCTTCAGCCGCATCAACATCTATGCACGCGACAACTTTACGTGTCAGTATTGCGGAATGCGCTATCCGCGTTCGGAGCTCAATCTCGACCACGTGATCCCACGTTCGCTCGGGGGGCGCAGCACCTGGGACAACGTGGTGTGCAGCTGCCTCGAGTGCAACCGGCGAAAGGGCGGCAACACTCCCGCCCAGGCGGGGCTTAGCTTGCGCCGGCCGCCCGCCCGTCCGCGCTGGACACCGCTCATGAATCTCATGCTCTCGAGCGTGCGCTACAACGAGTGGCGACCGTTCCTGAACTTGGTGGATGCGTCGTACTGGAACACCGAGCTCGCCGAGTAATCGCGCACGGCGAGGGGGAGAATCGATCATCACAAGCCTTGGTTCCACGACTCCCCCGCTCGCGTCCCCGCTGCGGGCAGCGCGGCCGCGGATCCTCGCTTGCGGCGGCGGAAAGGGAGGCGTCGGCAAGACCTTCCTCGTGGCCAATCTCGCAGCCGCGCTGGCGCGCCGGGGCCGCGCGGTCTTGGCGATCGACGTGGACCTCGAGGGTGCGAATCTCCACACCTGCCTGGGAGTGCCCTCACCGCGCACGAGCCTCGCGGACTTTGTGGCCCATCGCGAGGAGGATCTCGCGAAGCTGGTCGTGGACACGCCGCTGCGCAACCTAAGGCTCATCGCAGCCACTCAGGGTCATCTCGGCGCGGCCCAGCCGAGCCACTTTCGGCGCGAGCGCCTGCTCCACGCGATCCACCGCTTCCCCGCGGACTTCGTGCTCCTCGACCTCGGGGCGGGTACGCACCCCGCGGTGATCGACTACTTCCTCGCGGCCGATGAGGGCTTGATCGTGCTCTCCCCGGAGCCGACCTCGGTCGAGAACGCCTATAGCTTCCTGCGCGCCGCGTTCTATCGCCGCATGCGCGAAGCCCTGGAGAGCCGGCCGGTGCGCCGTCTCATCGCGCAGGCGATGGACCAGCGGAACGAACGCGGAATCCGCACTCCGCTCGACCTGTTGCGCGAGATCCAATCACTCGACCCGGCCGAGGGCGCGCGCTTTGTGGCAGCCTTGCAGGAGTTCAGCCCGAAGCTCGTGGTGAACGAAGTGAGGACGAGCGAGGACATCAAGCTCGGCTTCGCGGTGCGCAGCGTGTGCAAGAAGTACTTTGGCATCGAGGCGGAGTATCTCGGCTACGTCAACCATGATGAGGCGGCGCGGCGCTCGATGCTCGCCCGCCGACCGCTCGTGGACTCGCACCCTGCGGCGGACGCGGCGGTTTACCTGGCGCGCATCGCGGTCAAGCTTGCGGATCCGCGCCGCGCGTCGGCGCAGCCCGAGCAGCGCGAAAGTGGTGCATGAAACCCCTCGGCGAGCAGAACCACTACGAGCTTCTCGAGGTCTCAAGCGAGGCAGACGCGGCCGAAATCGAGCGCGCCTACCGCATGGCGCAGGCCACCTACGCCAGCGACTCGCTCGCAATCTACTCGGTCCTCGGGGACGAGGATGCGGTTACTCTGCGGGAGCGCATCGAGCAGGCCTACGAGGTGCTGTCCGATCCCGAGCGGCGGCGCGCCTACGATGGGAGCCTCGGCCGGGAGGCCCCAGCGCCTCCCTCTCCCGGTCTTGCCTTCGAGCTCGAGCGAGAACGGCCGGCGCGGAGCGAGCCGAAACCGCTCGCCTCGCTCGCCCTCGCAGGGTTTGACGAGCTTGAGGCAGAAGCGGGATCGTCGGTGTATGACGGCGCCCGGCTGCGTCGGGCTCGCATGCGCCGCGGACTTGAGCTCGAGCAGATCGCACAAGTCACCAAGATCAATTCCACCTATCTGCGCTTCCTCGAAGAGGAGCGTTTCGACGACCTGCCGGCCGCAGTGTATGTACGCGGATTCGTTGGAGCCTATGCACGCTGCTGCGGGCTCGATCTGCGCGCCGTGGTGCCAAGCTACATGGAGCGCTTCGAGACGGGACGCATCGCCCGAAAGCGCAGCCGCCAGGGCCATCCCTTCTGAAGGGTGAGCCGCGGGCTCCGACTGTGTGGAGCTTCCGAGTCGAACAAGCGGGGGCGGGAAGTCGCCTGGACCTCGTGCTGGCGGCGGCAGCCGGGATCACCCGGGCGCAGGCGCGACGCTGGATCGATGAGGGACGGGTGCTCGTGAACGCGCACCCGGGCCGACCGGGCCAGCGCGTTCGCCCGGACGACGCGCTCGAGGCGACCTTACCCGAGCCCGAGCCCGCAAGCGCCACGGCCGAAGCCATTCCGCTGCAGGTGCTCTATGAAGACGCAGACATCATCGTGATTGACAAGCCCGCCGGCATGGTCGTGCATCCCGCTCCCGGTCACTCTCGCGGTACGCTCGTGAACGCCTTGCTCCATCACTGTGGCGATCTCGCAGGCGTGGGCGGCGTACTCCGACCTGGGATCGTGCATCGCCTCGACAAAGGCACGTCTGGAGTGATGGTCGTGGCCAAGCACGATCTCGCGCACCGCGCGCTGGCCAGCCAGTTTAAGCGACACACCATCGAACGTGTGTACCGGGCCATCGTGCGCGCAACCCCGGGGGCCGAGCAAGGGCGGGTGGATCGCGCCGTCGGGAGGCATCCCCACGATCGCAAACGCATGTCCGTGGCCGCGGCGCGTGGGCGCCAGGCGCACACGGCGTGGCGGGTCCGCGCGCGCTTTGCGCGCAGCGGATGCGCCGAGCTCGAGGTGCGGCCCGAGACGGGACGCACCCACCAGATCCGGGTGCACCTTGCGTCGGCGGGAATGCCGATCGTGGGCGACCCGGTGTATGGCGGCCGCTCGACGGGCATCGCCGGCGTAACCCTGACGCGCCCCGCGCTCCATGCGGCGCTGCTCGGCTTCCTCCATCCCCGCAGCGGCGTGCCCGTACGCTTCGAGGCACCCCTTCCGCCCGACCTGGCTGCCTGCCTCGTCGCGCTGGCCGAAAGAGAGCGATGAGCTTCGTTTCGCTCACCCACCCGCTGCTCCAGGCATGGGGAATCGCGCACGGCTTTGGGGTGCGGGGCGCACCCGAGCCCGAAAGGATCGTTCGGCCGCGGCAGGTGCACGGGATCGACGTGGCGCACGCGGAGCCGAAGGGTGACGCGCCGGGCGAGGCGGACGCCATCGTGAGCTGCGTGCCCGGGCTGTGTGTGGCGATAGTGACCGCGGATTGCGTGCCAATCCTGCTCGCGGACGAGAGCGGCCACGTCGTCGCCGCGGTTCACGCCGGATGGCGGGGCCTGGCGCGGGGCGTGATCCCGAGGGCGGTGGCTGCGCTACGCCGGGAGCTCGCTGCGCGAGCGCCTGTGCGCGCCGTGGTGGGTCCTTGCATCGGACCGTGCTGCTATGAGATCGACCAGCCCGTCGTGGCCGCCATGGAGCCGCGCTTCGGCAACGAGCTCGGCGGGGCGCTTCGCACGCGAGGCGGAGGCCACGCGCTGCTTGACCTTGCGGCACTCGCACGCGCGGACCTCGTGCGGGAGGGCCTCTCGGCCGAGGCGATTGGGGGATTCCCCGCGGCTTGCACGCGCTGCGACCCGGAGCGATTCCATTCCTACCGGCGTGATGGGGCCCGCGCCGGGCGGCTCCTGCACTGGATCGCGGCCCGCCCGCCTCAGGCTTGACACCCATGGAGGAGCGATTTAGCCTGCGCCTTGTCTTCCCAACGGCCTCCCAGGGAAACGAGCTGTCGAAAGCAGGTAAGGTGCGGGGCTTGACCACCGGTCAGGCTGCCGCGGGCCGATCCGCAGGGAACCAAACTTCAAGAGTCCGGCGCAGTCATGCTGGAGAAGTGGGACCAAACCGGAAAACCGGGCGTGTAAAATCCGGTCAACTTTTCCGGGCGACGTTCCGAACGAAAGGCGAGAGCCAAAGCGCATATTCCCTTCCCCCAATCCCCGCCCCGCGAGCCAGTGCGAAGGCGAGGAATGAGCGCCGGGCTCCGGCGTACCCGATGGCCCAGTGGGGCCAGAGAAACGGTGTACGCAGGCCACGCCCGCCGCTCAAATCACCCGGTCCCCCGAGAGATCGAACATCCACCTAACCAATGAGAGACGAACACGTGAATCAGCGAGGCAACGACGGGAACCTAACCGGCAACCGCGGTCCGCGACGAGGCAAGGGGCGCCGGTCGCGCGGGGACCGCAACGGCAACGGCATGCGCGACCACCGCGGTCTACCGGGGATGCGAGACTATCCCGGCATGGATGACGTGCTGCTCGAGGAGGAGTTCGTGGAAGACAGCGGGTCAGACGCGGGCTCGGGTGAGCGCATGTACGTGAAGGAGCTCAAGGCCAAGAACATGTCGGAGCTCACGACCTTGGCGGAAGGGCTCAACGTCGAGAATGCCGCGGGCATGCGCAAGCAGGACCTGATCTTCGCGGTGCTCAAGGCCACCACTGAGAACCAGGGCAAGATCTACGCCGAGGGCGTGCTCGAGACGCTGCCCGATGGCTTCGGCTTCCTGCGGGCGCCGGACCAGAACTATCTGGCCGGTCCCGACGACATCTACGTCTCCCCCTCCCAGATTCGCCGCTTCAATCTGCGTACGGGCGACACCATCTCCGGGCAGATTCGTCCGCCGAAGGAAGGGGAGCGCTACTTCGCCCTGCTCAAGGTCGAGTCCATCAACTTCGAGGAGCCGGAGGCGGCGCGGCACAAGATCCTGTTTGACAACCTGACGCCTCTCTACCCCCAGGAAAAGTTCAATCTAGAGGCGGCGTCCGGTGGGATCACGACGCGCATCATCGATTTGATCGCCCCGCTCGGCAAAGGCCAGCGGGCACTGATCACGTCACCGCCCAAGGCGGGCAAGACCATGATCTTGAAGGATCTCGCCAACGCGATCGCCGAGAACCATCCCGAGGCCTTCCTGATCGTGCTGCTGATCGACGAGCGACCCGAAGAGGTCACGGACATGCAGCGCAACGTGAAGGCGGAGGTGATTTCTTCGACCTTCGACGAGCCCGCCACACGGCATGTGCAGGTCGCCGAAATGGTGATCGAGAAGGCCAAGCGCCTCGTCGAGCACAAACGCGACGTGGTGATTCTGCTCGATTCGATCACCCGGCTGGCCCGCGCCCACAACACGGTGGTGCCGCATTCCGGCAAGATCCTCTCGGGGGGCGTCGACTCCAATGCGCTGCACAAGCCCAAGCGCTTCTTTGGGGCTGCACGCAACGTCGAGGAAGGCGGCAGCCTCACCATCGTGGGGACGGCGCTCATCGACACGGGCTCGCGCATGGACGAGGTCATCTTCGAGGAGTTCAAGGGAACCGGTAACTGCGAGATCGTGCTCGATCGCAAGCTTGCGGAACGCCGCACCTATCCGGCGATCGACATCACGAAATCCGCCACGCGCCGGGAGGAGCTCTTGCTGCCGGAGGCGACGCTGAACCGCATGTACATCCTGCGCAAGGTGCTCTCGCCGCTGAGCCCCGTGGACTCGATGGAGTTCCTGATGGAGAAGATCAAGGCTACCGACACCAACGCGGAGTTCCTGGCGTCGATGAACTCCTGAGACCCTGCGCGCCGCGGCGCCTGCGTTGCAGCGACGCGCCTCTTTTGCTACACAAATGCTCGCTATGAAGCCCGGGATTCACCCCGAATACGTGACCTCGACGGTTCACTGCGCCTGTGGCGTGACCTGGCAGACCCGCTCCACGCTGCCCGAGATCCACACCGAGATTTGCTCGTCGTGCCACCCGTTCTTTACCGGGGGCGCCCAGAAGATCCTCGACACGGCGGGACAGGTAGAGCGCTTCCGCCGCCGCTACGGCCATAAGTAGCGGCCGCCGAGGCCGCCTGGCCCCTCCGATCGCGTTCGCGTTTTCCGCTGTAACTTCCTGCCCTAGCTTATTTTCCAGAAGCCCGAGAGAGCCCTCGTGATACGGTGGGGGCGAGGCGCCTGAATGTCCGACATGCTCGAACGCATCGGCGAAATCGAGGCGCGCGCGCGCGTGCTCGAGGAGCGGCTCGCGGACCCGCAGGTGGCCTCGGTTCCCGGCGAGTACGCCAAGGTCGCCAAGCAGCTGGGGAGCCTGCGGCCGGTTCTCGAGGCCGGGCGGCGCTACCGCCAGGTGGTGTTGGAGATCGAGGGCTCGCGCGACCTGCTCTCCGAGTCCGATCCCGAGCTGCGCGAGATGGCGCGGGCGGACGTGGAGCGCCTCACGCGCGAACGCGAGGCGCTCGAGGCGGAGATTCGCGCGCTTCTGCTGCCCAAGGATCCGAACGACGACAAGGACGTCATCCTGGAAATCCGCGCCGGTGCGGGCGGCGAGGAGGCCGCGCTCTTCGCCGCAGAGCTCTTCCGCATGTACAGCCGCTATGCCGAGTCGCAGGGTTGGAAGGTCGAGCCGCTCTCGCTTTCCGAGACCGGTCCGGGCGGGCTCAAGGAGGCGATTGCCAGCGTGAGCGGCGAGCGCGTGTTCAGCCGGCTCAAGCACGAGCGCGGCGTACACCGCGTCCAGCGCGTTCCCGCCACCGAATCGGCCGGGCGCATCCACACCTCGACCGTCACGGTGGCGGTGCTGCCCGAGGCGGAGGAGGTGGACGTGCAGATCGATCCGAAGGATCTGCGGGTCGACGTGTTTCGCTCTTCGGGGCCTGGGGGCCAGAGTGTCAACACCACCGACTCGGCGGTGCGCATCACCCACCTGCCCACCGGCCTCGTGGTGCAGTGTCAGGATGAAAAATCGCAGCACAAGAACAAAGCCCGGGCGCTCAAGATCCTGCGCGCCCGCCTCTTGGAGGCCGAGCAAGAAAAGAAGGCCCTCGAGCGTGCGAGCGACCGGCGCGCCCAGGTGGGAACGGGCGACCGCAGCGAACGCATCCGTACCTACAATTTTCCCCAGTCGCGGGTCACCGATCACCGCGCCGGGGTCACGCTGCACCGGCTCGAGAGCACTCTCGAGGGAGGTCTCGACGAGCTGCTCGACGCGGTGCGGGCGCACTTCGATGCCGAGGCAGCCCGCGAGGAGACCCGGTGACGGCTCCCGCTGCGGCCGAGAGGACCTGGACGGTGCTTGCGCTCTTGCGCTGGACGACGCAGCACTTCGGCGCGCAGGGGATCGAAACTCCGCGTCTCGACGCAGAGTGTCTCCTGGCCCACGCCCTAGGGGCGGACCGGCTGCGCCTCTACCTCGACTTCGACAAGCCGGTCCAGCCCGCCGAGCGTGCGATCTTTCGTGATCTGGTTCGGCGCCGCGGGAGCGAGAGAGTCCCCGTCTCCCAACTCACCGGGTACCGGGAGTTCTGGTCGCTGCCCTTGCGTGTCACGCGGGACGTGCTGACGCCACGGCCGGAAAGCGAAACGCTCGTCAGTGTGGCCCTCGAGCTTCTCGCGGGACGGGATGGCGAGGTGCGGGTGCTCGACCTTGGGACGGGCTCCGGCGCGATCGCCCTGGCGCTGGCGCATGAGCGGGAGAAGGCGCGGCTTTTCGCCACCGACGTCTCGGCGGAGGCGCTCGCGGTGGCGCGGACCAACGCGCAGGCACTCGGGCTCTCCGCGCGCGTCGAGTTCGCCTACGGCCCTCTCTTCGAGCCGGTGGACGGTCAGCGCTTCGATCTCCTTGTCTCGAATCCTCCCTACCTCGCGGAACACGAATCGAAGGCGCTCCCCCCTGAGCTCGCCCATGAGCCCCCGGGCGCCCTTTTTGCTGGGCCCGACGGCTATGCCGTGCTCCGACCCCTGGTCGCGCAGGCCCCGGGATATCTCCGGCCCGGCGGCGCCTTGGCGGTCGAGGTGGCGCCGGCACAGGCCGAGACGGTCGCGGCCTTTTGCACGAAGGCCGGACTGGAGCGGGTCGCGATCCAGCCTGATCTTGCGGGGCGCCCGCGCGTCGTGTCGGCGCGCATGCGGGAGGACGCCTAGGTGGATCGCATCGTGGTTCACGGCGGCGCGCGCCTCGAAGGGACGGTCACGGTCTCGGGCTCCAAGAATTCGACGCTCGCACTGATGGCCTCTGCGCTCCTCGCCGAGGGCGAGACCGTACTGCACAACGTGCCGCGCGTACGCGACGTGGACACCATGCTCCAGATCCTTGGCGCACTCGGCGCGCGCGCACGCTGGGATGAGAAGGATGCGCACACGCTGCGCATCGCAGGGCGCGTAACCAAGCCCGAGGCACCCTACGACCTCGTGCGCAAGATGCGTGCGTCGTTCCTCGTGCTCGGACCGCTGGTGGCCCGCTTTGGCGCGGGCCGGGTCTCGGAGCCCGGGGGCTGTGCGATCGGTGTGCGTCCCGTGGACCAGCACTTGAAGGGTCTCGAGGCGCTGGGCGCGTGCGTGCGTCTGGACCACGGCTATGTCGAGGCCACAAGCGATGGGCTCCAAGGTGCCCGAGTTGTCTTCGATCTCAACACCGTGAACGGTACCCAGAATGTGCTCATGGCAGCGACGCTGGCGCAGGGTGAGAGCGTGCTCGAAAACGCCGCGCGCGAGCCCGAGGTGATCGAACTGGCGCGTGCGCTCGTCGCCATGGGCGCACAGATCCAGGGGGCCGGCACCGACCGCATCGTGGTGCGCGGGGTGCCAGGGCTGCGCGGCATTACGCACCGGGTCGCCGGCGACCGGATCGAGGCGGGAACGCTTCTGGCCGCGGGGGTCATCACACGGGGCGACGTGACGGTCGAGGGCGTCGAACCGGAAGCGCTCGAAACAACACTCGAGAAGCTGCGCGAGACCGGGGCGCTGGTGGAGGTCGGGAGCGAGCGCATCCGCGTACGCGCAGAGGGCGCTCCGCGCGCGATTCGTGTCGTGACGGCTCCCTATCCCGGCCTCGCTACGGACATGCAGGCCCAGCTCATGGCGGTCTTGACACTCGCCCAAGGATCAAGCGTCGTGACCGAAACAGTCTTCGAAAATCGCTTCATGCACGTGCCCGAGCTGCAGCGCATGGGCGCGGACATCGCGCTCGACGGACGCTCCGCCCACGTGCGCGGAGTGACTTCGCTCTCGGCGGCACCGGTCATGGCGACGGACCTGCGCGCCTCGGCCGGGCTGATCGTGGCGGCGCTGGCCGCCGAGGGGGATACGACAGTGAACCGGGTCTATCACATCGACCGTGGATACGAACGCATCGAGGAAAAGCTCCGGAGCCTCGGTGCGGAGATCCGCCGGGAGGCGTAGAGCAACATGGCGAGCCGAGCCCAAGACAAGCAGCCCATGCCGATCCTTTCCACCTCGGAGAGCGGGTTCGAGGCCGCATTCCGGCGTTTCGTGCGCCGGCATGCGGAGCGCGACGAGGCGGTCGAAAAGACCGCGCGCAAGATCGTCGAGCGCGTGCGGGACGGCGGAGACCGTGATCTCTTGGCGCTCGTGCGCAAGCACGACAGCCCGAAGGTCCAAGCCCTTGAGGTCATGCGAGACGAGTGGGATGCGGGCGTCGAACGGGTGAATCCCGCCGACCGCGCCGCCCTTGGCAAGGCCGCGATGCGCGTGCGGGACTTCCACCGCCGGCGCATCCCTTCGAGCTGGGAGATCCGAGAAGAGGGCGGGGCGCTGCTCGGTCAGCGTGTGCGTCCCCTGGCGCGGGTGGGCATCTACGTACCAGGAGGCAAGGCTATCTACCCGTCGAGCGTGATTATGAATGCCGTGCCGGCCTCCGTCGTTGAGGTGCCGGAGATCATCATGGCGAGTCCGCCCGGCCCGGACGGGAGGCTCTCGCCGGAGGTGCTGATGGCCGCACGCGTGGCCGGCGTGCACCGCGTGTTCAAGATGGGCGGCGCCCACGCGATCGCCGCGCTCGCCTACGGCACCGAAAGCGTGCCGCGTGTCGACAAGATCGTTGGACCCGGGAATGTCTATGTCGCTGCCGCCAAGCGCGCCGTGTTTGGCGAGGTCGACATCGACAGCGAGGCGGGGCCGAGCGAGGTCCTGATCCTCGCCGACCGCACGGCGACCCCTGCCTGGATCGCGGCGGATCTGGTCTCCCAGGCCGAGCACGATGAACTCGCCTGCGCGCTGCTCGTGACTCCCACCAAGGCGCTGGCGCTGCGCGTGCAGGAACAGGTCGCAAAGCAGCTCCGCACACTCGACCGGGCGAAAATCGCGGCCGAGGCATTGGCGTCCCACGGCGCGATCATCGTCACCCGTGACCTCGAAGAGGCGATCGCGATCGCCAACCGATACGCACCCGAACACATGGTGCTCGCACTCGACAGCGCGGACCTCGTGTTGAAACGGATCGTCAACGTGGGGGCCATCTTCCTCGGCCACTACACCCCGGTATCGGTGGGTGACTATCTGGCGGGCCCGAACCATGTGCTCCCCACCGGCGGCACGGCGCGGTTCTTCTCGCCGCTCGGGGTGGAAGACTTCATGAAACGGATGAGCTTTGTGCGCTTCGAGCCGGCGAAGCTGCGCGAGCTCGGCGCCGACGTGATCCGGCTCTCGGAGCTCGAAGGTCTCACGGGACACGGGCGGGCCGTCGAGCTTCGCCTGCAGAAGATTCGTCGTGCGCGTCGCGAGCGCGAAGCCGCACGCGAGGCGGAGGCCGAGCTGTGACCCGATCGCGCAGCGCGCGGCTTGAGCGCAAGACCCGGGAAACCCAGATCGAGCTTGAGCTTGAGCTCGATGGAAGCGGTGCCTACGAGGTGTCGACCGGCATTGCATTCTTCGACCACATGCTCCAGTCGTTCGCCAAGCACGCGCTGTTCGACCTGCGGCTTACGGCGAAGGGCGATCTCGCGGTCGATGCGCACCACACCGTGGAGGACGTTGGCATCGTCCTGGGCCAGGCGTTGCGCGAAGCGCTGGGTAGCGCCGAAGGCATCCAGCGCTACGGCTCCTTCGTTCTGCCCATGGCAGAGGCGAAGGTCGAGGTCGCCGTCGACGTGTCCAACCGGCCCTACCTCGTCTACCGCGTGAGCCTCGCGAACGATCGAATCGGTGGCTTCGATGTCTCCCTCGTCGAAGACTTCTTGTATGCGTTCTCCCAGCATGCGGGCCTCGATTTGCACGTGGAGCTGCGGTACGGGAAGAGCCCGCACCACGTGGTCGAGGCCATCTTCAAAGGCTTGGCCCGTGCCCTTCGCAGCGCCCTGGAGATCGACCCTCGCGTGCGGGGCCTGCCGACGGTGAAGGGTGCCCTGTGACCGCAGTTCCCAACATTGCGGTCGTCGACTACGGCTTCGGCAACCTGCGGAGCGTCGCCAAGGCGCTGGCCCGCTCTGGACTTTCTCCCGAGGTGACCGGAGACGCCGCCGTGGTCGCGCGCGCCGATGGCGTGGTGTTGCCGGGGGTCGGTGCGTTCGCCGATGCCGCCGCCTGTCTGGCAGCGAAGGGGCTCGACGACGCCGTGCGGAGTTCGATCGAAGCTGGTCGACCCTACCTCGGGCTGTGTCTTGGTCTTCAGCTCCTGTTTGAGGAGAGTGACGAGCATGGGACGACCCGGGGATTCGGGCTGCTGCGAGGTCGGATCGAGCGCTTCCCGGCTCACGATGGCACGGGTGCGCCCTTGCGCGTCCCGCACATCGGATGGAACTCGGTACGCTTCGCGGGAAACCATCCCATGCTCGCTCGCTTGCTGAAGGAAGATCAGTACTATTTCGTGCACTCCTACCGACCGGTAGCGGTGGACCCCGCGTTCGTCGTGGGTCTCACCGACTACGGCGGCGAGTTCGCCGCCGCGGTTGCGACGGAGAGGATCTTCGCCGTGCAGTTCCATCCCGAGAAGAGCCAGTGGGCGGGCAAGCGCTTGCTGGATGCGTATGCGGCGTGGGTCACTTCGTGCCGCTGACGCGGAGGGTCCTGGCACTCGCCCCTGTGCTTGGCGGATTGGTTTGGCTCAGCTGCGCAGCGCCACTGCGCGAGCAGCGGGTGTACCCGGCGCTTCAGGAACGGCACTTCGAGCTACACAAGCTCGCTGTGGCGCCGTTCCAGGCGGGCCGGACGGTGATTCGCGCGTCGGATCGACAACCGGTGGATCCTGCCGCTGCCGCCCTCGTCTCCAAGCAGGTGACCGAGGCGCTGCGCGCACGCGGCATCGAGGTGGTCGCGCCCGACGACCTGCGCACGGCCGCCGACCCTGCCGCCTCACCCACGGACACCCTCGACCCGGCCCGCTTGGTTTCGGTGGCGAGCCAGCAGTTTGGCGCGGACGCCGTGCTGATCGGAACCGTGTCGCGCTGGCGCGCGCGCGTCGGCGAAAACCTCGGGGCCTCGCGGGCGGCCGGCGTAGGCTTCGAGGTGACCCTGCTGCGTACCCCGGACGGAGCAAAGCTCTGGTCCGCGGTCTTCGACGAAACCCAGCTGCCAATCACGGACAATTTCTTCAACGTCTTCCGCTACCCTGGCGGCGGCACACGTTGGCTCACGGCCGAGGAGCTCTCACAATGGGGCGCGAGCGAGGTGGCGCAGGCGCTGCCCACGAGCTCGTGAGTCCTGGCCGGTTCTCGCCCCCCATGCCTTCTGTCTGCGGGTTCGAGCTAATTCCCGCGATCGATCTCTTGGAGGGGCGCTGCGTTCGCCTTTCCCAGGGCCGTTATGACGCTGCGACGGTTTACAGCGACGATCCCGGGGCTGTGGCGGCGCGCTTCGCGGCTCACCCCATCCGCCACCTCCACGTGGTCGATCTGGACGGCGCCCGCACCGGACGCCCCGGCAATCGCGAGGCGATTCAGGCGATCCTCACCGCGGCGCCCGGCGTGTCGGTGCAGCTCGGCGGAGGCTTGCGTTCGCTTGCCGCCGTCGAGGACGCGTTCGGGCTCGGTGTGGACCGCGTGGTCTTCGGTACTGTGGCGGTGCGCGAGCCGGCCCTGCTTCGCGAGTGCGCCCGGCGCTATCCCGGCCGCGTGGTCGTGGGAATCGACGCGCGCGAGGGGCGTGTCTCGGTCGAAGGCTGGACCGAGATGAGCGAGCTTTCGGCGCTCGAACTCGCCCGGGAGTTCGAGGATGCGGGAGTGGCGGCGATCGTTTACACGGACATCGCGCGGGACGGCATGCTCGTGGGTCCAAATCTCGAGGCCACGGCCGCCCTCGCCGAGACCGTGGCGCTCCCGGTCCTTGCGTCTGGCGGGGTTTCGTCCATGGACGATCTGCGCCGTGCGGCGGAACTCAAGAAGCGCGGCGTGGCGGGAATCATCGTCGGCCGCGCGCTCTACACCGGCGCGCTCGAGCTGGGTCGCGCCCTGGAGATCATCGCGTGCTGCTAAAGCGCATCATTCCCTGCCTCGACGTAGACAAGGGACGCGTGGTGAAGGGCGTCCGTTACGTCGATCACGTCGACGCCGGAGACCCGGTGGAGGTGGCGCAGCTCTACGACGCCGAGGAAGCAGATGAGATCACGTTTCTCGACATCACCGCGGCCTCTGAAGGTCGACGTATCTTGCTCGACGTGGTCGCACGCACGGCAGAGCACGTCTTCATGCCGCTCACCGTGGGCGGTGGCGTGCGCTCGCTCCAGGATGTTCGCGATCTGCTGAATGCGGGTGCCGACAAGGTCTCGATTATGACCGCCGCGGTAGAGAATCCCGACCTCGTGGCGGACGCAGCGGCGAAGATCGGAAGCGCCAATCTCGTGGTGGCAATCGATGCCAGGGCCCGCGCAGAGGGCGCGGGCTGGGAGGTGTGCACACACGGGGGCCGACGGCCCACTGGGATCGACGCCGTGGCCTGGGCCCGCCGCATGGCCGAAGCGGGCGCGGGAGAGATTCTCCTCACCAGTATGGATCGGGACGGAACGCGCGGCGGCTATGACCTCCCTTTTGTACGGAGCGTGGCCGACGCAGTGCCCATTCCCGTGATCGCGTCCGGGGGGGGAGGAACGAGCGAAGACCTTGCGGCCGCACTCGACGATGGCCCGGCGGGCGGGCACGCCCAAGCCGCCCTTGCGGCGTCGATCTTCCACTTTCGCGAGCTCACCGTCCGCCAGGTCAAGCGCCGTCTCTTGGAACTCGGGATCCCCGTGCGGCCACCTTCGGTTGATGCCCCAAGGGCCGTACGCTAGGATGCAACGCTCTTGTGTCGGTGCCGGTTAACTGATTGAAGCGATTGGATTTTTCGGCTATCCGGGGTGCTCGGCCTGCGGTTGCGGCGGGGTTGCGGGCGAGCGGCAGCAAGGCGGCAGAGATCGACACGGATGACCTTCTCGGGCCACTTACCAGTGGCCGGGTGCGCTTGGTCTAGGGCCAGGGCGCGCAAGAGATCGCGGCCGGAGGAAGCTAGGTGCCCGTAGTCAAGGTCAAGGAGAACGAGTCCTTCGAGCAGGCAATGAAGCGGTTCAAGAAGCAGTGCGAGAAGGCCGGCATCCTGACCGAGCTGCGGCGCCGTGAGTTCTACGACAAGCCCAGCGTACGCAAGAAGAAGAAGGCAGCAGCAGCGCGCAAGCGGGCCCTGAAGAAGCTGAAGCGGATGGCGCGCTAGTCGCGCGGGCCGGGGGGACGCAAGGTGGGCCGGATCCCCGATAGCGTTGTCGACGAGATCCGCGAACGCGTTGACATCGTCGGTCTAATTTCCCGCTACATCGCTCTAAAGCCCGCCGGTCGCAACCACAAAGGCCTGTGCCCCTTCCATTCCGAGAAGACCCCTTCGTTCAACGTCAGCCCCGATCGCCAGATCTTTCACTGCTTTGGCTGCGGTGTGGGGGGCAATGTTTTCGGCTTCCTGATCCGCCATGACAACCTCACTTTCCCCGAGGCCGTGCGGCGGCTCGCACGCGAGTGCGGCGTGGAGATTGCCGAGGAGGAGACGAGAGAGCGTGATCAAACCACGCGTCTCGCCAAGGCGAACGAGGTGGCGCAGCGCCTTTACCGCCGAGCGCTGGCTTCGTCCGAAGGTGCCGCGGCACGAGCGTACCTTGCAGAGCGCGGCCTTGATGCCGCGTGCATCGAGCGCTTCGGGGTGGGATTTGCGCCGGATCGCTGGGATGCGGTGGCTCTTGCCCTCGGCGCCGAGGGCTTTTCGCCGGAGCTCGGGGAGCGTGCAGGGCTCCTTGCGCTGCGGAACTCGGGCGGTCATTACGACCGCTTACGCGGGCGCATCACCTTTCCCATCCTTGACGTCCACGGGCGCGTGCTCGGCTTCGGGGGTCGTGCGACCCGACCCGGGCAAGAGCCCAAGTACCTGAATACGCCTGAGACAGCGCTTTTCCACAAGCGTGAAGCCCTCTACGGTTTGCCGCTCGCGCTGGAAGCGAGCCGTCGCGAAGACCGCATGGTCGTGGTGGAGGGCTACTTCGATCTGGTCGCCCTGCACCGCGCCGGCATCGAGGCGGGCGTTGCGACGTGCGGCACCGCCCTCACGCCCGACCACGGGAAGGCGCTTCGCCGCCGCGTCCGTGAGGTCGTTCTGCTCTTCGACGGTGATCGTGCAGGCGAGCGTGCGGTGGCTGCAGCCCTTGAGGTGCTCTTGCCCCATGGCCTGCGGGTGCGTGCCGCCTCGCTGCCCCCCGGCGACGATCCCGACACCTTCCTCGCGCGGGAGGGCGAAGTGGCGCTCAGGGCGCTCGTCGATGGGTCGTCGGCCGCGCTCGAGGTGATGATTGCGCGCGCGGTCGCGCGCGGAGCTGCCACGCCGTGGGAGAAGGCGGATGCGGTGGCTCACATGGCACCGCTTCTTGCGCTCGTGAAGGATCCCGTCGAGCGCGCGGAGCTTGTGCGTCGTCTCGCCTTCGCAGTCGAGGTCGAAGCTCAGCACGTCGAGGCTTCCGTGCGCGCGGCGGCACGGGGCGGGAGCAGCGATGTCCTGCCGGATCTCACGCCCTCGCTGCGTCGGGACGCGCCTGAGGATCGGGCGTCGCGTACAGTGGCTCGCCTCCTGCTCGGTCGGCCGGAGCTCGCCGGGCGGGTGGCTGAGCCGGAGCTCGCTGCGGCCATACCGGAGGGCGCATGGCGGGAGCTCGTCCTGGCCCTGCACCGCAGTGCCTCGGCCGGCCAGGAGGCTTTGGTGTCCGGTCTGGCCGATCGCCTGGCAGGCGAAGCCCGCGACCTCTTGCTCGCCCTTGCGATCGTGGAGGAGCCTCCGCTCGAGGCGCAGGCTGCGGAGCGCGCCCTCGATGAGACGCTCGCGCGACTTTCCCGGCGCAGGCTCGTGCGCGAGTCCAAGGCGCTTACCCAGCGTCTTCGCCAAAGCCCTCAGATCGACGCGGACCTCTTCGCCGCGAAGCAACGACAGCTCGAGCAAAAGAAGCTCGCGCTCGGATTTCGCCCCGGAACTGGAACCGGGAGGTAGTTGAGATCACGCAAAAGGCCGCTCGCTGCGTCGGGTCGGCCACGATGGACTGCAGCCGCGAAGGAGCCCCCCATGTCCTCGAACGCGCCGAAGAGCCAGCGGGCACGAAGATCTTCTTCCAAGCACGCCTCTTGCGACCACGCCGAGATCCCGGTGGCGGGAGCCTCCGTCGCCTTAGCCCCGGCGGAAGCAAGCACCAATGGGTTCGATCTGGGTGCTCCCGCCAAATCGAACGGCGCTGCCCCCGTAGCGGATCGCACTCCGCTCCGCGCCCTGCGGAGCGTTCAGAAGCTCTTGGACGATGGCCGCCGCAAGGGCTTTCTGACCCTCGACGACATCAATCGCGGCTTGCCCGATGATGTGCTCTCCTCCGAACAGCTCGACGACGTCCTGGCCCTCTTCGCGGCTCAGGAAATTCCGATTGTCGATTCCGAGAAGGCGCCTACACCGAAGCGCGCCACGGACGGCGTGACGCGCGCGGAGAGCTCGGGGGATGACGAGGTCGGGCACACCAACGATCCCGTGCGTGTCTATTTGCGGGAGATGGGACAGGTCTCGCTCCTCACCCGGGAGGGAGAGGTCGAGATCGCAAAGCGCATCGAGGCCGGAGAGCAGGATCAGGTCCTCGCCGTTCTTGGCACGCCGTACGGCATCCAAGAGGTGCTGCGTTTCGGCGACCTTTTGCGCAAGAACAAGCTCCAGGTCCACGAGCTTGTCGATGGCCTCGACGACGAGGCATGCACCACGACGCCAGAGGACGCGCGCAAGGCGATGTTGCTCGCCATGGCGCGTGTGCGCCGGATCGAGGTCGACCTCTCGCGGCGTCAGAGCTCGCTTGCGAACCCGCGCACGGGAGAGGAAGCGCGCGAGCGACTGCGCGCCGAGATCGAGGAGCGTGCCAGCCAGATCGTGATGATCCTGCATGGTGCGAAGTTCGCGCACCGGCGCGTCCAGGATGTGACGAACGGCTTGAGCCGCGTCGGCGAAGGATTCGCGGCGATCGAGGCCGAAGCGAAGGGGATCGCCTCGCCCTTCGGGGCAAGCCTCGCCAGCTTCCGTGAGCTTGCTGTGCTCTCGACCCGACGCAGTCACCGAGGCCGTGATGCGCTCGCCAAGCTCGGGGGGGATTCCTCGCGCATCGCGAAGGCCCAAGAGCAGCTCGCCGAGCTCGAAAAGAGTTGCAAGCGCATCGAATCCGACACACGGATGACCCGCGCCGAGGTCGGCGCCGCCCTCGATCGCTACGACGAGGCGGTGACGCGTACCCACCAGGCGAAGTGCGAACTGATCGAAGCCAACCTGCGGCTCGTGGTATCCATCGCAAAGAAGTACACGAATCGCGGCCTTCAGTTCCTGGACCTGATCCAGGAGGGGAACATCGGCCTCATGAAGGCCGTCGACAAGTTCGAGTACCAGCGAGGCTACAAGTTCTCGACCTATGCAACGTGGTGGATTCGGCAGGCCATCACCCGCGCCATCGCCGACCAAGCCCGAACCATCCGCATCCCCGTCCACATGATCGAGACCATCAACAAGCTGGTGCGTGCGAGCCGCTTCCTGGTCCAGATGCTGGGTCGCGAGCCCATGCCCGAAGAGCTGGCCGAGAAGATGGAGATGCCCCTCGACAAGGTGCGGACGGTGCTCAAGATCGCGAAGGAACCGATCAGTCTCGAGACGCCGGTGGGAGAGGAGGAGGACAGCCACCTTGGCGACTTCATCGAGGACAAGCGGGTGCCGAATCCGCAGGAGGCAGTGATCAACGCAAACCTCGCCGACCAGACGCGAAGCGTGCTCGCGACCCTCGCGCCGCGCGAGGCGCGCGTGCTGAAGATGAGATTCGGGATCGGTGAGCGCGCGAACCACACCCTCGAAGAGGTAGGTCAGGACTTCGATGTGACGCGTGAGCGAATCCGGCAGATCGAGGCAAAGGCCCTGCGCAAGCTGCGTCACCCGAGCCGCAGCCGGCTGCTCAAGAGCTTCGTCGACAGTTGAGCTATTCGAGGTCCGGCGGCGTTACCTTGTCAATCCAGCTCTCTAGGGTGCCGTTGTAGCCGACGCTTCGCTGCCGGTCGGCGACGCGCGCGAAGGTTTGCGCGAGTTCCACCGGGGTGAGGGGCTGCCTCGCCGCGAGCTGGTTTGCCACACGATCGGCCTCCACCCGCGCCGCGGCCAGGGCCGGCTCGAGCATCCTCTCTTCTCCGCTGTGACCGTCGTCCGAGAGTCCCAAGTACGGTTCCACCGCCTCCTCGACCACGTGAGCGGCGTGCTTGCGGGACGCGACGATGTTCCCCTTCCCCGTCACCACGTTGCCTGCGGAAAAAACCGATGGGTACTCCGCAATTCGACCGAACTCCCAATCCGCGAAGCGGAAAAGCTCGCCCTTGGTCGCAATCCCGGGCAGCGGTTCGGGAATGCTCCCGATCGAGCTGATCACGCACGAGCCTCGCCGCTCGAAGACTTCGTCCGAAGGCACAAGCTTTCCACCCTCGTGACGGTTGCGACGGAAGCGCAGGCCCACGAGGCGGTCCGCCTCGGTGATGAGTGCCTCCGGTGCGGCGAGCGCCTCGATCTTGAAGCAGTACTTCTCGATCGCCTTCTCGAGGAGGCGCCGGCGTGCGTTTTCGACCTTGGCGATGCGTGCGCTATCCGCGCCCTCCGGAACCTCCACAAGGGGCATGTCCTCGACGCGCCGCCGGTAGAAGAGGGTGCAGCACGCGAGCCCGAGGTCTGAAAAGGAGAGACCGTGGGCCGCAAGCATCTTCGGGATGCCCTTTACTTCGAGCTCGATCAGAGGGAGCGCGATGCCACGCCTCGCGAGCGCGGCGCGCGTCGTCTCGAGCATCAGCACCTTCACCACGTCGATGGACGCAAGGCCGCCCCCTACGACAAGGGCACCGTCCTTCGCCTCGAAGCGTTCTCCCGCGTAGTCCTTCTCGTTCGCGTGGTTGAACCAGATGATGAACGGATTCTGGTAGACGAGACCGCGACCCAGGAAGCGTTCCGCACCTTCAATGGGAAGCGGGCGGTCACGCCAAGCGCCGCAGGCCAGCACGACGGCGCTAAAACCCCAGCGCAACACCAAGTCTTCGAATGCGATGTCCTCACCGATCTTCGTGAGTGGCACGAAGTGAACGCCGGGGGAAGAGAGCTTGCCCCGGATCGTCTCGTATTCCTTTCGACGAAGCTCTCGATGCCAGCGCGGCAGACCGTCTTCCACTTTGCCATAGGGGCGAGGATTTTGCTCAAAGACCGCGACAGCAACGCCCCGCTGTGCGAGGTGAGCCGCAACCTCCGCGCCGGCCGTCGCGCCACCGATCACCGCGACGGCGTGCGCGGGTGCGCCGGCGGAGGAATCCGTAAGGGTCGACATCTCGACCCGAAGATACCGTTTCGCAGGGCTGGATCACGACTCTCCAGAGGTTCTCCGTGATAGGCTCCCCGACGGCGGGCCCTTAGCTCAGCGGTCAGAGCAGCCGGCTCATAACCGGACGCGCCCAGGTTCGAATCCTGGAGGGCCCACCTGTAACACCGCGTGATGTCTCAATTTTGTTCTTGGAAACCCTGTCGCCAGCTTGTCGCCAAGGCTTCGTTTCGGTCCTCAGAACTTCGACCAGCGCCGAGTCGGCGAGGCGCGCATACCGACGGGTCGAGAGGATCGACGCATGTCCCAGAAACCGCTGAAGGAGACGCTCGGACACGCCGCGCCGGATCGCATCGGTCGCAAACGAGTGCTTTGTGCCCTCCGGATCGGCGAGCCCCTACGGGACCTTCGACCAGGGCGGGAACGTCTATCAGTGGAACGAGCAGATCGGAAACGGATTCGGAGGCCCAGGCTCGGCCCGGGGCCTTCGGGGCGGGGCCTCGGTCAATGGCGCCGGCGACCTCGCCGCGTCGGCCGTGAGCGACTTCGGCCCGGCTGCCGCGCTTAGCTACGTCGGTTTTCGTGTCGTGACTTTCCCCGACACGGACGGAGACGGAATCCCGGATTCGTTCGACAACTGCCCGTACACGCCGAACCCGAATCAACAGGATAGCGGGGGCATCAACACAACGGTGCCCGACGGAATCGGTGACGCCTG
>Ga0074046_10000236_pt1 | contig 48961 bp, 37 predicted proteins | sample BogForMeECP23OM3_FD_94441 | JGI IMG/M metagenome (GOLD analysis project Ga0074046, IMG submission 94441) | Bog forest soil microbial communities from Calvert Island, British Columbia, Canada - Bog Forest MetaG ECP23OM3 | ecosystem: Environmental > Terrestrial > Soil > Wetlands ... | reverse complement strand
CTGCCCTCCCTCCGCAACCGATATACGGCCGTGCGAAAGTCTCCCGGCGTCGGCAACGCCGGGTAATCATGGCTTGTCAATCACCATTTAGCTCCTCTTTGTGGGCCGGTGTATGGAAATCAGGCCTAATAGTGTCCAAGATGGCTACAGATGGGTTAAGGTAGCTATACGGAGCTAGTCCTTTACGGTGAGCTGCCGACTAGACAGGAGTCCTTCGACTCACGTCCGAAACGGTGAACCATGGAAGCCTCGTCCGTCACGCGTCGCCTGCTGGCGTCCGTAGACGTCCGGAACTGGGCCTGGTGGCGACTTCCCTGGCTGCTCCGCGCCTACGTGGGCATCGTCCCGGTGACCTGGCTGGTGCTCATCGGCTACGCCGCCTCGCAGACCACCTGGAACCTGGCCGACCTGGAGAAGTTCCTGCTGCTGCTCGGCTGCGGCCTGATCTCGGTGGCGGCCACCCCGCGAACCGCTTACACCCAGGGTGCCCTGGTCAGGGACTTCATCACGGTGTGGGTGCTGCCGGTGGCGATCTTGCTGCCGCCGGTCTACGCGATGGCGGCGCCGATACCGCTGCTGGTGCTGACCCAGTGGCGCATCCATCGGGGGGTCATCTACCGCCGGGCCTTCACCGCCACGGCGATGGGCCTGGCCTATGGGGCGGCGTCGCTGGTGTTCCATGCGGTTCCCGCGTCCGTGGCGGGCCCCTCGATCGGCACCGGCGTACACGTGCTCACCTGGACCCTGACGGTCGCCGCCTGCGAGATCCTCGGCGGAAGAGGCCATAACGCGCTCATCGTGCTGGCCGTCAAGCTCTCCGATCCCACGATCAAGCTGGCCGACCAGGAATTGAGCCGCGAAGCGCTGCAGGCCGACTTCGCGGAATTCGACCTCGGGGTCCTGATCACCGTGGTCGTGGCCGTCAACCCGGTGCTGGCCGTTTTCGCCGTGCCGACCGTCCTGCTCGCCCGGCGATTCATCATGCATGCCCAGCTCCTCGCCCAGTCCCGGATAGACACCAAGACGGGGCTGCTCAACGCGTCGACCTGGGAGCGCGAGGCGACGGTCGAGATCGCCCGCGCCGTCCGGACGGGCAGCCCGCTGGCGCTCGCGCTGGTGGACATCGATCACTTCAAGGTCGTCAACGACACCTACGGTCACCTGGCGGGTGACAAGGCGCTCCGCGCGGTCACCGACACCCTGCGCAGCCAGCTGCGCAGCTATGACCTGGCCGGACGGTTCGGCGGCGAGGAGTTCGTGGTCCTGCTGCCGCAGACCCGCGAGGTGGACGCGATCAACGTGGCCGAGCGCCTGCGCGCGCACATCGCCGCCCTGTCCATCCCGGTCGCGGGCGACGAATCGGGCCCGAACATCAAGCTCACGATCTCGGTCGGGGTCGCGGCCCTGGACGGCGCGAGCCGCGAGCTGACCGACATGCTCGCCGCCGCCGACGCGGCCCTGTACTACGCGAAGGAAACCGGCCGCAACAAGACGCACGTGATAACCGCAACCGCCCAGGCGTCCTGAAATGGCGTCTCCTACGCCTCACCAATCTCATTAACCCCATTCGCGCATTACTCGCTCCACCATTTCGATATGCGTGCGGCTTATCGTGGCAGATTTAACCTTCGTGGCCCTGGTCTAACGGCAACGATGGAGCATTGATGCCGCTATTACGGCAGCGATGTTCCATCGTTGCGGTTACTGCGCAGGCGGGGCCGGATTCCAGATTCCAGGAACGGGTAAGCGGGGGCTCATGGGGCATGCGGGAAAGCAGTGCCGTCCGGAGCAACTAGCCCCTCGCCGTTCCGCCTTGATGCCGCGCGCGACTGGCGCCGGCCGATGGAGGCAGTTCTTGCCCGAAATCGGGCAGAAACTTGCCTAAATCGCCGACTAGCGAGTAAGAAGTAGGCGTGCCTGCCCCCAGAGACCCCGCGGACCCTTTCCCGCAGGACCTCGCGCGCTACCTGGCGGCTTCCACGGGCTTGCCGCAGCCCACCGTAGTACGGGTCGTCGCTGACGTGGTGACGTACTTCAACGAGACGGTCGAGGAGTTCATCCGCAGGCGCCACGCCGAACTGCAGCGGCGCCAGCACAAGAACGATGAGATCTGGCCGCTGATCGCGGCCGAGCTCGGGCAGCGCAGGTTCGCGGCGCCAGCCCTGTCCGAGCGCCAGCTCCGGCGCATCGCCTACAGAGAGCGCAAAACCTAACGGGAGGGGTCGCACGTGTGCGGAATCGTGGGATACATCGGCCGCAGGGACGCGGTCCCGGTCCTGCTCGAGGGGCTGCGGAGCCTGGAGTACCGCGGCTACGACTCGGCCGGCCTGGCGGTCATCCACCGGAACCGGTTGCAGGTCACCAAGACGGCGGGCCGGGTCCAGGACCTCAGGGACCGGGTCAGCGACCGCACCCGGGCCACCATCGGCATCGGTCACACCAGGTGGGCCACCCACGGTGAGCCGAACGAGGTGAACGCTCATCCGCACACCGACGCGCAGGGCCGCATCGCCGTCGTGCACAACGGCATCATCGAGAACGCCGAGCAGCTCAGGGACGCGCTGACCGGCCGGGGCGTCAATCTCGTCAGCGACACCGACACCGAGGCGCTCGCCCACATGATCGCCGCGGAGGCGGCGGACGTGACGAGCCTGGAGGAAGCGGTCCGCCGCGCGCTGCGGCACGTGGAAGGTACCTATGGCCTGGTGGTGCTGGACACCAGGCATCCGAACGAGCTGGTGGTGGCGCGCAACGGCAGCCCCATCGTGCTCGGCATCGGGGAGTCCGAGATGTTCGTCGCCTCCGACGTGGCGGCGCTGGTGCGCTACACCAAGCAGGTCGTGTACCTGGACGACGCCGAGGTGGCGACGGTGCACGCCGCCGACTACCTCACCGCGTCGCTCGACGAGCGGGACCGCCGTGGCCCGGCCGACGCGCAGAGCAAGGTGCCGACCACCGTGGAGGCCGAGGCCGGGGACTACGAGCTCGGCCCGTACGAGGATTTCATGCGCAAGGAGATCCACGAGCAGCCCGAGGCGCTGCGCCGGGCGCTGCGCGGCCGCCTCGACGAGAGGTTCGCCACGGCCCGGCTGGGCGGGATCAACCTGGACGCGCGCCAGCTCAGGTCGATCAGGCAGGTGAAGTTCCTCGGCTGCGGCTCGGCCTACTACGCCGGCCAGATGGGCGCGGTGCTGACCGAGGAGCTGGCCCGCATCCCCTCCGATGCCGAGCCCGCGTCGGAGTTCAGGTACCGGAACCCGGTCGTCGACCCCGACACGCTCTACGTGGCGGTCAGCCAGTCCGGCGAGACGCTGGACACGCTGATGGCGGTGCAGGAGCTACGGCGTAAGGGCGGTCAGGTCATCGGCGCGGTCAACGTGGTGGGCAGCGCGATCGGGCGGGAGTGCGGCCACGGGGTCTTCCTGCACGCGGGTCCGGAGATCGCCGTCGCGTCCACCAAGGCGCTGACGAGCATGGCGGCCACGTTCGCCATGCTCGCCCTGCTGCTCGGCCGGGTTCGCGACCTGTCCTCGGCCTCCGGCCAGCGGATCGTGGCCGGCCTGCGCGCGCTGCCCGGGCAGATCGAGGAGATCCTGGCCGCCGAGGAGGAGATCGCCGAGGTCGCGCGCCGGTTCGCCAGCGCCGAGCACATGTTCTTCATCGGCCGCGTCCGCGGCTGGCCGGTGGCCCGCGAAGGCGCGCAAAAGCTGAAGGAGGTCTCTTACGTCCACGCCGAGGCTTACCAGGCGGGCGAACTGAAGCACGGCCCGCTCGCCCTGATCAATTCCTCGATGCCGAGCGTAGTCGTCGTCCCGGCGGACGACCTGCTGGCGAAGAACATCTCCACGATCGAGCAGATCAAGGCCCGCGGCGGCCCGGTCATCGCGGTGACCAGCGCCGGCCTGCCCGCGGGCCTCGCCGACGCGGTCATCAGGATTCCCCGCGGCGAACCCGAGCTTGACCCCCTGCTGCTGAACGTCCCGCTGCAGATGCTGGCCTATCACGTCGCGGCCAAGCTGGGCCGGGACATCGACAAACCGCGCAATCTGGCTAAAAGCGTCACCGTCGAGTAGCCCCGCCCTGGCACCAGCGATATTCGTTATGCATAACGCTCTGTCACCATTTACCGTCCCCTTACGCCGCGATATCAGCAAATCACCGACAATGCCCACTGAATGGGCGCGGATGAGTTAAAGTAGCTATACGGAACTAGTTCCTCACGCTGAGCTTCCGACTGCCCTCCAGACTTATCGCGTCTCGTCCAGAACGGTGGTATATGCGAGTCTCGTCCGTCACACGTCGGCTGCTGGCCGCCGCGGTTGTCCGGGACTGGGAATGGTGGCGGCTTCCGCCGCTGCTGCGCTGGTACGTGGCGGCCGTGCCGCTCGCGGCCCTCGCGGCCGCCGGCCTGGCGGCGGCGCACACCTCATGGCATCCCGCCGATCTGGTCAAGTTCTTCCTGCTGCTCGGCTGCGGCCTGGTCTCGGTGGCGGCCACCCGCCGGATCGCTTACGCCCAGGGAGCCATGGTCAGGGACTTCCTGACCGTGTGGGTCCTGCCGGTAGCGATCCTGCTGCCGCCTTTCTACGCGATAGTGACCCCGATCCCGCTGCTCGCGCTCACCCAGTGGCGCATACACCGGGGCGTGGTCCACCGCCGGGTGTTCACGGCCGCGGCCATCGGCTTGGCCTACGGCGCGGCGGCGCTGTTGTTCCGCGCGTTCCCCGCGTCTTTCGCCGGCGGCGCCATCGGCACCGGCAGGCACGCTCTCACCTGGACCGTCGCGGTCGCCGTGGCCGAGATCGCGGGCGGACGGATCAACCGCGCCCTGGTCGGGCTGGCGATCAAGCTCTCCGACCCGCAGGTGCGATGGTTCCGCCTGGAGGTGAACCGCGAGACCTTGCTGGCCGACTTCGCCGAGCTCGACCTCGCCGTCCTGACCACCGTGGTCGTCGCGCTCAACCCCGTGCTGGCGCTGGTCGCGGTGCCGACCGTGTTGCTGGCCCGGCGGTTCATGATGCACGCCCAGCTTGTGGTCAAGTCCCGCATCGACACCAAGACGGGCCTGCTCAACGCGGCGACCTGGGAAAGCGAGGCCGCGGCGGAGATCGCGGCGGCGGTCCGGACCCGCAGCCCGCTGTCGGTGGCCCTGCTGGACATCGATCACTTCAAGGCGGTCAACGATACGCACGGCCATCTGGTGGGGGACATGGCGCTGCGGGCAGTGAGCACCGTGCTACGCGAGCAGTTGCGCAGCTACGACGTGGCGGGACGCTTCGGCGGTGAGGAGTTCGTCGTCTTGCTGCCGCACACCCGCGAGGCGGACGCGTTGACCATCGCCGAGCGGCTGCGGTCGCATATCGCCGCGACGTCCATACCCACCGGGGACGGCGCCCTGCCAGGGGCCTGCGTCAGGCTCACCGTCTCGATCGGCGTCGCCGCGTTGCACGCGGCCGGCGCCGAGCTGACCGACCTGCTCACCGCCGCTGACGCCGCCCTTTACCACGCCAAGCAGAACGGCCGTAACCAGACTCACCTGGCCGCCGCCAAAGCTCCGCTGGGTCAGATGATCCCAGCCGCAAGATCCGCGTCGTCGGGGCTAGATCAAGCCAGCCGTTAGTGCAGCGGCTGCATGTCATCCATGGCCGCGTATCCCGGCAGCTGCTGCTCGCACCAGACGACCTTGCCGGTCGCGGTCCGGCGGGCGCCCCAGCGGTGGGCGAGCTGGCGCACGACCTGCAGGCCGCGGCCGTTCTCGTCCTCGCCGTTGGCCTGGCGCAGCCTCGGCAGCGCGCCGGAGTTGTCGAGCACCTCACAGACCAGCGCCTTCTCGTTGACGAGCCGGAGCGTGACCTCGCCGCGTGAGTACCTGACCGCGTTGGTCACCAGCTCGGAGACGAGCAGTTCGGTCGTGGGGATCAGGTCCTCCAGGTCCCACCGCTTCATCGGCTCGGCCAGCACCGAACGTGCCTCCCGGACCGAGGTCAGCTTGGGCGCGAGCGTCCACGAGGCGTAGCAGTCCCCGGGCAGCCGCCGCAGCCGCGCGATGAGCACCGCGATGTCGTCGCGCTGATGATCGGAGTACACGCCGTCCAGCGTGGCCTTGCACAGGTCCTCGAGCTGCTTGTCCGGCGAGCCCGGGCCGAAGATGCCGCGCAGCCGGGCGAGGCCGTCGCTGATGTCCTGGCCCTTGTTCTCCACCAGGCCGTCGGTGTACAGGACGAACAGGCTGCCGTCCTCGATCTTGAACAGGCGGCTCTCCACCTCGCCGTCGCCGATGCCGAGCGGCGGCGCGGGCGGCACGTCGAGCAGTTCGTTGGTGCCATCCGGGTGCACGAGCAGCGGCGGCAGGTGGCCGGCCACGGCGACCTCGCATTCGCCGCTCACCGCGTCGTAAACGGCGTACGCGCAGGTGGCGAAGTGCGGCTCCCGCTCGCCGAGGGTGTGCATGAGCTCGTCAAGCTGCTGCAGCGAATCGGCGGGCGGCAGCTCGAGCATGGCCAGGGTGTGGATGGCGGTGCGTAGCCGGCCCATGGTGACGGCGGCGCGCACGCCGTGCCCGGCCACGTCGCCGACCACCAGCGCCACCCGGCCGCCGGGCAGCGCGATGGACTCGTACCAGTCGCCGCCGACCTCGATGAGCTTGCTGCCGGGCAGGTAGCGGTGCTTGACCTCGACCGAGGAGGGGTAGGAGAGCCCGGTCGGCAGCATGCTCCGCTGCAGGGTCAGCGCGGTGGCGTGCTCGCGGCTGTAGCGACGGGCGTTGTCGATGAACATGGCGGCGCGGGCCGCGAAGTCCATGCCGATCTCGATGTCGTACGCGTCGAACCGCCGGAACCCCTCCTGCCGGGTGCAGGCCAAGAAGCCCAGCATGGTGCCGCGCGCGATGAGCGGCAGCATCAGCATGGAGGCGCCGGACAGCAGCTTGGCCACGGGCCTGCGCCGCCAGGCCTTGGCGATCTTGCTCGCCTGGCTCTCGCTGATGGTCGTCTCGAGCACGGGCGCGGCGGTGTCCATGCACTGGAAGTACGGCGAGTGCGCCGGGTAGCGCAGGATCTCGCCGGTCGGGAAAGCCGCCTCCCAGGCGGGGTCCTTCCGGTCGTGCTGCAGTGCGATCCGGCGCAGCGGGAGTGACCCCTCGGGTCCCTGCGCGGGCCACTCGTCGTCGCCGGCCAGGCTTTCCAGCAGCAGCAGGTCGGCCGCGTTGCAGAAATGCGGGACGAGCGCGTCCATCAGCTCGCGCGCCAGGTGATCGATGTCGAGTGTGTCGCCGATCCTGGTGAAGGTGTCATCGAGCATCTGCCGCCGCATGAGCGCGGGGTCGACGAAGCGTTCTTGTTTGGGCGCCGGGATGCGGAGCAGGGCGAGCGCGGCCAGGCTGGTGCCGCCGGCCCGCATCGGGTGGACGGTCACCACGGCCTCGGCCGGGGGGCCGTCTCGCGTGTCGATCGTGAGCATGGCGCTGCCCTCACGATCCGAACGGATCGCATCGAGCAGCCCAGCCACCGCGGCGGCGCTGTCGACCTGCCGGGCGGGGTGCGAGTTCGCCCGCGCCGCGGCCGGTTGGTCGTTGCTTGCGTGGTCGTTGTTGGCGTGGGCGCTGGTTCCGTGGCTACTGGCCGGCGTGAGCTCGATGAGCCGCGTGCCGAGCAGATCCTCCGGCTTGCGGGCCAGGATCTTGGCCGCGTTCCTGTCGTGCTGGACGATGCGCCCGTCGTAGTCAATCCCGAGGATCAAGGTCCGCACGGACGAGGACATGGCCGGATGGGAGCTCTCGGCGGCGACGCTTCCGGCCGAGGTCTCCGGGGTTTCGGTGATCCCGGCCTCCTGGAAGTTCGTGCCGGTAATGGCTTGGTGGCTTCGCTTGGCCCCGTGGCCAGGAGCCCGCGGCAACGGGGCACGGCTCGATGTGACACCGCTCTCGGAGCCGCCAGCCCCGAGAGCGCTGTCCTTCGCCGATATGCCGGATGTCACGGTCGGTCTCCTGACGGCATCGCAGACTGCTGCGCTCCTGTCAATTATGAGCCACGGACGGCACGTTCAGACAGGACTTCCGATGACTCACCTTTCTACCAAAAAATCACCTTTTATGGGTCTTTTGACGGAATTCAAGTGGTGAACTGGGGCTCAGGTGACTCCGGGGCTCGCCTGACATGAGGATCACCCAGGCTTAGCGGTCACTTAGGGGTTATTCGGGGCCATCGCCGCTAACGCGCTGTTTTTATATGATTACGCTACGTGGTAAGAAGATGGTGGCGCGCCGCTCAGCTCAGCGCCCCTCAGCTCAGCGCCCCTCAGCTCAGCGCCGCTCAGGTCAGGCGGGCCACGGCCAGCGCGGCGGCGAGCAGCATGATTCCCCAGGAGGCCGCGCGCAGGGCCCGTTCGAGCGGCTGGAGCAGGGCGTCCACCGTGATCGGTACGGTGCGCCCGTCCCCGAAGGTGATGCTGCCCTCGACCCGCTGCGCCCGGCGCCGGATGTTCCTGGCCGGAGTGCTCAGCTGGCGCTGGGCCGCGGACAGCGCGAAGGCGCCGCCCGCGGCCAGGACGGGAGCCAGGGCCAGCGTGCCGGTCTGCGCGGTGTAGGCGGTGAGCACCGGGAAGGCCCCCCAGGCGGCGGCGAAGCCGAAGTCAGTGTGCATGAGGCCGTCGAAGAGTTCCGCGTTGTACGCGATCACCAGTACCGGGCCCGCCACCATGTACGGGATCAGCGTCCAGCCGACCCGGATCACCCCCAACACGCCGAGCACCAGCGCGCCCAGCAGCCCGACGGCGACCACGGCGATCAGCGTGGCGGACGGGATCGCCGTCCGCAGCGGACGGCCGCGCAGCTCGTCCAGCGCGTGCGCGGCCAGCCCGACCGCGAGGAAGAACGCGAGCACGGTCGCGATCAGGTAGCTGGCCTGCACCTGCGGCGCGAGCGCGGCGCCGATGACCACATAGGACAGGTGCCAGGCCGTGTACGGCGGATGCAGCAGCGTCCACCAGTCCCGCCACCTGCCCGGCCGGGCCGCGTAGTACGCCGGCGGTATCCCTGTTTCCCCGGGGGGACGACCCCCCCAGACCCCCCCGCTCACGGGGGGCTCCCCGCCCCCCGTACCCCCTGGCCTTGGCGAGTGCCCCACATGACGAGGCCGCCGCCGAGGCTCATGACCCGGCTCCCGACGTCGGTCAGGCCCGCCTTCTCCCACGCCGTCACCGTCCAGGCGATCGGGTACCTGCGGTAGTGAGCGGAGATGTTGGGGCCGAGGAAGCGGCCCACCCGGAACCACTCGCGGCCGCCGAGCAGCAGGCCGCCGACCGGCAGCACCATCCGGGTGTACGCCCACCAGGCCGGATGCGCCAGCGGCCCGGTCGGCACGCAGAACTCCAGGCTGGCCATGGTCCCGCCCGGCTTGAGCACGCGGGCCAGCTCGGCCAGCGTGGCCTGCGGGTCCCGTACGTACCTGAGCAGGTAAGTAAAGGTCAGCGCGTCGAAGCTGGCGTCGGGGAAGGGCAGCTGCTCGGCCCGCCCGGCCACCAGTGTGATCCGGTCCCGCTGCCCGGCCGCCGCGACCCGGCGCTGTCCCTGGCGCAGCATCTGCTCGGTCAGGTCCACGCCCACCACCTGGGCCCGGCTGCGCGCCGCCAACTGCAGCGCGACGCCCGCGGTGCCGGACGCGACGTCGAGGATCACGCCGTCGGCCGGCCCACCCGCACAAATCCGGCCGGTCATCGCCGCCCGCCATTGCCCGTTCTGGCCGAAGGAGAGCAGCTCGGCGAGGTGGTCGTAGCGGGCGGGCAGCGGAGCGAACAGGTCACGCGCGAAACGGTTGGGACCCGAAAGGTCGTCGGGCATAGCAGGTTCTCCCGGGTTCTCCTGGGGCTCCAGCGGGACAGGGCGGTAACCGGGGCCGGTGCCTACCACCAACCGTAACGCCCGGGGGAAACCGTGCGGTTCAGACCGCGGGCGGCTAATCTCGCCGGAATCTCGATCCCGGGCCGGCCAGCCGGGGGGGAGCGCCGCCCGGATCTTCTCCGCGTAGGCCCCGGCCTGGTGGGCGTCGTCGTACGGATGCCGCGGCCCGAGCCAGAACCGCAGGCCGTCGCGCTGGTTCCGGGGGATCACGTGCAGGTGCAGGTGCGGGACGGACTGGCTCACCACGTTGTTGATCAGGATCATCGAGCCGTCGGCGCCCAGGCCGTCCTCGACCGCGCGCTCGAGGCGCTGCGCCGTGGTGAAGAACTCCGGCACCTGGTCGGCGGGCAGGTCACTGAGCAGCCGCACGTGCAGCTTCGGCACGAGCAGCGTATGGCCGCGGAAGAGCGGCCGGTGATCGAGGAACGCGATCAGCCGTTCGGTCTCCAGGACGGTCACCGCCTGCTGCTCACCGCGGGTGATAGCGCAGAAAACACAGGTCGCTGGCATCAGCCGCGAGCCTACCGCCGCACCCCTGACCCAGCACACGCGGCCGCCGTCTCCGCGGAAACACCGGGTTACTGGCTCAGCGTGGTGTTCTGGCCGGCGGCGGTGATCTGGAGTCCCTGCTGGGTGACGCTGATGCTCTGGATCTTCACTCCGGCCGGGAGCTTCGGAATGGTAATGGTGAAGTTCGCCAGGTTGCCGAGGACGTCAAGTGGTATGCCGCCCGCGTCGATGACCTTGACGTCGATCTGGTTTGATCCGGTCTGGGTGACCTGGGCGACGGCCGAGTCGCTGAGCGGGCCGAGGCTGATTTCCGCCTTGATCTGGTTCGGGCCGCCGGCGGACAGCGTGATGCCCTGCGGGATACCGCCGACCTCTGCCAGCGCCGTGAACGTGATCAGCGCCGAGGCGTTGAACTGGTCGATGGTGGCGCTGTTGGTCCCGTGGATGTGCATCCCGTGCAGCGTGGCGGTCAGGCTGGCGATCTTGAGCAGCCCGGAGCCCGCGCTGCTCGCCGTGATGGTCTCATTGCTCGCGTTGACGTCCACGGTGCGGAAGTCCCGGGCGGCCAGTTGGGTCAGGAACGGGAATCCCTGGATGGTCACGTCCGGCTTACCGGACAGGCCCAGCGATGACTGGACCTGGCTGGCCATCTGGTTCTCGGTGATCGCCTTGGCGGCCCGGTCGCCGCCCACGAGCACCACGATGATCACGATCAGCGTGATGAGCGGCCATCTCCTGCGCCGCCGCCGCATCCTCGGAGGGGGTCCCTGGTAGCCCTGTGCCCCCTGGTAGCCCTGTGCCCCCTGGTAGCCCTGTGCCCCCTGGTAGCCCTGTGCCCCCTGGTAGCCCTGAGTCCCCGGGGATCCCTGGCCGACCGGATACCTCTGCGTCCCCTGAGGTCCCTGATAACCCTGGTCCCTAGGATAGTCCTGACCCTGCTGGTACCCCTGCCCTGCCGGGTGCCCCTGGTTGGTCGGGAACTGCTGTGTCGGCTGGGAGTCCTGGTATCCCGGATCCGCGGGAAGATCCTGTGTTCCCTGGGAGTCCTGGTTCCCCTGCTTCCTCTTGGGATCCTGCGGCTGCTGCCACCACTCGGGAACGGGCTGGGTCTGATCGGAACTCATGCCGTGCCCCCCAAGATTCCAGCCACGCTGACGTTATCCCCACGATACGTGCCTATCACTATCATTTCCCACCCTCTGAGGTGTCATTTAGTTACGGGGGATAACATTGAGTCACATGCAGCGTTCGGCATGGTGTGGCTCGGGTGCGGCTCGGGTTTCGGGCGCTCGTTTCAGACGCTCGGTTTCCATACGCGGTGGCGGACGTTCCAGTATCAGGGTGTCCGCCTCCCAATATGTCAAAACGCACGGTCAACCTGAATGGTTCTCCCGATTCCCGTTTACGTCCGGCGGCCCTACACTTTGTAAGCATGCCACCCGAGCGTTATGACTGGTCTGACCGTAGGCCGCCGCAGGCCAGTCCTTCCCCAGCCGGGCTCGCGCCAGCCGGGCTCGCCGAGGCCGCGCCACCGAAGGGTAGGACCCCCAGCGCATCTGCCCCACCCGATCTCGAGGTACGGACCAGGCGCTCAGTTCACCAGATGAAGGCCGGGACGGCCTACCGCATCGGCCGGGATCCGAAGTCGGACATCGTCATGACTGACTCACGCGTCTCGGGGCGGCCCGGCGTCTCCACCCGGCCGCGTGCGCCCGAGCCCGAGCCGGCCCTGCTGCCGAGCGTGGACCGCAGGCCCACGGCGCGGATGAAGCTGCCGGCCAAGGCCTTGCGGATCGGCCGCGACTCCGACAATGACGTGGTCCTTTCTGACCTGAACGTTTCACGGCACCACGCGGAATTGCGCAAATCACCCACCGGTAGCTACGAGATCGTCGATCTCGCCAGCCATAACGGCACCTTTGTCAACGGCCAGCAGGTTTCCTCCCAGCAACTGACCGAACAAGACCTCGTCAGCATCGGGAACTCCACGTTCCGGCTCTCCGGCGGCGAACTCAGGCAATTCGTCGACGAGGGCAATATCACCTTTACCGCCCAGGACCTGGTGGTAAAGGTCGGGGGCGGCAAGGTGCTGCTCGACCACGTGACGTTCCCGATCCCGGAGAAGTGCCTGCTGGGCGTCATCGGGCCGAGTGGCGCGGGTAAGTCCACGCTGCTGGGCGCGCTGACCGGGATGCGTCCCGCGGACACCGGCACGGTGCTCTATGACAACCGCGACCTGTACCAGAACTACAACGAGCTTCGCTACCGCATCGGCCTGGTCCCGCAGCAAAGCGTCCTGCACACCCAGTTGACCGCCCGCCGCGCGCTGCAGTACTCGGCCGAGCTCCGCTTCCCCGCCGACACCAAGGCCGCCGAGCGGGACGGCCGGGTCGACGAGGTGATGGGCGAGCTCGGTCTGACCAAGCACGCCAACACGCGCGCGGACCGCCTGTCCGGCGGCCAGCTCAAGCGGGTCAACGTCGCGCAGGAGCTACTGACCAAGCCGTCGCTGCTGTTCCTGGACGAGCCGACCTCGGGCCTGGATCCTGGCCTGGACAAGTCGGTCATGGAGCAGATGCGGGACCTGGCCCACGACGGCCGGACGGTCATCGTCGTCACGCACAGCGTCGACAACCTAGATACCTGTGACCGGCTACTCGTGCTCGTCCCCGGTGGGAGGATCGCTTTCTACGGCCCGCCCGACGAAGGACTCAGCTACTTCGGCCAGTCTCGCTGGGCCGAGGTGTTCCAGGACTTCGAACGCTACCCGGACCGGGACTGGGCCGCCCAGTTCGCCGCGTCGCCCGCCTACGCGCAGTACGTGCTCGGCCAGCGCCCCAAGCCGCCCGCCAAGGCCGTCGGCCCAGGGGAGCTGCCGGCCCTGCCTCCGCCGCAGCGGCGCGGCGCATTCCGGCAGATGGGCACGCTGACCCGCCGGTACGTGCGAGTGATCGCGTCGGACCGCGGCTACCTGACGTTCATGGCGCTGCTGCCCGTCATCCTCGGCGTGCTGATCCATTTCGTCGGGACGAGTCAAGGTCTGGCAGGTCCGCCGCACCAAAACCAAAGCGCGCAGGAAGTGCTGCTGATGCTAGTCATCTGCGCCTGCCTGGCCGGGGCCGCGAGCTCAGTCAGGGAGCTGGTCAAGGAACGCTCGATCTACATCCGAGAACGGGCGGCCGGGCTGTCGTCCGGTGCCTACCTGTCGTCCAAGCTGCTCGTGCTCGGCGTCATCGTCATCGTGCAGTCGTTCGTCCTGGTGCTGATCGGTCTGGCCGGGCGGCCGATGCCGCCGACGGGCGCCTTCCTGACCGGGGCCCCGCTGGTAGAGCTGCTGCTCGGCATCGCCGCGATCGCCCTGGCCTCGATGTGCCTGGGCCTGCTCGTGTCCGCCCTGGTGAGCACGTCGGAGAAGGCGATGCCGTTCCTGGTGCTGCTCACCATGGTCCAGGTCATCCTGTCCGGCGGCGTACTGTCACTGTCCGGGAAGGCGGGGCTGACCCAGCTCGCCTGGCTGGCCCCGGCCCGCTGGGGGTTCGGCGCGGTCGCGTCCACCGCGAACCTCACCCTTATCAACCCCATTCAGGGCAACTTCACCGACCCGATATGGGCGCACACGTCGTCGAACTGGCTGCGGGACATGGGCTTCACGATCGGGTTGGCGGTGATCTTCACGCTGCTTACCTGGATCCGGCTACGTCGTATCGGCCCGCGCCGGCGCAAGGGCTGATCAGGGCTAACGGAGCAGGACCTAACGGGACGGGTTCCGGCGGCACCAAGTCGCCGAGCAGCGCCCGCCGCAGCCCGGCCAGCATGGCCTCGCTGACCTCGAGGCCATAGGTCAGGAACCGGCCGAACGATCCGTACCTCCGGTCCGCCTCCTCGAACGCGGCGCCCAGGTAGGTGGCGCTCTGCTCGAGGATGGGCCGCAGCAGCTCGGGATCGGCCACGATCCCGGTCTTGACCAGGTCGAAGCGAAGCTTCTGGTAGCCCGTGCGGTGCAGGTCGTTGGACAGCAGGTAATCGCGGAGCACCAGTTCGCGCGGCACCCCGAGGGCGGTGAGCACGATGGCGGTCATCCACCCCGCGCGGTCCTTGCCCGCCGTGCAGTGGTAGAGCAGCGGCAGCCGCCCGGGCGCGCATATCAGCCGCAGTGCGGCCCCGAACGCCTCCCGCTGCCGGGCGTCCGTCACGAAGCCGCGGTTCATCGCGGCCATGGACGTGGCGGCACGCCCATCGCCGAGTTCGCGCCGCTGCCGCTCGTGGTCGCCGCTGGCGATGAGCTCGTAGACGGCGCCGAGGTCGCCGCCACTGACCGGCAGATGAGCGAATTCGACACCGTAGGGCAGCCGGTCGTCGCCGCCGAGCAGAACCTCGCCCGCGGTCCTGAAGTCGATGACCGTGCGCAGCCCGAGCCGGTCGAGGTGCTCGACATCGGCGCTGGTCAGCTGGCAGAGCGCATCGCCGCGGAACAGTCGGCCACGCGCTACTTCCAACCCGAGGACGCTGTGGTAACCGCCAATGTCCCGCACGTTCACCGCGCCGTCGAGGGCCACATGGCGCGACGGGGCTCGCTCTCCGGTCATCGGACCAGGCTCATACGCACCGCCTAACCTGCCCCCAACCACCATAAGAGTAACTCCCGCACGCCGCTTCACCAGCATCAATGCTGGCTATTTACGATCACGCGAGCCGACCGGTCCGCAGCGGGAGCAACTGGAGGCCCCATACTCTGGCAGGGTGACCGAACTCGACCTTCAGGCGCGGGACCTGCTGCGGCGGTTCCCGCTCATCGACGGGCACAACGACCTGCCGTGGGAGTTGCGCGAGCGGGCTCAGCAGGTCGGTGGCGACGTGAGCACGCTGAGCCTGGACCCGGGTGATCCCGCGGCGGTCGACCTGGCCGCACCGGTGTCCGGCACGCACACCGACCTGCCCCGGCTCGCGGCCGGCGGGGTGGGCGCGCAGTTCTGGTCGGTCTACGTGCCGGCCTCGCTGGCCGGGGACGGCGCGGTCGCCGCGGTGCTCGAGCAGATCGACGTGGTCCGCCGGATGATCGCGGCCTACCCCGAGGCGCTCGAACTCGCACTGACCGCGGACGACGTGGAGCGGATCTTCGCCTCCGGCCGGGTGGCCTCGCTGCTCGGCGCCGAAGGCGGCCACGCCATCGCGGGGTCGCTCGGCGTGCTGCGGATGCTGTACGCGCTCGGCGTCAGGTACCTGACGCTGACCCACAACGCCAACGTCGGCTGGGCCGATTCGGCCACCGACGAGCCGCAGGCCGGCGGGCTGACCGAGTTCGGCCGGGACGTCGTCCGCGAGATGCAGCGGGTTGGCATGCTCGTCGATTTGTCGCACGTGTCCCCGGACACGATGCGGGACGCGCTCGACGTGGCCGCGGCGCCGGTGATCTTCAGCCATTCCTCCGCTCTCGCGCTTTGCGACTACCCGCGCAACGTGCCCGACGACGTGCTGGCCCGGCTGGCCGGCAACGGCGGCGTCTGCATGGTGACGTTCGTGCCCGGCTTCGTCTCCCAGGAGTGCGCCGACTGGCTGGCCGGCCTCAAGGCCGAGGCGGCGCGCCGCGGCCTAGACCCGAGGAACTTCGGCCAGCTGTTCAGCATCAAGTCCGAGTGGGAGCGCGCCCATCCGCTGCCCCAGGCGACGCTGGCCCAGGTCGCCGACCACGTGGAGCACGTCCGCGAGGTCGCGGGCGTGGCGCACGTGGGCCTGGGTGGCGACTTCGACGGTACCCCCGACGTGACTGTCGGCCTGGAAGACGTCTCCGCCTACCCGGCCCTGTTCGCCGAACTGCTGGCCCGCGGCTGGTCCGAAGCCGACTGCGCCGCCCTGGCCGGCGGCAACGTCCTGCGCGTCCTGCGCGCCGCCGAGTCCCATTCGGGATCCACTAGCGGTCGGGCGCAGGCCTGACCCGGACGCCACTAAGCTCTGACCCAATGACCTCCGACACCCAATCGCCTCCGTCCACCGTGCTCCGCGCGGTCGGCGGCCTGCACCTACTGGCCTGGCCGGCTCTGGACGCCTCGGGCGCCGACGCCGCCGTCACCGCCCGTTCCGGCGGGGTGTCGTCCGGGCCTTACGCGACCCTGAACCTGAGCCTGAGCGTGGGCGACGACCCGGGATGCGTGCGCGAAAACCGGCGTCGGCTGGCGGCCGGCTTCGGCGCGAGCCCGGAGGACTTCGTGTTCGCCCGCCAGGTGCACGGCGCCGGGGTCCGCGTCGTCGGCGCGGCCGACCGGGGGAGTGGTGCGTTCTGTATGGACGACGCCATCGCCGACGCCGACGCGCTGATCACCGCGACGCCCGGCCTGGTGCTGGCGATCCTGACCGCGGACTGCGTGCCGATCGTGCTGCACGATCCGCATGTCCGCGTGCTCGCCTGCGTGCACGCGGGCTGGCGGGGCACGGTGGCCGGGGTGTCCGTCGCGGCGCTCGCCGCCATGCAGGCCCTCGGCTCCCGTCCGTCCGACGTCATCGCCGGGCTCGGCCCCGCCATCGCCGCGGCCCGCTACCAGGTCGGCCCCGACGTCCACCAGGCCGTCACCCGGGCCTTCGGCCCCGCCGCAGCCGCCTTCATCCGCCCGGATACGCCCCCCGGCGCGCGCCCGGACACGCCCCCCGGCGCGCGCCCCGACTCTGGCCCCGACCGCTGGCTCCTCGACCTGTGGGCCGCCAACCGGCACGCCCTGGTCGAAGCCGGCGTCCCCGACCCCCAGATCCACACGACAACTCTCCCCACCGGCCCCACCGGCCCCAACCTCTTCTTTAGCGACCGCTCCGCCCGTCCCTGTGGCCGCCTAGCCCTGGTCGCCCGCCTCCGCAACCCCAGCCAGAAACCAATGGATGTGACACTCTAATGACTCTTTCGGGTAGAGAGCCACATTCATTGGTGCGCGGACGCGTCTTCCGGTACCACTCATTCGCCGTTGACGCCGAGCGGGGGGTGCTGAGCTGCCGGTACGAGCTGGACGGGCGCGAGTTCACCGAGCGCGTGACGTTGCCGGCCGGCCCGCGCTGGCACACCGAGGCGGCCCGTGCGGCGGCGCGGCTGGTGTTCCTGCTCGCGGGCGTCTCGTACTACAAGACCGCGGCGCCGCCGGTCATCGACGTCGGCGAGACCGCGCTGACCGACGCGGAACACGCCTTCCTCCGCGAGTTCTACCTCCAGGGCCTAGGCGAGTTCGCCTACCGCAACGCCCTGGACCTGACCTCGCTGCGCCTGGAGGCCCGCAGTGCTAGTCCCGGGGGGACGACCCCCCCGGACCCCCCCGATCCTGGGGGGACCTATCCCCCCCGACCCCCCTTGGGGGGGATCCATCCCCCCAGACCTCCCTTGGGGGGGATCCATCCCCCCAGACCTCCCTTGAGCCCCCCCTGGCAACGGCGGGCGCTGGTGCCGTTCGGCGGCGGGATCGACTCGATCGTCACGGTGGAGCGGGTCCGCCGGCTCGCGGACGCGGCGCTGTTCGTGGTGAGCAGGCCCGCCGACCGGTTCGATGCGATCGAGCAGCCGGCCGCGGTGACCGGCCTGGAGGTGGTGCGGGCGGAACGGGAGATCGACCCGCAACTGCTGCGCTCCGCCGAACTCGGCTTCCTCAACGGGCACGTCCCGGTGACCGGGATCCTGTCCGCGATCGCGGTGCTGGCCGCGGTGCTCGAGGACCGGGACGCGGTGGTGATGTCCAACGAATGGTCGGCGTCCGTCCCGACGCTCGAATACCAAGGACGCCCGGTCAACCACCAGTTTTCCAAGAGCGAGCAGTTCGAGGCGGCCTTCCGGGACGTGCTGGCGCACCGCCCGGCGCCGCTACCGGAGTATTTCTCCTGGCTAAGGGACCGGACCGAGCTCTGGGTGGGGCAGGAGTTCGCGGCGCTCGAGGCGTATCACGGCTCGTTCCGGAGCTGCAACAAGGCTTTTTATACCGAACGGGCGCGACGGCTCGACCATTGGTGCGGGCAGTGCGACAAGTGCTGCTTCATCGACCTGATCCTCGCGCCGTTCCTGCCGGCCGAGGCGCTCCGGCAGATCTTCGCGGTGACCGGGGAGCCGCTCGACGATCCGCGGCTGACCGCCAAGTTCCGGTCGCTGCTCGGCGCGGGCGCCAAGCCGTTCGAGTGCGTCGGCGAGGTCACCGAGTGCCGCGCCGCGGTGCTGCTGGCCGCGCGGCGGGACGACCGGGCTAATCGGGGCGGCGCCGGCCTGCTGCACGAACTCGCGGCCGAGGTCGCCGGATGGCCGGACGCGCCGTCCGGCGCGGACGCCGCCGCCATGCTCCGGCCGGTGGGGCAGAACTTCATCCCGGCGGGGTACCGGTGAACGCGCCCAAGCTCTCCTGGTCCGACCTGGCCGGCGCCCGGGTCGGTGTCTGGGGCCTGGGCCGGGAAGGCCACGCCAACCTGCGCAAGCTGATGGCGCTGGGCGTGGAGCCGGTCCTGGTCGACGACCGGCCTCCCGCCGCAGTAGATGGCCCTCCAGTGCTGAGCCGTCCCGTGCTGGCCACCGGCGACGGCGGGCTCGCCGCCCTCGAGCGGTGCGACGTGGTGATCAAGACGCCCGGCCTGTCCCGGTACCGGCCGGAGGTGGCCCGGCTGACCGGGCTGGGGATCCCGGTGGTGGGCGGCCTGGGCCTGTGGCTGGCTGAGGCGGACCTGCGGCGCGTCCTCGTCGTGACCGGCACCAAGGGCAAGAGCACCACCTCGTCGGTCACCGGCCACCTGCTGGCCGGCCTGGGCTACCGGTGCATGCTCGGCGGGAACATCGGCGCCCCGCCGTACGATCCCGCCACCGACGGCGACTTCGACTACTGGGTCATCGAGGTGTCCAGCTACCAGGCCACCGACCTGCCGTGCTCGCCGCCCGTGGTCGCGGTCACCTCGCTGCACCCGGATCACCTCGACTGGCACGGGGGAGTGGAGCAGTACTACCGGGACAAGCTGTCCGCGTGCTCCCAGCCGGGCGCCGAGCTCACCGTGGCGAACGGCGACAGCGACCTGCTCAGGGAGCGCGCCGGGCTGCTCGGCCCGCGGGTCGAGTGGGTCCGCGAGGACGAAGAGCCCGGCGCGGACTGGATGGAGCCGCTCGGGCTGCCCGGTCGGCACAACCGCCGCAACGCGCTCATCGCCCGCCGCTGCCTGGCCGCGCTCGGCGTGCCGGGCGTCGGCGACGACGCCGGGCTGCGCGCGGCGGCGGCCGGCTACCGGCCGCTGCCGAGCCGGCTCACGCCGGTCGGCACGGTCGACGGCGTCACCTTCGTCGACGACAGCCTGTCCACCAACGTGCTGCCCACCCTGGCCGCGCTCGACGCCTTCCCCGGCCGCCGGATCGCGCTGATCGTCGGCGGCCAGGACCGGGGCATCGACTACGCGCCGCTGGCCGCCGCCGTCCTGGCCCACCCGGCGCCCACCTTTGTTTTGACCCTCCCCGACAACGGCCCTCGCATCCGCGCCCAACTTGAGGCAGCCCAGCTTGAGGCAGCCCAGCTTGAGGCAGCCCAGCTTGAGGCAGCCCAGCTTGAGGCAGCCCAGCTTGAGGCAGCCCAGCTTGAGGCAGCCGGCTTCGCGGGCGTGACGGACTGCCGCGACCTGGACGCCGCCGTGGCGGCGGGGTTCGGGTGGGCCAGGCCTGAGGGGGTGGTGCTGCTGTCGCCGGCCGCGCCCAGCTTCGGGCGGTACCGGGATTACCGCGACCGCGGCGAGGCCTTCGCCCGCGCCGTGCGCGCGCTCTCCTGACCGGTGGCCGGGCCCCTCTGTCCAGCGGCCCGGGCGGCTGTTCCTCACCTCCGGCGGCGGAGCGACCTGGCGCCAGGTCAGGTTTTGACCCCGGTCACCGCGCGCAACCCCCGCGGCAGCTCCGCGTCGCCGAACGCGGACCCCACTGTGGCCCGTACGCCGTGGTCGGCCAGCAGCGCCGGTATCCGGGACACCTCGACGAGCACGTTCTCGTGGCGCTCGCTGTCGCGGCGCCACCCGCCCTCGCCGTCAGGGACGAACGTGGTGATGTCACGGACGAACCGGTCTGGGGCTGGCGCGGAGAACTCGGTGATGACGGCCCAGTCCGGGCCTACTCGGCCGAGGTTTTCCGCGCCCTGGCGGATCTCGCCGTACTCCAGGTCGCAGATGTCGATCGCGAGCACCCCGCCGGGCCGCAGCGCGCGGGCCATGCTGGCCAGCGCCCGATTGACGGCCGCCGCGTCGGGCAGGTAGCTGATCACGTGACCTACCGAGACGATCGCGTCGGCGGCAGGCAGCGGATCGCCGGGCAGGGTGAGCGGCCGCAGGTCCGCGTCCCGGCCCAGCGTCATGCGGGCCATTCCCAGCATGGCCGGGGACGCGTCGGTGGCGATGACCCGCATGCCTGCGGCCAGCAGGTGGCGGGTCAGCGCCCCGCCGCCGCAGCCAACCTCGAGGACGAGCCCGTCCTTGACCGGCTGGAGGAGTTCCAGGATGCCCGGGGCGCAGCGGTCCGCGTGCCCCCGGTATCCCCGGTCGTGCACCAGCGCGAGGTCGTGCCGGTAGTGGTACATGCCCGTAGGCCTTTCAGTCGGTGACGATGATGCCCAGGTGGTGGGCGAGCAGCGGGGCCAGGGTGACCAGCTGGACGCTGTCGATGGTGGCGCCGCGCAGCGACTCGTACCCGGCGGTGATGCCGAGGGTGGCGCCGCGTAGGTCCACGTCGGTGCAGCTCACCTTCGTGAAGTCCGCGCGGGTCAGCGTGCAGCCGCCGAAGCTGACCCGCCGCAGCGTGGCACCGCCGAACTCCACGTCGCGCAGCAGGCAGTTCTCGAACGTCACGTCGGTGAGCGTGCCGCTGCGGAAGTTCACCGAGTCGAGCTTGCCGTCGCGGAACGTGACGCGGCGCATCGAGGCGGAGAAGGCCTGCACCCCGGCCAGCGCGCAGCCGGTCAGCGTGGTGTCCTGCCAGCCGGTTTCGGCCAGGTCACTGGCCACGAACCTGGTGTCCCGCAGCCGGGTGTCGGTGAACCGGGATTTCCTCAGCCGGCCGCCGTCGAAGGCGGCGTTGACGAACTCGCAGTCGAGGAAATGGCAGTGGCTAGCGGCGGTGTCCCCGAACGAGGCGTCGGCGAACAGAACGCCGTCGTACTCCTCGTCCGGCTCCAGGCCGCCCTCGTGCGGGGTGAGCTCACCGGCCATGGACCGACCCTACCGGCGCAGGTGCGTCAGGCTGCCAGTGCCCGGCGGTGACCCTCGACGGCTTCTTCGGCCGGCTATTGCAGGCCGTCGCCACGCAGCCCCATATGATCCTGCTGGACGAGCAAAAGGAAACCAGAAGGGAGCCGGCCGTGGCCGACGTCGAGGACTTCAACGGGAAGGTCATCGAGGAGTTCCGGGCGAACGGCGGGAAGGTGGGCGGCTGGTTCGAGGGCCAGACCCTCCTGCTGCTGCACCACATCGGAGCCAAGAGCGGCACCGAACGGGTGAATCCGCTGGTCTACCAGCAGGTCGGTGACAGCCTCGCGATCTTCGGCGCGGCGGCGGGCGCCCCGCGTCACCCGGACTGGTACTACAACCTGGTCGCGCACCCCGACGCCACGGTCGAGGTGGGCACCGACACGATCAACGTCCGGGCCCGGGTGGCGGACCCGGACCAGCGGGACCCCATCTATGCCAGGCAGAAGGAAATCGCCTCGAATTTCGCAGACTACGAGAAGAGCGCCGCGCCGCGCGTGATTCCCGTCATCCTGCTCGACCCGGTGGCGTAACCGCCGGACGACCCGCATCTTCGACGACCCGCCAGACGTGGTCCCGTACCCGGAAGAAGCGTCGCTGCGCATCTGGGACCAGCACCGCTTCGGCATACTCGACCTGAGCCCCGGCGTCGGCGTGAACGATATCCTCGTGGCCTAGCCCCGAGGGAAGGGTCCGAGAGTGCCGATTTACGCGCTGGGTGAGTACGAGCCGGACATCCACGAGACCGCCTTTGTCCACCCCGATGCCGTCGTCATCGGCCGGGTCCGGATCGGCCCAGAGGCGTCCGTGTGGCCCTGCGCCGTGCTGCGCGGCGACCACGGCCGGATCGAGGTCGGAGCGCGGACGTCGGTGCAGGACGGAACCGTGGTGCACTGCACGCACGACTGGCCCACGCTGATCGGAGCCGAGTGCGTGGTCGGGCACAACGCGCACCTGGAGGGCTGCGTGGTGGGGGACCGGTGCCTGATCGGCTCGGGCTCGATCACCTTGAACCGCGCCACGGTGGGGGCCGGCGCGATCGTGGCGGCGGCGTGCCTGGTCCCCGAGGGCTTCCAGGTGCCGCCGGGCGCCCTGGTGGCCGGCGTGCCCGCGAAGATCAAGAAGACCTGGGTGCCCGCGGACTGGGTCGGGGGCGCGGTGAAGACTTACATCGAGTCCGGCCGGGCCCACCGGGCCGGGCTGCGGCGCCTGGACCGGTAGCCGCCCGTGATCGACGGCATGGTGGTAGTGGACGCCCACGTGCACGTGCCCCGGCTGAGCACGGTGACGTCGGCGTGGATGCAGTGGGCGGCCGATTTCGGTAAGGACTCCGGCTGGCGCGGCGTGTTCGGCCCCGACGGTGATCCGGTCCCGGCCCGGCTCGACGCCCTGCTGGAGGCCGAAGGCGTCGACGTCGCCCTGCTGTTCGCCGAGTACAGCCCGCTGGCGACCGGCATCCAGCCGGTGGAAGACCTGCTGCCGCTGATCGCGTACAACCCCCGGCGGTTCCGCCTGGTGGCCAACGTGAACCCGGCCGTGCACGCCCAGCCCGCCGCCGAAGCGGCCCGCCAGCTCGACCTCGGCGCCGTCGCGGTCAAGCTGCACCCGGTGCACGGCGCCTTCCGCCCCGACGCCGAGGACCTGTACCCGGTCTACGGCCTGTGCGCCGAGCGCGGCGTGCCGGTGATCGTGCACTCCGGCGGGAGCATCTTCCCCGGCTCGCAGCCCGAAGCGGGCAACCCGACGCTGATGAGCCAGGTCGTCGCCGACTTCCCGGGCGTTATGTTCGTGCTGGCCCACGGCGGTCGCGGGGCGTGGTACGCTGACGCCGCCCGGATGGCGCTGGCCTGCGGCAACGTCTGGCTCGACCTGGCCGGCCTGCCACCCAAGCGGCTGCCGGACTACTACGCCGCCTTCGACCTGACCGAGCTGGCCACCAAGTGGATCTTCGGCACCGACTGGCCCGGCGTTCCCGGCGTGGCCGGGAACGTACGCGCGCTGGCGGCCCTCGGCCTCCCCGACGACGTCCTGGCCGGGGTGCTCAGCGGCAACGCGGCCCACATTTATCTGGGGGCCTAGCTGAGTCGGCTGCGAGCCTAGCTGAGCGGCTGCGAGCCTAGCTGAGCAGGCTCGGCGCCTCCGGCAGGCTCCCGGCCTCGTGGCCAGAGCCAGCGGAGCCGTCGGCCTCACCCGGCCCGTCCGAGCCTGCCGGGCCGTCCGGGCCCGCCACGCCGTCCAGGCCAGCCGCGCCGTCCGGGCCAGCCGCGCCGCACGCGCCGTCCGCGCCGCCCGCGGCGAGCAGTCGCTGCAGCAGCACCACCTCGCTGCGGTCCAGATCGGTGCTGACCAGCAGCCTGCGGATCCGTTCGGCGGCCAGCGCCAGCGACCGCTGCGCGGCCCGCAACTGCTCCCGCAGCCTGACGTTCTCCTCGGCCAGCTTGCCGTGCTTGGTCCACGCCGTGGCCAGCTCATACTCAAGGCCGCTGACCGTCTCCTGCAGTGCCAGTCGATCCGGGGCCAGTCGATCCGGGGCCAGTCGATCCGCGGCCAGTCGATCCGCGGCCGAACGGTCCAGGTGGCTCGCCTCCGGCTCGGTCTCGGCCAGCCGCCTGACGACCTGGACCAGCAGGCGGCGGGCCAGTTCGTCGTAATCGAAGCCTGCCGCCCCGATGCCGCTCCCGAGCTCACCACCGACCCCGCCGGACCCGCCGACCCCGCCGGACCCAGCAGCCACGCTGACCCCAGCCGCCATCGCAACCTCAGGCATCCCGGAGGCCCGGGCCGCCCCGACCGGTCCGATAGCGTGCGCGGACCCCAGGCTGATCCGGTACGTCCGCTTACCCCGGACATCACGCTCGATCAGCCCCGAACGTTCCATACCGGACAGCAGCTGGGCGAACGCCACGCTGGATCCCGGGTAGCCAACCGCGGCAGCCAGCTGCGTGCTGGCCATCCCGTTGGCGTCGTATAGCTCGCTGACTCCTGTCAGGTACGCGATGATGTGCTCACGCGTCCCCACGGCCCGTTTTCTGGCGGTTCTCTTTCCAACCCCCACGTCAGCACCCTTTCCCCAAGCATGACAATCACGCCTGCCGACGACCTCATGATAGTACGGATGCCCTGTAGCAGCAGGGATAGCGATTACCCGGTATCCCTTCGCGCAGATAACAGTTGGGTGCCAATCACGTTGCGTGGGCTGCTATGAGGTTCAGGTGAGCGGCGCGGCGGCAGTAGTAAGGCCGGACGGCTAACGTACGATAAAGGGCAGTCGCCGCACCTGCGTCACGCTGCCGCGCCGAAACTAGCCGTCAGTTGTGCACGTTGTCCTTGGTAACCGCACACTTCGCCCCTAGTGAGACAGCACGTGGACCTGGATGTGGACTATGCGACTACATTGCTGGCCGCCGTGCTGCTCGGCTGCGGTTTCGTCCTTCAGCAGTACGCCGCCAGCAGCGAACCCGAGTCCCGCTTCCTGCGTTTGCGCATCCTGACCGACCTGCTGCGCAAGCCCAGGTGGCTGATCGGCATCGCGTGCATGGTGGCCGGGCAACTGCTCGCGGCCTGGTCGATCGGCCACGCCGCGCTGACGCTGGTGGAACCCTTGCTGACCACCTACCTGCTGTTCGCGCTGATCCTGGCCGTCCCGTTGTCCAAGCAGCCGGTCCGGTGGACCGAGGTGACCGGCGCGCTGATCTTGTGCGCGGGCGTGACCCTGCTGTCGGTGTCCTGGTCGACCAAGCCCATCGGGCTGTCGTTCGGCTCGTTCTCGCACTGGCCCGCGGCCGCGATCATCGCCGGCATCGCGTTCGTCGCGGTGCAAGTCGGGCTGAGGCTGGGCGGCCCGGCGCGCGCCACCCTCACCGGCCTGGCGGCGGGCCTGGTCTTCGGCATCCAGGACGCGCTGACCCGTCAGACGCTGGAGGTCCTGCAGGGCGGCTCGGTCACCGTGCTGCTCACCACCTGGCCGCCTTACTGCCTGCTCGCCACCGGGATCGTCGGCCTGTGGCTGATGCAGAGCGCGTTCAGCGCCGGCCCGCTGCACTCCTCGCTGCCCGCCATCGCGGCCGGCGAGCCGGTCGCGGGCATCGCGCTCGGCATCGTGGTGTTCGGCGACCGGATCCAGATCTCGCCGGGGGAACTCGCGATCGAGGCCGGCGGCATCGCCGCGCTGATCGTCGGCGTGGTGGCGGTCGCGCGCTCGTCCGCCTTCAGCGGGCTACGCAAGATACCCCACGTCATCACGCCCCACGCCACGCCGGCGGAAGGCTCCGCGCGCAGCCCGGGCCACCCCGCCCACCGCCGGGACGAGCTTAACGGCTTGCGCCAGGACCCCGAGCTAGACGAGACCGGCCCGCTGGAGGTGTCCCGTCACCGCCGCCGGGCGCACCGGCGCCCGTTTCACGGTCCCGCGTCCGGCGAGGAAGGCGGCTGAGCCCGCAATTCGGCCAGCGCGCCCGATCGCGGCCGTCCCCCCGCCCAGGAACCCGACCGGGCCGAGCCCCGGTTGAGCATCTTGTCCAGCGCCACGCTCATGCTCCCCTCGGTGGCCACCATCCGCCGGACGATCACGATCATCGCCGGCACGGCCCAGAAGTCCCCGCAGACCCACAAGATGGCCGCGCCGATCTGCTGGTCCGCGAACGGCGGCAGGGTGACGCCGGGGATGTGGTCGTAGACCGGATACACCGACCGAGTGACGAAGATGCTCAGCGTCATCGCCATGCCGATCATGACGACGTTGGTGCCGAGCAGCGCGGCCGCCTGACTGAGCAGCGGCATCCGCTGGCGGAACGGCGGCGACGGGATGAACTGCAGCCAGAACAGCACCCCGGCGGCGAAGAAGCTGCCCTGCATCAGCCAGACGTGCACGGCCCGGTTCGTCTCGGCCAGGTCCAAAGGTCCGGGCAGGTGCCAGAAGATCATCACGGCGTTGAACAGGCCCACCGAGACCCAGGGCCGCACCAGCAGCCCGCCGACCGCGCGCAGCGGCCGCGACCAGCCGCCGGCCAGCACGCCGCTGGTCACGCCCTGCCCGGTGTGGCCGGGCAGGCCGGCGAGCAGCGGCTGCCACGGCGCGCCCGCCACGATCAGCGACGGCGCGGCGAACATCAGCAGCAGGTGCTGGATCATGTGCACGAAGAAGTAGTCGTAGGCCCAGTAGTCGACCGAGGACTCCACCGCGATCAGCAGTACCACGAGCCCGGCGTAGAACCACAGCGATCTCAGCCGCCGCTCGCGGGTGCGTTCCGGCCACGACCGCGCCAGCCGCCGCAGCCCGACCTCATGCCACCCGGCGACGACTAGGGCCAGGATGAGGAAGGGGTCGATGGACCAGTGGTCCACCAGATAGCTCACGGCGCCCCCTAGCCCGACGAGCCGTATTCGATCGGCACGGTGATCAGCTGGACCTTCGCCCAGGCCGACCGGGCGAGCCGCCAGACGGTGAGCTTGGACCCGGAGACGGCCAGCGCGTCGTACGCGCCGCCGGTTCCCTGCGCGAGCGTCGCGGTGCCCGGCGGCGCGGGTGGCAGTGCCTGCCACGATCCGCCGGCGCCGCCGATGGTCTCCGCGCGCCCGTCACCGAGCAGGAGCCACGCGCTCCCCCCGGCGCCGAAGCCCAGCGCCCGTACGGTGCCCGCCGCGAGCGGATCAGATACGGTCCAGCGCGTCCCGTTCCACCACGCGGCGCGCACGCTGGTCCCGGCGGCCAACAGCGCCATGTTGCCGTCCGCGGCCCCGGCCAGCCCGAGCACCTGCACCGGGCCCTTCTCGGCCAGCGCCAGTCCCGCCGACCGCCAGGTTCCGCCGATGTCGGTGAACACCCCGGCCACACCCGGCCGCGCGCAGCTTCCTGCCACCATCGGGTTATTACCGGGGCCGAACGAGACTGCGTTCACGCCCACCAGCTCGCAGGAGCGACCGGGGGCGGACGCCGCCAGCGCGTTGCGCGTGGTCAGCGGCGTCCACTGCCCGGCGGCTGCGGCGCTCGCCGTCGGCGCCGTGCTTATCGTGCCGTCCTGCAGCACTGCCAGGCTGCGCCCCGACGGGCCGATCGCGAGGGCACCGGGGGTATCAGCCAGCCCGGCGTCGAGCAGACCGGGCGTCCAGTTCTTCCCGGTGTCGGTGCTCGTTGCCAGCGGCGAGTAGGTCAGGTTCTGGCTCGGGCGGAAGCCGACGACCAGGGACGTGCTCGCCCCTGCCGCGACCAGCCCGCCGTTGTCGGCCACGCCCTCGGGGGTAACCAGCGACCAGCGGCTGGCGCCCGCGGGCCGCACGAAGAGCTGCCAGAAGTTGTTGTGCGAGGCGGCCGAGCCGCCCATGACGGCGATGGCCCAGGTGCCCTGCGCGGTGACCAGTGAGGTGCTGAGCGGCGCGGTCACCGCCGGCGGGCTGGTGGTGCTGGTCACCCCGGCCTGCTGCGACCCGCAGCCGGCTATCAGGCCCGCGCAGGTTACGGCCAGGACGACCCAGATCCCCCGGATCGCCCGGGCCAGTCCGCGGATCACGAGCGGCCCAGCGCTTGCCGGGCGTACTGGCTGAGCAGCACGGAGAACGACGACCTAGTGCTGGTGGTGGCCGGCCCGGGGTCGGTGCTCAGCTCCTGGCGGATGACGCCGGATGGGTCGATGACGACGGCCAGCTCGTTGTGCGCGGTCATCGCGCCCGCGGGCAGGTTCTCCGCGGTAATCCCGTAGTGCTGCCAGACCGTGCTCAGCTGGCTGAGCGAGCCCGTCAGGTACAGCCAGTTCGGTACCGTGGCCATCCCTTCCTGCCGGTCGAACGCCCGGGTGAAGATGGTGGACCGGTAGGTCGGGTTGGCCACGATGGCGACTAGTTCGACGTTCTTGTCCTGCCCGCCGAGCACCTGCCCGGTCTGTTTGAACTCCTGCGCGATGATCGGGCAGTCGGTGGTGCACACCGGGTCGAGGAAGGTCATCAGCACGACCTTGCCGCGCAGGCTCGCCAGCGAGACCGTCTGGCCGTTCTGGTCGGTGAGCGAGAAGCCGGGCGCCGGAAGGTTCAGGGTGGTGCTGTTGCCCGCGATGGCCAGGGCCAGGATCGGGTCCGCGTTCCGGTTCGCCGCCGCCGAGGCCATCGGCGCCGCCCCGATCACGATGACCACCAGTGCCGCGACCGCCGCGACCGACCGGACCCTGGCCGTCGCCAGCGCGGTCCCCAGCGCCCGAGGCCGCAGCCGCCGCCTCCACCCAAGCGTCCCACTGTCCCCGGGCGTCCCGCCGCTCCCGGGTGAACCGCCGCTTCCAGCCTGGCCGATGTCCGCCGCCGCGGCGGCCACTCCCGCCGCCTCTTCCGGCACCGCCGCCTCTTGGGGCACCGTGGCCTCTTGCGGCGCGGGCGCCAGCGCAAGGTAGCCGGCCGAGAACAGCAGCGCCATCGGGATCATGCTGTTCGGGTCCGTCCCGAGACCGCCCAGGAAGCCGAGGTCCTGAACCAGCACCCAGTCGGCCAGGCAGAACGCGATCCCGAACCACACCGCATACCTGACCAGCGCGGGCCGCCCGGTCAGGAAGATCGCGCCCATCGCGGCCAGCACGATCACCACGACCAGGTTGACCGCGAAGCCGTTACTGGCGGCGAACGAGCCGAAGTCGGCCAGCAGGGCGGACAGGAAGTGCGGCTGCGGGGTGCCCGACATCGACTGAACCATCCCGGAAAGGGTTCCCGGCTTGCCGTCTATCGTGCCTTGCCAGAAACCGCGGCCGGGCCAGGCCTGGAGCAGCGCCATCCCGAGGAAGAAGAGCCCCACGCCCGCCAGCAGCAGCCGCCCAAGCCGCGGGCTGTGCCAGGCGCCTTCCGGCAGCGCGATGAGCGCCCCCGCGACCACGTAGATGAGGACGGCGCCGGGCGCCCCGGTCAGCCAGCTCAGGCCCGGCGCGAAAATCCCGCCGAACGACTCCCCGAACGCCCAGACGGTCAGGCCCCAGACGACGCTGGCCGCCCCGGCGAGCCTGGACCAGGACCCGCGTGACGCGACGATGAGCCAGGCGCCGATGCCGACCTGGATCCAGACGCTGGCCGCGCCGGCCTGGATGGGGTGATAGGACCAGGCGGTGCCGCCCCAGTTGACCAGGCGCTGCACCCACGCCGGCGACGCCGCCGCGATCGGCTCGATGACCTGGGAGGCCAACCCGCCGGCCATCTTCGGTTGCGCCTGCAGGATCCCGTCGAAGATCCACAGCACCCCGAACCCGATGCGCAGCAGCCGCCGTCCCCGGGCTTCCGCCGTTCCGCCCTCAGCGTTCAGAGCCTCGCCCTTCCCGGCCGGCGGGGCGACCCGCCAGGTACGAGCCGTCGCCCAGATGAGCCAGAGGAACACGATCGCGATGAGGGCGATCGCGCCCTGGTGGAATAGCGCAGACCTGAACGCGGCGACCAGCGTCGGGTCGGCCGGGTTCAGGCCTGAGTTCATGCCGGGCACGAATCCGGCTCCTCTCTACCTGCCTCGATTTGCGCGTGCGGCCAGGTCTGGTACGCCTATAGGGTAGTGCGCGCGGGCGCGGTGGGCGCTAGCCGGGCGGCAACATGAGCACAATGTAATGCCCTGGTCAGCCGGTTACACCGTCTCGGCTGGCTGCCAGCGGGTGCCTTCCGGCGTGTCGCTGACGTCGAGCCCGGTGGCGGCCAGCGCTTCCCTGATGGCGTCGGCGGCAGCGTAGTTGCCCTCGCCCCGCAGGGCGGTCCGCAGCACCAGGAGCGGTTCAACCGCCGGCCCCAGCCGGTCCCTGGGGTCGGCCAGCCCGTCCCGGGCCGCCCGCCCGAGCCGGCCGATGAGGCTGCGCAGCAGCGCGCGCGCCTGCTCGGTCCCTTGGTCCTCGTCGGTGTCGGCTTCCCATTGCGTGATCGCGGTCTCCAGTTCCAGGATCACCCCCACCATCGCGTCGGCGTCCCGCGCCGCCGCGGCCGCCCCGAACTTCCGCTCGGCCGCCGCCATGACCTCAGGCAGCGGCAGTGCCGACCACTGGGCCGGCTCGTCCGCGTTCTCGTTCGCCGTGCACCCGTCGCCGCCTCGGCCCGCGTCCCCGCGGGCCAGGCCGCAGCCCTCATCCCCGGCGCTCTCCCTCGCGCGGCGGATGCCCCGGACCAGGTCGCGCAGGTCCGCCACGGACAGCCGGGTGCCAGACGGCAGGACGACGCTGTCTCCGGACCGCCGGACAGTCATGCCTCCCCGGCCGCGGATCTCGATGTCCTCGGCTCGCAGGTCGATCAGCACCGCGGTGTGCTCGTCCACGCCCAGCACGGCGGCGTCGGCTGGCAGTTCGCGCTCCATCACCGCCAGCCTCCGCTCGCCGAGGTAGCAGTGCCTGGTGTCGTAGCGGCCGCCCTCGGCGTTGTCGTAGTGGGGGATGACCGCGACGTTCAGGCCGAGCGTCCCGAGCAGGTCGAGCCCGGGCAGCCAGCAGGGCGCGCCGCCCGCCTTGTAGATCTCGTAAACCGGCACGATGAACTGTCCCACGGTGGTGGCGGCCGCCGAGGCCAGCACGGTCATCCCGTGGCCGGCCAGGACGCGGTCCCGCAGCCCGGCCGCGACCGGCCCGGCCCGCCAGTGCGCGAGCGCATAGGACGGGCTCCCCGGCCCGGCGAACACCCAGTCCGCGGTCCTGATGTCAGCCGCCTGCCGTGCTTCATCCTCCTCGTCCTCGCCGCTAAGCGGCGGCGCCATCCCGGGATCCGCGTGCGCGCTGGTGCCTGCCGCGATGCGCACCCGCAGGCCGACGCTGTCCGCGAAGTAGCGCTGCGCGCGGGCCGAGACGTCGGCGGCGTTCTCCTGGAACGCGTAGGGAGTCGCGAGCACTATCGCCTGCGGATGGTTCAGTCCAAGCCGCGACACGAGGTCCCGGTGCATCGTGACCATCGTCGGGCTGGTCTCGCCGGACCCGATGATCGCCAGCATGCGGAACCGGCTTGGCTGACGGGCCTGCTCGGTGACCTGCAATCTATGGCGCGACGGTTGCGTCTCGGCCAGACTTCCGCGCGAGCCGGAACGTCCACGGCACGCCGGGCTTCAGGCCCCAGACCGCGGCGGCGATCACGGTCAGCACGAACAGCGCGAACGTGATGACGTGCACGCTGGTGCAGTACAGGCAGATGCTCCCGATGATGAACAGCTCGGCGTAGATCAGGTAGAGCACCAAGCCGATGGCGACCACTAGCGACGCTATCCGGAGCAGGTGGATCTCGCGCCTGGGCGCCTGCCACGCCCACGGGCTCATGATCGCCGCCGCGAACAGGAAGAAGGCCAGCCCCAGTACCGCCACCGGGATCCCGAACACGTACGACTGCGGGCTGGTCGTCACCTTGGTGCAGTTCACCAGCCCCGATTCCGAACACCCGGCCAGCGCCGACTCGGTGAAGTGCGCGATCGTCAGGTAGATCGACACACCCAGCCCGGCCAGGGCCAGCGCGAAGGTCGTGAGCTGCAGCCACGGGGCGGGCCCGCCCCGGGCGGCATCGTCCTGGGTGGCCAGCGCCTGCGCCTGAGCCCGCGTCCCGCGCCCGGAACCGTTCCGCCCGGCTGCGGTTCGCACCTGGCCGTTCCCTGTCGCGCCGCCGTTACGGGGGGCGCTCCCGGTCTTGACGGCGGTGCCTCCCCTGGTCGCGCCTCCCCTGGTCGCGCCTCCCCTGGTCGCGCTGGCCTGGGCGCCGGCTCGCGCGTTCCGGGCGCGGCTTGACTTCGACGCTGTCATCTGAGCTTCGCCTCCGGTGATGTCACGGCTGCTGCTGTGCGCGCGGTCCCTGGATGCTCAATACGACCGACACCTGACGCCAGATTGTACCGTGCGAGCCTCCGCTCGCCACCTTAGAGCGAGCTCAGGATTAGATCTGGCTTTCCAGGGACTTGACGGTCGCGGTGCAGGCGCTGGCGGGCTGGTTGCCGGTCAGCTGGCAGATCGCGGCCGTGATGTAGTTCGCCGTGCCGTCGACGGCCTTGGCGACCGCGCTGTTCGGGTTGCTCAGATCCGACGCGATCGTGGCCCAGCTGAGCCCGGCGAGCACCTGCGGGCTGTAGCTGACCCCGGAGATCAGGTACTTGTTGCCGAAGTCCACGAACGGGATAGCCCCGCCCGAACTCGAGTCGTACTTGGCTATCAGCGCCTGCTGGGCCTTGGTGGGCGTCTGCAGGGTGGTGTAGGTCCCGGTCGAGGGGTCCGGGATGTTGGTCGTCTCCTCGACCGAGGAGAACGTCAGGTACTGGCTGGTGTACTTGGCGTTGACAAACGTCCAGGTCGGCGTGTTGGGATAGGGCTCGGCCTGGCCGGCCCCGTTGGCGGCGGCGGAGTGCACAGTGGCGAGCCCGGAGAACGTGCCGAACCGGCTCAGCGCCACGATCATCGCCCAGCGCTCGGCCGCGCAGTACGGGCAGTACTCGGCACCTACGTACAGCACCTCGGGCTTGCCGTTGGCGGTCAGGGCCGCGCCGCTGATAGTGGTCGGCTTGGCCGTGACCGAGCCGCCGCCGTCCCCGACCGAGTCGAGCGCGCTGGCCGGCACGCTGGTGACGTTGGACACCACGCTGGCCAGGGCCGCGCCGGTCGGGCCGTTCGGCGAGTTGTCCGCGGCCGGCTTGGTGTTCAGCTTGATCACGACGAAGGCCACCACGATCGCCAGCACCACGACGACGCTGCCCGACGCGATGAGAATCCGGCGACGCTGCTCGGCGCGGCGGGCGGCCGCGCGCTGTGCGGCGATTTTCTCCCTGCGGCTGGTGTCGACCTTTGTTCTGCTTGCCTTGCCCATGCTCGCTTCGTCCAACCCTTGCGTCAGCCAGTCGGCGGTCAGGCCGCATATCCGCTGGTTTCCGTGCCTGCGCCGACGCGCAGGAGTATTCCGTCGTCTCGGGTACCGGGGTCCATGTTAGGCGCTAAACCTTACCGTCGCGCCCACGCTTGCTGAGTAGTTCCTGTCCATCGGCTAGCGGGCCGACGCCGCACGGGGTGCCGGGTACGGAGAGTACCTGGTGCGGTATACAGCGGAAGGCGATGGCCGGGTCGGCGAGCGCGGTGGCTGGGGTGGCTCACGTCCCGTTTCGGGTGTCCCGTTCGCCCGAGGCTCAGGGGCAAAGGGCAGTTAGTGACGTATTGGCCAAGATAGCCTGACGATTCAATAAAGGCCGCTCAGTGGATCATGAGAGCCAGATACGGCTGGACCATAGCCGTCCTCTCGGGTCGGCACCGAGGGTGCCGGCCCTCACGGCAGGTAGTGAGGGGGGTGCCGTGAGGGCCGGCGGCTCCGGGTCACGTGTGACCCGGAGGCTTCAGCGGACCGCTTGCGCGGCCGACGTGATTGCGGTGGCGTCCATCAGGCCTCAGAAGTCCCAGCAGCCCGGACTGTAACAAATATCCCGGCCTGCGCCGCCATCCCCTAGCCTCCCCTGTACCGTTGAGCATCTGCCCCGCCCGACCTGCGGAAGCTGGAAGTGAGAACCGCGGCGCAGGCGCCCGCGTGGCGCGACCAACTATTAATTGGCCGTCTCTATACGATCTAGATTTTTTCTGGATGACTAGAGCAAATCACTGTAACCTCAATAAGAGGCTCCAGCCCGGGTGGGGGCGGACCTTCGGGTCTTTGGGGTGTTGGCGAGCGGAAGGTCGGCGAGGCCGTGGTGTTGCGCGTCGGCGTGCTTGGTCCCGTGACGGCCTGGTATGGAGACCAGGAACTGCCTGTGGGGCAGCCTAGACAGCAAGCTGTGCTCGGCATCCTGGCGATGCGGGCTAACCGGGTCATATCCCGGGGCGAGCTGGTCGATGCGGTCTGGGGACAGGATCCCCCGGCCAGTGCCGAGGGCGGCATCTACACCTACGTGGCGGGCCTGCGCCGGGTCATCGAACCCAACCGGTCACTGCGCGGGCCGGGCCGGGTCCTGGTCTCGTCCGGGGCCGGCTACGTGCTTCACCTAGTGCCCGGCCAGCCGGACGCGGTGGCCTTCGAGCAGGACCTCGGCCGGGCCCGCCAGCTGCGCAAGGCCGGTGACCTGACCGGCGCGGCGGTCGCCCTCAATTCGGCGCTCTCGCTGTGGCGAGGCATCGCGTTCGCCGGGGTGCCCGGGCCGTTCGCGGAGACGGAGCGGGTGCGGCTCGGCGAGCTGCGCTCCGCGGCCGCGGAAGAGCGGGCCGACGTCCTGCTGTCGCTCGGCCGCCACGAGGAGGTCGTGCCCGACCTGACGGCCATGGTGGCGGATCATCCGCTGCGGGAGCGGATGCGCGGGCTGCTGATGATCGCGCTGTACCGCTGCGGACGGCACGCCGAGGCGCTGCGGGTGTTCGCCGAGGGCCGGCGGATGCTCGCCGACGAGCTCGGCATCGATCCGGGCAGTGACCTGTCCCGCATCCACCAGCAGGTGCTGACCGCCGATCCCGCCCTGGCCGTCCCGGACGGCCCGGCCCTGGTGGCCCTCGACGGCGACGCGACCGGGACCGGTTCCGCGCTCGGCGACGGCCGTCGGCCCCAGGCCGGGGGCACCCTCACGCCGGTGCCGGCCCAGCTGCCGCTCGACGCGCCGGGCTTTTCCGGCCGTCACGAAGAGCTCGCCATGCTGCAGGCGATGCTGCCGGCCAAATCCGCCCGGTCCAGCGACGCCGGCCCCGGCGAGGCCAGCCCCGGCGAGGCCGGCCCCGGCGAGGCCAGCACCGACCAGACCGTGCCGATCGTGGTCATCTCGGGCACGGCGGGAACCGGGAAGACCGCCCTCGCGGTCCGGTTCGGCCGTCAGGTCGCCAAGCGCTTCCCCAGCGGCCAGCTGTACGTCAACCTGCGCGGGCTCGATCCGGCCACCCCGCCGATGGAGCCGGCCGAGGCGCTGCGGTTCTTCCTCGACTCGCTGGGCGTGCCGCCGTACCGGATGCCGGCCGACATCGAGGGCCGGTCCGCCTTGTTCCGTAGCCTGCTCGACGGCAAGCGGATGCTGATCGTCTTGGACAACGCCCGCAACGTGGCCCAGGTGCGCCCGCTGCTGCCCGGCTCGCCGGGCTCCCTGGTGGTGGTGACCAGCCGGAACGAGATGACCGGGCTGGTGGCCGCCGAGGGGGCGGTGCCGCTCACGCTCGACGTGCTCAGCTACGACGAGGCGCGCGAGATGCTCGTCCGCCGGCTCGGCCAGGACCGGGCCGCGGCCGAGCCCGAGGCGGCCGACGAGATCATCTACTCCTGCGCCCGCCTCCCGCTGGCCCTGGGCATCGCGGTCGGCCGCGCGGCCAGCCGGCCCAAGCGGCCGCTGACCGCGCTGGCCGCCGAACTGCGCGACGCCAGGGGCAGGCTGGACGCGCTTGAGGCCGGGGACGCGGTCACCAACGTGCGGGCCGTGCTCTCCTGGTCCTATGACCAGCTGCATGAGCCCGCGGCCCGGATGTTCCGGCTGCTCGGCGTGCACCCGGGTCCGGACATCTCGCTGTCGGCGGCGGCCAGCCTGGCCGGGATGGCCCGCGCCGACGCCGGCGCCGCGCTGCGCGAACTGAGCCGGACCCACATGGTCGCCGAATACCTCCCCGCCAGGTTCACGTTCCACGGACTGCTCCGCGCGTACGCCGCCGACCAGGCCGAGCGGAACGACCCGGAACCGGAGCGCCGGGCCGCCGTGCACCGGGTGCTCGACCATTACCTGCACACGGCGATGGCGGCCTCGCACCGGTTCAGCCCGTTCCGGTCCCCGCTGCAGCTGGCCAGCCCGCAACCGGGCGTGCTGCCCGCCGACGTGGCCGACAAGGACCAGGCGATGGCCTGGTTCGACGCCGAGGTCCCGGTCCTGCTCGCGCTGATCGCGTTTGCCGGCGCCAACGGCTTCGACACCCACGCCTGGCAGATCCCCTGGACGCTCGGCCCGTTCTTCAACCGGCGCGGCCGGTGGCAGGACTACATCGCCACCCAGCAGACCGCGCTGGCCGCGGCCCAGCGGCTGGGCGACACGCTCGCCCTGGCCCACGCGCACCACCTGCTCGGCCATGTCCAGTCGCAGGTAGGCGCCTACGACGCGGCCGACCCGAACTTCCGCCGGGCGCTCGATGAGTTCCGCGCACTCGGCGACCGGCCCAACGAGGCCGTGGTGCTCAACGGCCTGGCCGGCATGCTGGAGAAGCAGGAACGCTACCCCGAGGCGCTGGCCGTCGCGCTGGACGCGCTGCGGATGCTCAAGGCCGTCGGGCACTGGTGGACGCAGGCCACCCTGGAGAACGGGGTCGGCTGGCTGTACGCGCACCTGGGCCAGTACGACCGGGCGCTGACCCACTGCCAGCGGGCGCTGAGCCTGCACCGTGATTCCGGCCACCGCGGCGGCGCCGCCGACACCCTGGACAGCCTGGGCTACGTCTACCTGCACCTGGGCGACATCGCGGCGGCCAAGGCCCACTACACCAAGGCCATCGAGGCCTACCGCGAGATCGGCGCGCCGTTCGGCGAGGGCAACTCGCTGGCCGGGCTCGGCGACGCCCTCCTGGCCGAGGGCGACCGCAGTGCCGCCGGGACGGCCTGGCGCGAGGCCGTCGCCATCCTGGACCGGCTCCCGCACCCGCTCGCTGACGAGATCCGGGTCAAGCTCCGCGACCTGGCGGCGGAATCCCGCCAGGAAAACAAGGAGCAAGGCGGCGCCGACGCCGCGGATACGGGCCACCTGACCGGGGCAGCCACCGCGGCTCGTTAGGTATAAAGGAACGGGCTACGGGGGGATCAACCTTGCCTGCCCGCGGGGCCCGGGACAGGACCTGGCCCAAGAGCACGAAAGGTACATGGTCTGGTGACGACGAGGGCGCTGCTGCTCGAGAACATCCACCCCGACGCGTCGGCGCGGCTGGTCAAGGCGGGCTATCAGGTCGACACGCTGCCGCGCGCGCTCGGCGAGGATGAGCTCATCGAGGCCATCGGCGACGTGAGCCTGCTGGGCATCAGGTCGGGTACGCAGATCACGGAGCGCCTGCTGGAGGCGGCGCCGCAGCTGATCGCCATCGGCGCCTTCTGCATCGGCGTCAACCAGATCGACCTGGCCGCCGCGAGCAGGCGCGGCGTGGCGGTGTTCAACGCGCCGTTCTCCAACACCCGCAGCGTGGTCGAGCTCGCGCTGGCCGAGATCATCGCCATGGCCCGGCGGCTGCCGGAGAAGAACACGCAGATGCACGCGGGCCACTGGGACAAGTCCGCCGCCGGGAGCCACGAGGTGCGCGGCCGCAAGCTCGGCATCGTGGGCTACGGCAACATCGGCACCCAGCTGTCGGTGCTGGCGGAGAACCTCGGCATGTCCGTCTGCTTCTACGACATCGCGGACAAGCTGGCCCTCGGCAACGCCCGGCGCTGCTCGACCCTGACCGAGCTGCTGGAGTCGGTGGAGACCGTCACCTTGCACGTCGACGGGCGCGACGGCAACCGCGGCTTCTTCGGCGAGGCCGAGTTCGCCGCGATGCGGCCGCGGTCCCTGTTCCTGAACCTGTCCCGCGGCTTCGTGGTCGACCACGCGGCGCTGCGCCGCAATATCGAGTCCGGGCACATCGCCGGGGCGGCCGTCGACGTCTTCCCGACCGAGCCGAAGGGCCGCGGCCAGGAGTTCGTCTCCGAGCTGCGCGGGCTGCCGAACGTCATTCTCACCCCGCACATCGGCGGCTCGACCGAGGAGGCCCAGCAGGACATCGGCGACTTCGTCGCGAACAAGCTGGCCGAGTACATGTCCTCGGGCGCCACCTCGCTCAGCGTGAACCTGCCGCGCATCGCGCTGCCGGCCACCAGCGGCACGCACCGCCTGGTGCACCTGCACCGGAACGTGCCCGGCGTGCTAGCCTCGATCAACCGGGTGCTGGCCGAGCACGGCGTCAACGTCGAGGGCCAGCTGCTGCGGACCAGGGACGAGTTCGGCTACGTGCTGACCGACATCGGCTGCCAGTACAGCGAGGACGTGCTCGCCGAGCTGCGCGCGATGCCGGTCACCATCCGGCTGCGCACCCTGGGCTCCCCCTGAGCCCTACGACAAAGGCGTCACGTAGGCGCCGGAGATGCCACCGTCGACCAGGAACGTCGAGGCGGTGATGAACGAGGCGTCGTCGCTGGCCAGGAAGGCAACCGCGGCGGCGATCTCCTCGGGCTCGGCGAACCGGCCCATCGGCACGTGCACCAGCCGGCGCTGCGCCCGCTCCGGGTCGGCCGCGAACAACTCGCGCAGCAGCGGCGTGTTCACCGGCCCCGGGCACAGCGCGTTGACCCGGATTCCCTCGCGGGCGAACTGCACCCCGAGCTCGCGGGACAGGGCGAGCACTCCGCCCTTGGACGCGGTGTAGGAGATCTGCGAGGTGGCCGAGCCCATGACCGCGACGAACGAGGCGGTGTTCACGATCGCCCCCTTGCCCTGCGCCCGCATGTAGCCGATCGCTTCCTTGCAGCACAGGTACACCGAGGTCAGGTTGACTTCCTGGACGCGGCGCCAGGCCTCCAGCGAGGTGTCCAGGATCGAGTCGTCGTCGGACGGTGAGATGCCGGCGTTGTTGAACGCCACGTCCACCGAGCCGTAGGTGTCGTTCGCCGCGCGGAACGCCGCGGTCACGTCCGCCTCAGAAGTGACGTCAGCGTGCACGAAAAGCCCGCCGCTCTCCGCCGCGGCCTTCTCGCCGGCCGCGTCGTCGATGTCGACCGCCACCACGTTAGCGCCGTCCGCCGCGAACCGTCGCGCGGCGGCCAGCCCGATCCCGCTGCCCGCGCCGGTGATGACGACGGTCCTGCCCTCGAACCTCATTGTTCCTGCCTTCCGCTCACTGGTCTGTCGAGATGAAGACGTTCTTGGTCTCGGTGAACGCGTCCGGGGCGTCCGGCCCGAGCTCGCGGCCGAGGCCGGACTGCTTGAAGCCGCCGAACGGCGTCCAGTACCGCACCGAAGAGTGCGAGTTCACCGACAGGTTCCCGGTCTCCACCGCCCGGGCCACCCGGATCGCGCGGCCGACATCCGAGGTCCAGATCGAGCCGGACAGGCCGTAGGGCGTGTCGTTGGCGATGGCCACCGCGTCCGCCTCGTCGGTGAACGGGGTCACGGTCACCACCGGGCCGAACACCTCCTCGGTGTAGGCCGGGTCGTCCGGGCGCACCGGGGCGAGCACGGTCGGCGGGAACCAGAACCCCGGCCCGTCAGGCGCGCTGCCCCGGATGGCTACCGGTGCCCCGTCCGGCACGTAGGAGGCGACGTGCGCGCGGTGCGCCGCCGAGATCAGCGGTCCCATCTCGGTCGCCGCCGAGGCGGGGTCGCCGACGGCGACGCCCTTCACCGCGGGCTCGAGCAGCTCCATGAACCGGTCGAGGACGGAGCGCTGCACCAAGATCCGGGACCGGGCGCAGCAATCCTGCCCGGCGTTGTCGAACACCGCGTACGGCGCCGTCGCCGCGGCCCGCTCCAGGTCGGCGTCGGCGAACACGATGTTGGCGCTCTTGCCGCCGAGTTCCAGCGTGAGCCGCTTGATCTGGCGTGCGCAGCCGGCCATGATCTGCTGCCCCACCCCGGTCGACCCGGTAAAAACGATCTTGCGTACCGAAGGGTGGTCGACCAGCCGCTGCCCCACCACGCTGCCCTTGCCCGGCAGCACCTGCAACACGCCCTCCGGCAGGCCCGCCTCCAGCGCGAGCTCCCCGATCCGCATCGCGGTCAGCGGGGTCGCCTCGGCGGGCTTGGCCACCACCGTGTTCCCCGCGGCCAGCGCGGGCGCCATGCCCCAGGACAAGATCGGCATCGGGAAGTTCCACGGCACGATGAGGCCGACCACGCCGACCGGCTCGTGGAAGGTGACGTTCAGCCCGCCGGGCACCGGGATCTGGCGGCCGCACAGTCGTTCCGGCGCGGCCGAGTAGTACAGCAGCACGTCGCGGACGTGCCCGGCTTCCCAGCGGGCCTGCCCGACCGGATGGCCCGACCCTGCCACCTCCAGCCCGGCCAGCTCCTCGGCGTGCTGGTCCACGACTGCGGCAAAGGAACGGAGCAGCCGGGCGCGGTCGCCGGGCGCGACGTCGCGCCAGGCGGCCTGGGCGGCCGCGGCGCGGGCGATCGCCTCGTCGGCCTGCTCGGCCGAGGCCTGGGTCACCGTGGTGACCGGCTCCTCGGTCGCGGGATTGAGCACGGTGAACTGGGACATCCTGCGGTTACCCTTCACAGATCCTCGTTAGAGGCGCTCAGATTACATTGCGCTCGGATTTACAGGCGCTCGAAGCAGCGTCGCAGCTCCCAGTCGGTCACCGCGGCGTCGTAGGCGGCCAGCTCGACCCGGGCGTAGTTGGCGTAGTGCTCCACCACCTCCGCGCCGAACGAATCCCGGGCCAGCTCGCTCTTCTCCCACTCCTCCAGGGAGTCACGCAGGGTGTGCGGGACCCGCGCGGCGGTATCGGAGTAGGCGTTGCCGGTCATCGGGGGCTCCAGCGGCAGCTCGTGGTCGATGCCGCGCAGGCCGGCCGCGATCATCGCGGCGACCGCCAGGTACGGGTTCACGTCGCCGCCGGGCACCCGGTTCTCCACCCGCAGCGAGGACCCGTGCCCGACCAGCCGCAGCGCGCAGGTGCGGTTGTCCGGCCCCCAGCGGACCGAGGTGGGGGCGAAGCTGCCCGGGACGTAGCGCTTGTAGGAGTTGATGTTGGGCGCATAGCACAGGGCCAGCTCGCGCATCGCCGCGAGCTGGCCGGCCAGGAAGTGCTCACCGAGCTTGGACAGGCCATGCGGCCCGTCCCCGGCCATCACCGGCGCCCCGTCCGAGGCCGCGCGCAAGGACAGGTGGATGTGGCAGGAGTTACCCTCGCGGGCGTTCGGCTTGGCCATGAACGTGATGCTCTTCCCGTCCTGGGCCGCGATCTCCTTCGCGCCGGTCTTGTAGATCGAGTGGTTATCGCAGGTGGTCACCGCCTCCGCATAGCGGAACGCGATCTCGTGCTGGCCCAGGTTGCACTCGCCCTTGGCCGACTCCACGTACAGGCCGGCCCCGGCCATCTGGTTCCTGATCCGGCGCAGCAACGGCTCGATCCGGGAGGTGCCCAGGATCGAGTAGTCCACGTTGTACTGGTTGGCCGGGACCAGATCGCGGTAATCCTTGGCCGCGGCCTGCTCGTAGGAGTCCTGGTAGACGACGAACTCGAGCTCGGTCCCGGCCAGCGCCACCCATCCGAGCTCGGCCAGCCGCGCCGTCTGCGCGGCCAGGATCTGCCGGGGCGAGGCCAGCACCGGCGTGCCGTCGTGCCAGGTCAGGTCCGCGATGACCAGGACGCTGCCCTCGTGCCACGGGATCCGGCGCAGCGTGCCCATGTCCGGCACCATCACGAAGTCGCCGTAGCCGCGGTCCCAGGACGACATGGCGTACCCGTCGACCGTGTTCATGTCCACGTCCACGGCGAGCAGGTAGTTGCAGCCCTCGGAGTAGTGTTCGGCCACCTCCTCCAGGAAGAACTCCGCCGACAGGCGCTTGCCCTGCAGCCGGCCCTGCATGTCGGTGAAGGCGAGCACGACAGTGTCGATCTCGCCCTCGCCGATGGCCCTGCTCAGCTCCTGCGGGCTCAGCATGCCGCGCCGCGGCCGGGCGCCCTGACCGGTAGTCATCAGGTGGAAAGCTCCTGCTCGATCGCGGCCAGTTCCTCCGGTGAGCCCTGGATCTTGGGCCCGGTGAACCAGTTCTTCGCCGAGACCAGCCAGTAGATGCCGGCGAAGCCGATCACCGCGACCACGGCCACGACGGTGTAGTTGAAGTTGCCCCAGCCGATCGGGCTGGCGGTGGGCAGCATGAACAAGATGGTGATGAAGACCACCCAGATGACCGCGATGGTGCCGACCAGGTAGCTCCACCGGCCCAGGGACCAGGGCCCGCGCTGGTAGCTCTCGCCCTGCCGCAGCCGCAGGAAGGTGGGCGTGACGTAGGCGATGTACAGGCCGATGGTCGCGATCGAGGTGACTGCGGCGTAGGCCGCGGCGTTCCAGATATACGGCAGGCCCAGGATCAGCGCCCCGGCGGCCGCCAGCCAGATCGCGTTGGTCGGCGTCCTGGTCCGCTTGTTCACCCGGTGCCAGAGGTTCGAGCCGGGCAGCGCCCCGTCCCGGGAGAACGCGTAGATCATCCGCGAGTTCGCGGTCACCGAGGACATCCCGCAGAACAGCTGGGCTCCGATGATGATCAGCAGCAGCAGCTTGGCGCCCGTCGCCCCGATCGCGGTGACGAAGACCTGGGCCGGCGGCACGAGCGCGCCCAGGTAGACCGAGTAGTGGGTCTCCTGGATGGCGAAGGTGATCCCGATCAGCAGCAGCCAGCCGGCGAACAGCGACACCACGATCGACATCACGATGCCGCGGGGCCCGCTGCGCGAGGCGCCGCGGGTCTCCTCGGTCATGTGCGCCGACGCGTCGTACCCGGTGAACGTGTACTGGGCCAGCAGCAGGCCGAGCAGCAGCACGTAGAACGTGCTGTGCCAGCCGGTGCCGTTGTATATCGAGGTGAACACGTAGTGGGCCGACGCGTGATGTGAGGGCACGAAGGCGAGCACGCTCACGATGATCAGCACGCCGAGGATGTGCCACCAGACGCTCACGTTGTTCAGCAGCGCGACCAGCCGGATGCCGAACTGGTTCATCACCCCGTGCAGGAACAGCACGCCCGCGAAGATCAGGATCGTCACCCAGTGCGCCGTGCTGACCCCCCACTGCAGGTTCAGCAGCGCGTTGATGAAGAACGCGGCGCCGAAGTCGATGCCCGCGGTGATCGCGACCTGGCCGAGGAAGTTGAACCAGCCGGTGAACCAGGCCCAGGCCGGCCCGTTCTTGCGGGCCAGCTTGGCCGACCAGTAGTACAGGCCGCCCGCCGTCGGGAAGCCGGAGCACACCTCGGCCATCGACAGGCCGACCATCAGCGTCATGATCCCGACGATCGGCCAGCCCCAGACGATGATCGCGGGCCCGCCGGTGTTCATGCCGTACCCGTACAGGGTCAGGCAGCCCGACAGGATCGAGATGATAGTGAACGACACGGCGAAGTTCGAGAACCCCGACATCCGCCGGCGAAGCTCTTGTGCGTAGCCAAGCTCGTGCAGACGGCGCTCGTCCTCATCCGCCGCCTGCACGGCAGCAATGTCGTCGGCCATGCGATCTCCCTAGGCGAGGGCACATATGGATTAAAGTGATCCATTGAATGAACGTATTCACCCACCGCGCCGGGGAGTGTGTCAAGAGGTGTGGATGGGTGACCGGTGGCTCGCCGCCGTCCGGCCGTCCGGGGCGTTACAGGCGTGCTAGGCAGCCGTTACGCAGGCCGCTCGCGAGGGCTCAGGATTCGCCGAGGAAGCCGCGGAGCAGCGCCGCGGTCCCGGCCACGTGCTCTTCCATCGCGCGCCTGGCCCGGTCGGGATCGCCGGCCAGGATGGCCCGCACGATGCTGGCGTGCTGGACGTTCGCGTGCTCCAGGTTGCGCCCGAGCATGGGGATGGCGTTGAGCAGGTCGACTAGCTGCACCCGGGCCTCGACCACGCTCGCGGTCAGCATCGGCGAGCCGGCCGCGGCGGCGATCGCCAGGTGCAGCCGCGTGTCCGCCTGCCGGTAGCCGGACGGCTCGCAGCCGTGCACGGTGGCCAGGCAGTCGGCCAGGCTCTCCCGCTGCTGCCTGGTCAGGCTGGCCCGGGCCGCCATCTCCGCCGCACCGGTCTCCACCACCCGGCGGAACGTCAGCGCGTCGTCAAGCTGGCCCCCCATGTCCCGCGCGGTCTTGGTGAGCTCGTCGTACACCATGGGCTCGGGCTGGCGCAGGATGAACGTGCCGCCGAACCGGCCGCGCTTGGTCTCCACGTACCCGGCCGCGGCCAGTTCGCGCAGTGCTTCGCGCAAGGTGATCCGGCTGATGCCGAGCCTGCGAGTGAGTTCCCGTTCCGGCGGCAGCCGATCACCCGGCGCGTACACGCCGAGCTTGACGCCTTCGAGCAGGCGCTCGACGGTCTCCTCGAAGGCGTTTCCCGTCCGCACCGCGCGGAAAACCGCCGCAGTGATAGCGGGCGACCCTCCCGGCACGGTCTTATCTCCTGATAGCCAATGCTGCCCACGGCAGCGTAATTCAGAAAAGATTAGATCATAGGCGCAAGCACGTCGCTGCGAGCGGTGGCCCGTCCGGCCGCGTCCCGTCCGGCCCCGTCCCGGCTGGCCCCGTCCCGGCCGGCCCCGTCCCGGCCGGTTGCGGCCCGGTCGGCGGCGGCCCTGACCAGCGCGGTGAACAGCCGAGGGTCGCTGCCCTGCTCGGGGTGCCACTGCACGCCGAGCACGAAGCCCGAGGCTCCCCACCCACCTCCCCATCCCTCTACATTGGACGGCCCGGCCTCGACCGCCTCGATCGTGCCGTCTTCCTCCCAGGCCACTGCCTTGAGCCCGTCACCGAGCAGGTCGACGGCCTGATGATGGCGCGTGGGTACCTCGAGGAAGCCATCCTCGGGTTCTTGGGTCAAGATCTCGGCCAGCGCGCTGTCCGGGCTGATCCGCACGTGATGCTGGCCGAACCCGTTCGGCACTCCCTCGTGCCGCCCGTGGTCCACCAGGTCGGGCAGGTGCTGGTGCAGCGTGCCGCCCCGGCAGACGTTCAGCACCTGCATGCCACGGCAGATGGCGAGCAGCGGCACGCCCAGCCGCAGCGCGTGGCTGGTGACGGTCAGCTCCCAGGCGTCTCGCAGCGTCACGGGAGCCTGCGTGCGCGGGTGCCGCGCCGCGCCGTACCTGGCCGGGTCGATGTCCGGCCCGCCCGTGACCACCAGGCCGTCCAGGCTTGCCACCGTGGCGCTGGCCTCTTCGTCGTCGCCGCCGGGCGGCAGCATGACCACCCGGCCGCCGCTGCGCCGCACCGCGTCCACATACACGTAAGGAAGGAGCGCCGCCCGGGTCGACCAGCTGCGCCAGGACGCTTGATCCTCGTATGTGGTAATGCCAATAACCGGCGTCATAGTTCCCCTTTTGAACTGCTCCTCCGTAGCGCGCTACCCCAGAGAACACAGAAAACCACAATCATTCCGAACGAACCGGGGTCTTGCTCACCATCCGTGCTCACCGATCGCGTGGCAGGCGGGATAACAGGTGCGGCGTCGGGGGCAGGTTGGCAGTGTTTCTTCCGATGTCCCGGAAGATCATTCAAGTGACGACCCGTGCTTACTGCGTTTTCTATCGTAGGACGTCAGCCGCCGGTTCGCACAGCGAACGCCAAAAATGGTGACTCAGAGTCATTTTGAACCTTCATGGAATGTTCTGCCTGGTCTTGGACCACTTGACCCAACTGGTCCTACGCCGTCACGAGATCGCGGGCTCGTGCCTGGTGGGTCGGCCAGCAGGGGAAGTGGTGCTGGACCGGGTCCGCGACCAGCCGTTCCATCGCCGCGCGAGTGGCGTCGTTGTCGGGGGTGCAGACCACCATCCGGGTGCCCGGCGCCGTCTGCACCGCGAAGCTGGTGGAGGTCATCTCCAGCCGCGGGTAGAGCGGGTGCCGGAACACCTTGGCGTAGTAGGCCGGCTGCGCGACGTCCTGGGTGGCCCACATGGCGGCGAACTCGGGGCTGGCCGCCTCCATCTGCCGGATGAAGGCGGTCCAGGCTGGGTCGCCGACGTGCTGCCCGTAGGCTGCCCGCAGTTGCGCGACCATCGCGGCCCGCTGATCGGCCCGGTTCTCGATCGCGCTGCAGCACTCGGACCTGGTAAAGCAGTACAGCAGCGTGTTCCGCGCGGCAGGCGGATCCTCGGCGGTGCGCGGGATCAGCAGCGCGTAGGCGGCATTCCAGGCCAGGATGTCGAACCGCTCGGTCACCACGCTGGCCGGCATCGGGTTCAGCCCGTCCAGGACCGCCTGGATCTGCGGTGGCAGGCACGGGCCGCCGTCGCCGGGGGTGGCGTTATCGGGCACCTCGGCCAGGCGGAACAGGTGCTGGCGCTCGACCGCGTCCAGCCGCAGGGTCCTGGCCACCGCCTCGAGCACCTGGACGCTGGCCCGGATCGGGCGGCCCTGCTCCAGCCAGGTGTACCAGGTCACGCCGACCCCGGCCAGCTGCGCGACTTCTTCGCGGCGCAGCCCGGCCGTCCGGCGCCGGTACCCGCCCGGCAGCCCGACGTCTTCCGGCGTGATCCGTTCGCGTCGGCTGCGCAGGAACGCCGCCAGCTCGTTGCGCCGCAGCACGATGGTGTTTCCCTTGTGCTCGGTCATGACTTCATCGTGGCCTACACATCCCGTCTGTGCCAGGTGCTGCTAGTACCAGCATAACCAGTGTCTTAGTACCTGGATAAGAACGGCGTCAGGCTTAGTGACATGACCAACATCTTGACCCGCGATGCCCGCGCCGGCTTGCTTCCCCGCCGCGAACGCCCGGTGCGTCCCGGTCTCATCCTGGCTGTCGTCCTTATCGGCCAGTTCATGGCCGTGCTCGACGCTCGCCCTTGCCGTGCGGCAGCGCCCGGGCGCCGGCCACCAGCAGCAACACGCCGATGGGCACGTTGACTCCGAAGACCGGCCGCCAGCCCGAGTCGAACAGGTTGGCGCTGATCAGCAGGCCGCCGGCCAGCTGGCCGCGGCCGGGGAAGGGGCCGGTGCGCTTCCGCCAGCCGAGCCGCCGTGCCGCTCTCCGCATACCTGGCGCCCTATCTCTCTGCTCACCTGCCGCCATGGCTCTCCGCTCACTCGCGCACTCTGCCTGGGCGCACAGCATCTGCGCCTTGCTCCAAGTGAGCCCAACTGCTCCGGCCACAAGCGACCCCAGCTTTCACTCAAGTCACTCGCCTCAAGTCCCCGAAGCGGCGCGTCCATCATCGTGGACCGCTACACCCCTTATCACACGGGTAGCGGTCCACGATAATTGGCGAATTCGATTTACTGTCCGAGTCTCCGTGTCGCGGCGCTGCTCTCCGGGTTGTGCCGCGATCTCTGCGATCGCTGGATGCTCAGGTTGCTCGGGTACATTCGGCCTGCGGAAAGGAGTAGGGATGGCCATCGTGGTGCTGGTGCTCTGGCTGTTCACCGGCGGCGCCGGGCTCTCCCTGCTGGTATCCAGCAACCTCAGTCGCCCTCGCCCTGCGCCACCGGCTCCAGCCGCCGAACCCGCCACGGCCTCAGTCACCCCCGCCGCCCGGTCCACCGCCACCGCGCAGGCGACCTCCACCCTGCCCGAGCCCGCCACCCCGGCCCAGCCCGCCGCCAAACGGCAGAGCCGCGCGTCGCGGGACCGGTTTGCTCCGCCTTCGCTGGTCGCGGCGAGGAACGCGCCGGTGCTGCCGGGGCTGCGGTCACTGCTGGAGTTCGCCCACCCGGCGTGCGCGATCATCGGCCTGGGGTTCTGGCTGGGCTACACGTTCGTGCACTACCGCCCGCTGGGCTGGATCGCGTTCGGGCTGGTGACGGCTACGGTATGCCTCGGCCTGAGCTGGTTCGCGGCCAACACCCGCGCCGCCCGACGCCAGCGACAGGGCGAGCCCCCGCTCAAAAGCGAGCACCGCGACGAGTCCGCGCCCTCTTTCAGCACCCGCCTCATCGCCCTGCACGGCGGGGCCGCCGCGGCGACCTTCGCGCTGGCCGCCCTGACCGCCCTCGTCCTGGGGCGGTAAAGGAAACCAGTAAAGCGGTAAAGGAAACCAGTAGAGAGGAAAGTGGCCAGTGCACCCGACCGCCTGCACGGATGGGGGGAGACGAGCGACCACCGAGCCTGGGAGCGTTGCGTCGGAATTGCTCGGTGATCTCGGCCGCCGTGTGCACTGACCACTACTCAGGACTACGGCCCGCCGCCGCCGGCGGCTCACCCGACGGGACCCGCGTAAGCAGTTGGTAAGAACTTCCTCCGGCCGACTTGAACCAAGGCGTCCGTGCGGGACGGTTACATGGATAGGTACCGCTGGGTACGATCTTCCGCGAAGTGCTGACCGGGCAAAGGACCTCGGATGTGAATAAGGCGGCCGACGGCCCGAGCGGCCTGAGCAGGCGGCAGGCCCTGACGGCGCTTGGCGTCGGCGCCGGGGCACTGGTCGCCGAACAGGCCTTGGCCGCCGACGGGACCCCGCCGAGTGCCAGCCCTCCGCCAGGACCCAGCATCGCGCCGCAACCCAGCGGCTACGCGCCGGACGGCACGTCGGGCCGCGCCTCCGCCCTGCCGCTGAGCACTGTCCAGCTGCTCGACAGCCCGTTCCGCCAGAACCAGGCCAGGAACACCACGTACCTGCTGTTCCTCGACCCCGAACGCATGCTCCGCTCGTTCCGCCTGAACTACGGCGAGCCCTCAAACGCGGAGCCGCTCGGCGGCTGGGAGCAGCCGGACTCCCAGATCCGCGGCCACATGTCCGGGCACCTGCTGTCCGGCCTCGCGCTGACCTACGCCAACACCAACGACGAGGTCGCCAAGACCCGCGGCCGCTACCTG